>Ga0160423_10005027_pt1 | contig 10814 bp, 5 predicted proteins | sample CRUFie14St8metaG_FD_108191 | JGI IMG/M metagenome (GOLD analysis project Ga0160423, IMG submission 108191) | Marine microbial communities from the Costa Rica Dome - CRUD Field 142mm St8 metaG | ecosystem: Environmental > Aquatic > Marine > Oceanic > Photic zone | place: Costa Rica: the Eastern... | reverse complement strand
ACAGAAGTAGTTACAGTTCCAGTAGAACCATTGCCACCACTAACAGTAAATAAACTTGTATTACTTGTACTCGCATCAAAGGTACGAGCAACGTTATCAACAAATACATTTAAATCTGTTGATGAAGTAAAAAACACAAATGGTACAGCAAATGAGGTTTGAGTTGCTCCCTGACTTACTGTGTAACTCACTCGTGGTGTATTTGCACTTAAAGCTATAGTCATTAAAATCTATTCCTCAGTAATCTATCTATATCACTTTCGTCTGTATCTTGCAACATTCTTCCAAATTCGTTAACATAATCCCTTAAAAACCACAATCTCATAAATGGTAAATTTTTAACAAATTGTGATGCACCTTTCATGTCACCTTCTACTGCAAACTTGTATGCACCCTCTGTAAGATCATATCCGATACTAGGACCTGCACCACCTATAGCAGTAAAAGCATCAACATAACTTGGATCTTGTGGAAACTTTGGCTGTAATAAACCCATTGATATATCAGGTCCATCTAGTGCCAATGAGGTTTGCATTGCTGTATAAAAAGCATCACTATATATTGCCGCTAATCCTGAAGCATCAAATGCTCTAGCCATCTTATCTTCTATTGACATTTTATCCCAAAGATAACTTGTACCTGCTAAATCATATTTAATGGACAATGACATATATCCTAATCCCATGCCAGTAATCATAGCAATGGCTCTATTCTTAGCTTGTCCAGTTGCCATTGCTGCTGTAATTTTATTAGCCGCCGCAAAACTATAACTAAAAAATTGAAATGGTAATCCTGCTAAACCAGTTTCTACTCTAGTGTACCCTCTAAATCTAGGATCTTCTTTTAATCCAAATTTTTCTCCAATCCATTTAGGTATATATGCCACACCATCAGATATAATTGGTTTATCAGCAGGTGTACCCATAACGACAGTATTAGCAACACCTGAGTTCATAGCTACTCTAAATTTATCAACAGTACTTTCTGAAACTTTACGTTGTTTTTTTATTTCTTCTAATGCTAGTTTATTTATTCTATTTTCATACTCAGCTTTACCACCCTTTTTTCTTAAATCTATACCAAGACTTTTAGCTGAATTATTTGTATGCATTATTTCGTGCATAATTACAAAATCTAACCAATCTTGTGGCTCTTTAAACTCTGTTATAGATAAAGGTTCAACACCTTCTAACTTAGGATTAGTCCATGCTTGTGACTCAAACATTTCACCTTTAATATAATCTCTATCAATAAGTATAGAATTTTCTTCTTTTCTAAATAATGCAGGAATATATCTGCCATCTCTTGTTTTACCAGTATTGCCATAAACTATCTTAGCCGCTGTATCAGGAAAAACTATGCCAGTTGTCCATTTGTCTGTATTTGCTAAATACATACCACCTTCAGACATCTCCCAACCTGCACCTGCTATTTCTCTACTAGTATCTTTATCTATTCCATAACGTCTTAGATACTCAATGTCTTTAGCAGTAGCAGTACCATTATGTTCTTTAATACTAAACTCAATCAGTTCATGTTGTCTAATGATACCATCTAGTTTTTTTATTACATTAGTAATTGGTGCTAAACCATTAAGAATATAAAATGCACTTCTAGCTTTTGTTCTGAATCCAGTTTCAAGAGGATTATTAGTTAAGTCCTCTACAAACTTCATATGTGCATCACCTTGTAATATCTCTAATGCTTCAGCCGCAACTCTAAGTTCTTTTCTTGTCATTCTTACTTTTGAGTCTGATAGTATTCCATACAAACCTTTAAATACATTTTTAAGTTCATGTTCCATGAATACTTTTGCGGCATCTGGAATACTAGATATACCTGCTGATCCTAAATAGTTTAGCTGTGCTAAATCTCTCAAAAGATTAGCAAACTTCATATCTAATCTTGCAGGGTTAGTTAAAACTCTACCAACAACACGATCATATGAATGTAAAAAGTTTTTTCTAAATTTATTTATTTCACGCATTGACCTACCTGCGTTTAATAAATCATCATCTATATCATCAAGCACTTCATCTATAGTTCTACCACCATACTTTTTACTAAATTCATACTTAGGTGCTACTCTTTGTGTATATATTCTCATAACTTGTACTGGATTTACTTCTATAAAATCAGTAACTAAAGCATTAGGAATATCTAACTCTCTATGTCTAAAATGTGATGATTTGCCATAACCATAAAATGCAAAAGAGTCATCTGTAAGATCAGCGCCTTCTTTAGTTATAGCTTTTATTGTACTATCTACTCTTTTACTAATAGCTTCAGGTCTAGTTGCTCTACTTATTTCTTCAGGTGTTTCAGCAGGTCGTCTAAGTTTAGTGCCATCTGCCTTAGTGACCATAATAGTAGGATTTGTTCTAAACCATTCAGTTAAAACTTGACCAAATCTTTCTCTATTATTTTTAATTTTTTCTACAGACCAATATCTAGGAAAAAAGAACTCTTCATTTGCAGGTAATACTGTACGTTTTTTTGCATCTTTTAAATTTATATCTAAATCTTTTAAATCAAAGTTATTTTTATTAAGTCTACTTACTATAGTATTTTTCTTAGCTAACAAAGAATCAGGCAAAAATGTACCCTTTGCTTTTTTCATTTTTAAATTTTCTAAAAACTTAAACTGCTCTTCTGTAAGACCTATTTTATCTGATCTTCCTGCAAACTGTGCATCTAACTCATCTAATATGGCTGTATATTTTGCTGTCATTTCTTGATCTAATACAGCTAACTTTTGTAATTCTTTTACATCTCTAAAAACTCGTAATTGTTTTTTTTGTATTTCTTTTACAATAGATGATGTACTACCAATAATACCTTCATCTCTTAATCTTTTTTCCCACCTTTGAAAAAATGTATCTATTTGTGATTTAACTCTTTTTTCAATATCTGTAAGAGGTTCTTGTTTTAATATCTTAGTATATGTTGATTCTAACCAACTATGATATGTAGTTCTTTTCCTTACTCGTGATACTACATCATCTAAATCAATATCCATTGCATAAAGATTTTTACCAAACTGCTCACTATAAATAGTTCTTAATATATCATGTGTAGCTACCCACTCACCTTCTCTAATTTTAGAAAGTTGAAATACAGAATTATTAGTAGCCAATCCAAATTTATTTTTTACAAGTGTCATACCACTATCACCAATTAAATCTACAAATGCTTCTTTAACTATTGTTGGTATTTTACTATCTTGTAAAACTACTTTCAGTGGTGTTGGTATTGCTTTGTATAAAAAGCTATCAGTAAACCAATTCTTTTCTAATGATACTGGATCAGCTAATTCTGTATTAAGTTGTGCATCTTGTTCTACTCTTCTGAAAGAAAGCTCTGCATCAATCTGTGATAATATTCTTTGATTAGTTTCTAAATCTTCTACAGTTTTGTTATATTTATTACCAAGTTCTATTTGTTTTTCTAAATCTCTAATAGTGCTTTGAATAACAGTTTTTTCTCCTGCTTTTGTAGTTTTAGCTAATCTTTCTCTTGCACTTTTTAGATTTTCTTTGAGTCGTGGCAAATCATCAGCCATAAGATCATGACCTTTTTGTTTCATATCTGCCAATCTTTTTTCATTACCAAATTTTTCTTTTGGCAATTGTTTCTTTAAACCTTGTAAATATTCAGTAGTATATCTTGGTGTTGACTTACCACTTTTATCTACAATAACTTCTTTTTCTATAGAAAATGGTCTATCAGATTTACTTTCTTTTGCTTTTTGTAAAAGAGTAGCATCAGGTGTTTCATCTACTTGTTTAATTAAATCTAATTGTTCTTGTTCTAATTTTTTTAATGCACCTACTTGTCTACTTACTACTGCACCTATAGCACCACCTATTAATGCTCCACCTGCAAAAGAAAATGCAACATTACCTGCGGCTTCTTCAATACTACCTAAAGGATCAAAAGGTAAACGAGCAGACTCTTGCAATCCAGTTAATAGTGCCACACCTCTACCAGTACGAAAAGCGGCAGTTGCGGCATTAACTGTAAAGCCACCAAAAGGTATTGCAAATAAATTTATAGGATCAAATATACCTGCAATTAACTGTGTAGGAATACTGCTTTCTGCAAGAACTTGTCGTCTTTGTTTATTTTCATCTATTTCAGTTTTTAACTCCCTCATATGCTCTTCATTTTTTGCATCAATTAAATCTTTAGCATATTCTTCATAACCCATCATATCTGCTAATGGATTATAATCAGGATCTTCTTCATCACGAAACTTTAAAGCATTAATAGTAGCATCTATTATAGGCATATAAGAATATCCTAACTGTGCTTTTGCTACATCATAAATAGAATGACCTTCATCAGTATCTAATGTAAATTGTGGTGTAGAGCCACGAGTTTGTATTCTAAATATTTGATCTTCAGGTATTATATTTGGTCCAAACCTACCTCTAAAAGGATCAATCATTTCTTACTTCCTCAGCTATAGCTGTAGCTTCTGCTGTGCTTTTTTCAGTTGCTGTCATAACATCTATACTAGATGTTTGCTGTTCTGGAGTTTTTAACTTAGACAACAAATCATCAATATTAAAAACATATGCTCTATTATCTCTTATATATGGTATAAATGTACCATCATCTGATAATTCTAATGCTTGATATACCATGTTAGCATTTTGTATATCACCTCTTGCAAAAGATGTTTTTACTGGTGCTAAAAATACTACATCTTGTGTTTTTTTACCTCTAAAGGTTTTTCTTGCAACTTCTTCACTAGGACTATCTCTAAGTGTCATTCTTTGCATAACAGATTCAGCAGAGTCTTGACCAACTCTAAAGTCTTTAGATTGCTCTCTTTTTGCTACAAATGCTTCATCAGCTATCATAGCTTCTTCTTCTATAATATCCATTTCATCACGAACTTCATCTGTAATTTCAAATGATGTATTATTTAACATTGCATTTGCAGGTAAATTAGCATTGATTAAATTAATAACACCCATTCTATTTTTTTCATTTGGTATTGTTGCTGTAAATGCAAATTTAGATTTATCTAATACTGATGAATAAAAAGGATCTACAAGAAATCCCATAGTGTCATGATATACACTATCTTTTATTTTCATAAGAGTATCTTTTAATTTATCAGGTTCTATATTTAATTTAAGACCTATTTCAGCGGCGGCACTTAGATCTGCTACCTCAGTTGCTTTAAATCCTAATTTGTAAAGATAGTCTTTTTCATTTTTTATTTTATCACCATATCTTGATAAATTAACTTTATTAAAATCTACTTCCATATTTATTGAATTAACTTTATCTACTATTTGTGTAAGTGTAACTTGTCCATTTGCACCATTACCTGCTGTTCCAAAAAAAGATTGTCTACCTTTAAAATCCGTATATAAATCTGCAATCATTTCTAACTTACTATTTGTATTGGCATCTATACCTGCAGGAATTAACATATTTCTTGGTGTAGAAGTGAAGCCATCTCTTGCATTAGAATATGTAGTATAAAAGCTTAAAGCACGAAGTGCTTTGTCTTCATCAGTTCTTGAAAATTTACCATCTGCTAGTGCATTTAATGTTGTTAATAAACTATGTGATCCTGCACCATTATTCATAATAGCTTTGTGTAAAGATTGATGTCCTTCAGGTCCATTAGGTGATGGATCAAATGTTCCATCTTGAAATGCAGTATTACTTATACCAAAGATTTCATCTATGTTTTTTCTTTCAGTTGAAGTATTCTGTGGTTTACTTGCTTGAAGATTATTTCTAGTTGTATCTAATAATTGTTGTTTAGCTGTAGATATACCCTTTTGTGTGCTTTTGCCCATAAGATATGTAAGTTCATCATTAATAATTCTTGAGCCAACAATAGGTCCATTATTGTGTAATTTTGCAAGTTCAGTCATTGCATTATAGAAACTATTTTCTTTATCAGTTAATTCTATTTGTTTATTAGGATTTGCTAATTTAGCTGATACTTTAGCTAAGCTTTGTGCTGTATTTATTGTTTCAGGATTTCTAAATAATGAAGTTGCTGTCAATGCAATCATTCTATTTCTATAAATTCGTGTATCAGTTGCAGAACTATTTATAAAACCAAAACCTTTTATTTGAGTTTTTACTCCAATAGACTTTGTAATTTTATCATTAAGATCTGCAAATTTAGAAACATCAAAACTTCCGTTTGTTATATAATCATTTGCAAATTCTTGTGGTTTTGTAAAACTAACAAAATTTTCAAAATCTATTTTATTTTTAACAGTTTCACTTCTACTTTTTATTTCAGTTTCTTTTTGATTATTTTCTTTACGAATTTCATTTTGTTTTACACGAATATCGCCTTCACGAGTACGAATATTTGCCGCCAATCCATTAGTTTGCGATATGATAACTTCAATATATTGTCCTGCTTCTTTTTTTACTATATCTAAAAACTTATAATTATCTTCAGTAAGTTCATCTTTACCTAATGTTTTTGTGCCATTTGAAAGATATAACTCTGCACTTTCCATCTTATATGCAGTTTTACCTTTACTAAATCCAACCATTAAACCTCTAGCTACAGAAGTTTCAATGCCTATTCTAGTATTACCTATCTGTGTTCTTGTATATCCAATAGTTCCATATTCATCTACTGAGTCATTAAAATCATCTAGTAAATCTTTTTTTTGTTGCACTAATCCATTATAGAACTGTGTAAAATCATTTTCATTTGCATAATTAGAAGTTACAGCAGTTAATTCTTGTGAAGCATTTTGTGTAAAAACTCTTTGTGTATCAGCTTGATTACGAATATTAGTATTTTTTTCATTTAATGCCATATCAAAAAAATGTTGTGTAGATAACTTTGCAACACCTTCCTGAATATCAGATGTAAAATCACCACCACCTAATTTATTTATTTCTTCAATATATGAAGGAACAAAGTTATTAATTTTTTCTTGAAAGTCTTGTGATGATGTAGAATCTAATCTTATTTGCTCTATATTTTTTGATAAATCATTAGATAATGCTAAAGCATATTTTTTTTCCATCAAAGGCTTTGCAGTTCTTTGTGCTATTTCACTGAGATTAGTGTCAATCGGTTGAAAATCTAATACACTTTTTTCACCTATCTCATTATCAAACATATCATATTCTTTAACTATTTTTCTTGTAGAAAGACTTGCAACATAATCTCTACCTTTTTCTTGTTCAAGATCGATTGCTTCTTTAAAATACATATTAGCAAGTCTTTCACCAGTATCAGCTAATGCTTTAGCCGCTTGTATTCCACCAGTATCAACAGATACTACACCTACTGGTTTATTTATAAATGATGCTTTTTTTGCTCTAATAAATTCTACCATTATATACTCATTACTTCTTTGCCTTCAGATATTCTATTAGCTTGATATGCACCTCTTAATACAGAACCAAATGCTTGATATCTATATGCTCTAGCTAAGTTATTACCTTTCATTCTAGCCATTGATTGTGCAAAACTTCTTTGTGCTTGTTCTCCTGCTAGTTGTACTCTTGCACGATCAACACTTACAGATGTTTCTCTTCTTGCTCTATTTATTATAGCTTTTAAACTTCTATCACTACCAAAATCTCTACCCATAGTTCCTGATAATGCTTGATTCATTCCTATAAATGTTTTCAAACTATTCATACGAACATTATGTTCTTGTAATGCCCTAAGTCTTGCTTGTTTCTTTTGAGTTTCTAATTGTCTTGCTCTTAGTGCCGCTTCTCGTTTTGCTGCTCTTGCCGCACTCATAGAACCCATAAAAGATATTGCAGTTGAACCTATTGCTAATGCTAATGGTAATCCCATGTTAAAATGCCACCTCTACTATCATTCCATTAATCTGTAAATCCAAAGGAAAAGACTGTGATACTATAACTCTAGGATCACGACTATATCCTAATAATCTAAACTCTTCTTTACCAGTTACAGCAGATCTTTCCATAAAGCCACCAGTTACAGTATCCGTTGTATTTCTTATAACCAAATCTCTTGTTGTTGATGTTGTACTTGGTCCTTGCACACTTACAGCAAGTGTTGTGTTTAAATCTAATATGACTTTAGGTATTTGTCTAGGCTCACCAGTTAAAGGTCCACCTTGTATTGAGGCATCTATAGGTAAAGTTTTAAGAGTAGGAGTAAAAGCATATCCTATAAATGCTTGACTTAATCCGCTCTTTACAGCACTAGCATCTATCTCTGCACTTGCAACTGTAAACTCTCCCAAAAAATCATTACCATTTGTTGCTTTAACTACAGCATTGTTTGCAAAGTGACTACCTAAACTTCCAAACACACTAGCACTTCCACTAAATGTATCACAAAAATCCATAGGCATATCTGTCTGAAACTCCTCAAGAAACAACTTAGTAGTGCCTGAGCCATCATCTCTAGCACAAACTACAAACAATCTTTCATGCACTGAACAGATACTATGCCACAATCCTTGTGTATCCCACAAACTCCACCCTGCTTTTTGATCTCCTCTTACAGAATAGAATACAGCTATAGTGCCATCATTATTTATAAGAAAAGCATATGACTCACTTCTATTCAAAGCACCCTTTATAGATGTTTGCTGAACTGGATCTAATATTAAATGTGGTGCAAGACCTGATACAGCAACAGAAGTATAAGCACCTTCTGAGTCTGAAAATAAAAACTCTCTCATAGCACTACCAGTTTTCTGTATAAATAAAGTTGCACCATCAAATACTGTAGGTCTAACAAAACTAGATCCAAAAGGTGTCTGTCTTCTAATCTGTGCATTAGCAGGTGTCACTGGTTTATTAGCAACAGTAGGGATAAACAACTCAGCACCAGTAGTAAATATCTGTAGATCTCTATTAGATACTAAATGTCTTATAGAGAATATCTCACCTACATTAGCAGTTAGATCTAAAGCATCATTATCTTCTGCATCACCTATATCAAAATTAAAAAACAATCCTGACTTACTACCCCATATACCATCAGGCTGTGCCAAAGTGCCACCAAACCAAAGTCTATTTTGATGAAAGGTAACTGCGGCAGGATAACCACGAAGAGGTGAGTAAGACATCTCGCTAAACTCAGTAGTAGCCGCACCAGTTATAATACGAGGACTACCACCACCTATAGCACTAGATGTAGCAGTGGCACTACCACCTGCTGTAAATTCAAATGTGTTTTCATCAGGAACAGCAGTAATAGTTCTTGCACCATTTATATTAGTATTGGCTATACCACCTACTGCACCTGCTCTTTCAAAGGTAACAGATGCTCCAGTAGCAAGACCATGTAATGCTTTAGTTACTCTTATTGTGCCACTACCCTCGAAAGTTTTAATGCTATCTATCTCAAGTTGCTGTCTTAATGTGCCCTGTATATTTCCTGTTGCAGTTGTTGCATTTTGCACTGATGTAATTCTTACACGAGTTTCACCTATTAAAATATCAGTACCTGCATGACCAGATACAAAATAATCAGCACTTGTTGTAATCGCTACACCATTACCAGTAGTTGCATTTGCCGCTATTGTTGTGCCTAATGCTTGAAAACTAAAATATGGCTGAAATATGTCATTGCCATCTCTTGATGTATCAAAGTTGAATGTTGATACTGCAAATGTAGTAAGACCAGTTCTTTCTAATATTCTTGTCTGAAATGTATTGTGACATATAAACATAAGATCACCTTGCTGTGCAAAAGTAATCTCTTCTAGGTATGGATCTGAAGTTGTATTTACTAACCATGACTGTCCAGTAATTGCTTGTATAGATGACACAGTGCCATCAGTAGGACTTATCTGAAATATCTCTATTCTTGTATTACTAAATGCTATTATATATTTTTCATCATCTGAAAATATAAAAGGTTCTATTCTTACACTTTGTCTAAGATTAGCTAAAGCTGTAAATGCAGGATCACTGCCAAAGTTTGCAATACGTTTTGTACCAGTTCTTTTTTTCAAACCACCTTCTGATTTAATAAAAAAGTTTCTTACCTGCTCACCTGCATTAGTATATACTTTAGTATCTGTCCTAGATGTTAAAGAAGGACTTATCTCTCCAAACTGAAAGTTATTTAATGGCACTCTTACTCTAGCCATTTAACTTCTCCTATTAGAAATAAATCTTGATGTAACTAGTTTTCTTGTAGTTTGTTGTTGTGCATCTATGTTTCTAGCTTTTGCCATAAGTTGATTAGCTTTTGTTTCCATTAACTGCATAAGTCTATCATCTCTAGCTATTGATGTAGCAAAGATAGATGCCAATGAATACTGTAATGCTAAAGAAAAATATGACGGAAAGTCAACTTCATCTGCTCTAAATGTAAAGTCTGCAACTAAAGAATCTGATGATGTTGCATCACTAAATACTTTGTCACCATATACTGTAAACTCAATAAGATTATCATTTACAGTAACACCATGTAATACTAATAAATTACTAGGTAACTGATGTGCTATATCAAATCTTCCAGTAGGTACATCTGATAATTGATTAAGAACTGCTTGTTCTGTAGCAAATCGCCATCTTGCTGTAGACAGCATGGCTCTTACTGTATCTTCATACATATTAGTTGCTACTAAGGCTTCGGTACTAGAAGAGTCAAATGAAGTAATAGGTTCTGCTCCAATAAGAACTAAGGCTCTTGATGCTATATCTATTGCTGAATTTGCTCTTGTACTTGTCATATAAAGATAGGGGGATTGCTCCCCCTACTCCTAATCTCCGTCTGTTTCTGCTACAGCAGTTCCGTCTGAAACGTCAACTACTGATCCAGTATTGGATAGAACAGTACAGAAATGTGTTGTTGGTGT
>Ga0160423_10005026_pt1 | contig 10815 bp, 23 predicted proteins | sample CRUFie14St8metaG_FD_108191 | JGI IMG/M metagenome (GOLD analysis project Ga0160423, IMG submission 108191) | Marine microbial communities from the Costa Rica Dome - CRUD Field 142mm St8 metaG | ecosystem: Environmental > Aquatic > Marine > Oceanic > Photic zone | place: Costa Rica: the Eastern... | reverse complement strand
TGCTGGTAAACTTTGACAGTGATGTGCTCGATAAGTGTATCAGCAATGCCAAGCAGTGGCCCATCAAACAACTGCAAAGAGCAGCCGATAGTCTTGATGCTGTTAAAAAACTATACAGGGATGGTCGTGCAAGGGGTATGTCAACCGGCTACAAATCAGTCGATGAATACTATACCGTGCAGCTTGGCGAGTTGGAAATCGTCACAGGACATCCAGGCACTGGTAAGTCTAACTGGCTTGATCAAGTCAATGTAAATCTATCAAAACAGTTTGGTACACGTCATGCGGTTTGCTCTTTCGAAAATCCGGCAGACCAACACCTAGCTATACTTGCAGAAAAATATGTTGAAAAATCTTTTGTAGGACATGAAGGAGTCCGCCTTGCCGAAGATGAACTTGAGGAAGCTGTCGATTGGATCGACAAGCATTTCTTTTTTCTGCGGCTGGAAGACGACGACCATCCGACAGTCGATACAATACTACGCTTAGCTAGAGCGGTGGTAATGCGACATGGCATTTCAACACTTACAATAGATCCGTGGAACTATATCGAACAAAGCAGAGAGCGCGGCCAAAACGAAACAGAATATGTGTCAGCGGTCTTAGGCAAGCTGCGAAACTTTGCGCAGCGTCTGGGTGTTCACGTTTACCTCGTCGCACATCCAGCGAAGATGATGAAAGATAAAGACGGCAGCATCCCCGCCCCTACTGGCATGGACATATCGGGAAGCAACAACTTTTGGACAAAGGCTGATGTGCTTACGGTTATACACCGTCATCCGACTGTAAACCCGCATGCAGTTGAAGTAATCTTCCGCAAAGTGCGCTTCAAAACAACAGGCCACCCTGGTGCAGTTGATCTAAATTATGAATTAAGTTCCGGTTGCTACCGTCAGCCGGATGTTGTATAAGAAGGAACCTCGTTGTGACCGAGAGGCGCAACACCAAGGCGGGGGGCATCCATAACCCCTCGCCTTTTTTATTGGGCGAAACGTGTCCAGTTTGCAACGGTGATTTATCGAATACAGAAGTAGGTGTAGGTGCGGTGTCACTTGCCAGCAAGCAGTGGGTCTGCATAAACTGCTACCGCGATGAGAAAAAATTCAAACGCTGGGTAGCAGATCAGGCGTGTGCAGCGGCAACGGATGATTTGTTTGCAAACTTTTGATCATCACTGTCGTGAAAATCTGCTATGCGTAAAATTTGGTGGGCCAGTTTTATTGCTTCGTTGAGTGGCAGGGTAAAACTATTGTTGCTCAAATTAATATCAACATCTGGAAAATCATCTTCGCAGTGCGTCAAAAAGTTTGGTGCTGCCAATTGTGTTCGTATTTTCGGCATTGGCATCGCACAGTAATCGAAATTACTCAATTGTTTCGGCACTAACCCTACCTCGACTTCAAGTATTTCATAACCCTTGCCTAGCGTAAAGTGATCAAGTTCATCTGCTCTTTCGTAAAAGCCGCGAGTAAACTCGACAAACTCGTCGTAATGTCCACGAAATTTGTAAACCTTCGTAAGCACTTTAGCTAACTTGCCGTTGATTGATTCTTCTCCCATATGTGAGCAGACACTTTGCAGCCGCTCTGGATGATCCATCATATATTTTTGAAGTTCGCCCCAAATTCTGAGGCTTGTTGTGTTGTCGTTCACAACACGCTTAGTCATATATGTATTAAAATGTGTCATCGCACAAACCCCTTTCTGGGGGTACTATGTGATATTATCACACTTTTTTACATATCAAACTTTGGTATCAAATTCTGGTATCAGAATTTACTACGACCTTTGCGTTTTTTCTGATGGAGAAAGTAATCCACTAATTCAAAATCATGACCCAAATCATGTTCCCAGCTATCCAATGTCGCTTGTTTTTTTTCTGCACCGTATCGCCACACTTTATTTGCGATGCTTTTTGCCTCGTGATAAATCGACGCAACGCAAAATTCTGCGCGAGTATTTACGCGAGAGTAATACAACTTTTTAACATTGCTTTTAAATTCTGGCTCACAACTGCCAAGTGAGGCTTTGGGATCGCCCTCCTTAGTTAGCCAATCATAACTGTTTTCTCGCAATATCCTGCGAATATTTGTGACGGAAGAATCTCTGTACCTGTTCACAATATCTAATTCTGGCCCCAGAACATCTGATTGCGAAAGCAGCAAACTTTGATTAGCGTTTGCCAAACAATCATATGTGCCACAAAGAATTGCCATGGAAATAACACCCCAGCAGGTGCTGATACCACGCTGTATGGTAATCTTCCTGCGTGATAGTTCTTCACTGGCTTTTTCTGCCAGCCAATGTGCGCGATTGTTTAAAATTTGTTCAGTGACAAAGTGACCAGATAAAGCACTTGCTTCCGCATGATAATTACCATCCCACGGACAGGTGAGGTTGGGAAAAACATAGTGTCGGATAACCTGGTCTCTCGCCAATTGATACCCATCCCTTAAATCATGCGGCAGCCTGTCTATATCGTAAAAAAAATCATCCCAATTTACCGTGAGATCTTCAACGTTTTTTACTATTTTAAAATTTACCACAACAACACCCTTTCCTCCCCTCCGAATCAATTCAAGATATGTTTTCTCAAATTGTCAATGTTTTTTTACAAAGCAGCAGAAACTGATACAGCATCCGGTTGCTGCACTGCCACCTTGCCGGTGCTCGGTATGCTTGGTTTACGCACCCAAACGAAATAACCGCGTTGTTCTTCATGCACTCTTTCGCGAACTACTATTTTGTAGCCGCGCTGTGTTGCGGCCCGACGTATTCGATATGCGCCCCTTCCGCTTTTGTGAAATGGAACAAAAAAACAATCGTTTGTTCCTGCTCTCATTTTTTCAAAAGGAAACTCGGATGTTTTTAAAATTGGTTTTGATATGATTTTGTATGTCATGTTTTCTCCAGATAGTTTTAGTCAAAGAAAAACGCCGCAAGCGATATTTGCTGCGGCGTTGGTAAGAACCTTTACCTTTGCGGGGTTTGATCACCCGCTGGCGGTACTTGCTAGTGCAAAGTTGCACCGCCATAGGGTTGCGACGTTTCATAATCTACTCCCAATACTTGATGTTCATATGCAAGTGCGAGATTTTTCATCTGACTCATGCACATTGCCATGTTTTGATCGCCTTTATTTATCGGCGACGTATTAGCTGTTACCCAAATCGGAAGTTGCGCAACATCTAGCAGCAATTCGTGAAGTGACAATCCAGTGTCCGCCGAATATCGGTTAATAAGTTCAGAAATGTTTTCGGCAGCTTCTTTCAAAAAAGCAACGCGATTTTGTTCTTCTTCAGTCGTCATTTTGATACTCCATTGTAACTGGTTTCTTGTATGGAAACGGTATGTGTTGACAGCGCATGTCGTACACTCCCAGTTGTGTCTGCTCTAACAAATCACTGGGTATTGATTCCAACTTGCGGGTAATAAAATTCAAACATTCACTGCGGCTTCGAAAGTTTGTCTCACTCTCAACCGTCACTAAAAAGCCAAACAACGAAAAAGATATGATCGCGGTATAAAGCATTTTGCCCTCCCAGTATAACATAAATTTTGCGTAAAAAAAAAGAGGGCCACCCGAAGGTGACCCCCCTTACCCTGTGTTAAATTTTTACTTAGAGACCAAGCCTAAACTTTATAAAACTGCACTTACCAACATACGATATGGCTCTGTATATTTTTTGTTCAGTCTGTCACGTTCTACGGTAGCCAATAAAGATAATCTCTCGTTATTGAAGTTATCGGAAATGTCACAAAACTTTACTCTAACCGCATCAACATTTGCCGAATCTATAATTGACTTCACCCACTCTGCGTAATCGCTATTCGACATTTCATCCTTAGGTTTTGTGAGAAGTTCGACAGTATCCGCAACTGTGTCCGTATAACCTTTGTCAAGAAGATCGGCCTTCGTTACACCACAGTCCTCGATTACGTCATGCAGATATGCTGCATGCAACTGATCGTCGGTGAAATCTACGAAAGATTTTTTAAGGTTTTCTACCACTCTCTCAACATGGTCAATAAACGGCGCTCCTGATTTATCAGTTTGATTGGCATGTAATAGTGTCGCCCAGTTGCGACTGCTACTGACAGTAGGATTTATTCTAATCACGTTTCCCCCTCATCGTAATTGAAAAACTCAACTGTCACGGACATGACTCTGCCCATGCCGTCGGTCTTTACATTTACCGGATAGTAACCGTCACCATGTCCGGTTCGCACAATCACACCCACACCTTCGCTAATTGCTTTTGCTTGCTTTACATCTTTCATTTGCTCACAAAGCAACGTCCAGTTTTTAACTTGGGGATGCTCTGATAAATGCCACGGCTCGTCATTGTTTGGCACAAATTCGCATGGATCACCAAGCCAGCACATACCCGCATTAACATTTATATGCCCAACGGTCTTTGTGGTTATATTATCCTTGGCCTTTTCAAGTTGATCCAGCGCGGCTTCTAATTCCATTTGCTGTTCTTTTTCCATAACGTTTCCTTACCTCGTTGTGTTTACGATCAAGCCACCTTGCCGCATGTGAGTCCAGGGTAACTTGGGTGCAAATACACCATGCAGCGCCGGATCTCCAAGCCCGACGCTAGTGCTATATTCGCTCTAATACAATCCGGCTGCAACTGCAAATAGCAGCAGCAAGTAAGGCAGCAGAAAGACTACTGCTACCGCTGCCACTGTCGTTAAGACGACGTTAACCATAGATAAAAACATATCACCTCCAAACCCATTTGCTGGCGAACTGAAGTTGCTTTTGCTCGGCAAGCCAAACAGGAACCAACACGCTGTCGCTAATTTCTTCGATGATTTGAGACAAGGGCAGCACATCTTCGCTGCCGTCAAAACAGATTACTTTCGCAGCCTTGGGCGATACCTGATAGAACTCACGGTAACGCACCCGCTGGTACGGTTTTTTCTTTTCCATAATTTACCTCGTTGTGTGAATTGGCCTATCTCATCAGACGCAGGGGGCCGTGTCTGCGTGACGCTACACTAGGTAGCGTTTCGATTAATGGTTTCTATGGGTGAGTCACACGCCGCCGCAATGCCTCCGCTTTTACGCAACTTGGTTATGCGTTGCAGCAACGCTTCGAGGAACTCTTCCTCCGATGGGTAGTTGTCCACATCTTCACAAGATCTGTTGCTCTCCACTGTGAAGTGGAGCACGAACTTATGCAGGTAATGCTTCACTCTATCTTCAGCGTTTCTTTTGTTAAATCAACCTCGCGTTGTATCGCTGCCTTTTTCTCGCGCAACAATTCGTCGTGAGCCACACCGAGAACCTTCTCTAACTCGGCCTTTGTGATAATACAAAACCCGCGATCTAAATTAGGATCAGTAACCTTAATTAAATCGTCAGAATTGAGATTTTCAAACATGGGTATTTTCATTTAACCTTCCTTCCTATGCTGCAAATAAATCTAGTTGCTGACAGTTAGGGTCAGCGTTCAACACCCTGCCCCACTGATCAGCCATGGCTGCGGCAATGCCGTGGAAAAACTTGCTGCGTATTTTCCAACGGTCTTTGCTTGGTGCTGCCTTGTGGACATCATCCCGCGCCGTGCTGCCGTCAACCTTGCCAGTGCGTACCAGCGGCGGCAGATTGTCGGTCAACCAAAGTAGCGTTTGCTTTTTCTGATTGTCCTCGCTGTCGTCGCTGTCTGCAAAATGCCAAGGCTGCACCGACTGCTTGTGAGGCACAAAGTTTTTGATGCGCTCCTTCGCGTATTTGTGCATCACTGGATTTTCAACGCAGCGATAAGGTATGTCTGCGTTTAGGCAATCGCTAAACAATGCAGCGCCAGCTTCTAGTTCTTCCCACATCTCCGCTTTGGTTTTGTTGGGTGGTGGAGTGTGTAACCACCGGACACCGCTGTTACATAAGCGGGTGCAAGGCGGGTGCATCACTGCTAGGAAATCCCAGTTGTCCATTGTCATAACGTTGCGGATGTCGTCTTGTATGTGACGATTAGTTGGAATGTCGCTTGGCAGAATATCGCAACTCCAAGCGTCGTGGCCCTGCGCAAGAAATGCTTCTCGCACAATGCCGGATGTCTCGCATCCAATAAGAATTTTAGCCATAGTTTACCTCGTTGTGTTTTTCACATGGTGCGCATTAACACCGCAAAAGCGGCGAGTTACCCCGCCGCCTGTACGCTGTAAATACCTCCTTTAGTATGCTTCCAATCTTTGGGTTGCTTGTGAGTCGCTCCAATACTGGGCGACGGTCTTCTCTGCCTTGAACCATGCGTCACGTTCAATCGACAGACCAAACTTGCCTTTAGTCGCCAGTATTTCTGGCAAGTAGGCTGGCCCCATTTCAACGTGACCAAGGCCAAGATCAAACACACCCTGTACCACGCCGTCGTCGTCTAGCGTCGATAGCAGCATGGTTGCCGCACCGTCAGGCTGGAAAAGTTTTACGACTGGCTCAAGGTCTGCGTAATCAATGCCTTCTAATTTGGCATTGGCTCTCAACTTCTTTTCGATTTCTTTTGTTATGACTTTCATAATTTTTTTACCTCGTTGTGTGGTTGCGTTGCGGTGTCTAGCACACCATGCAGCAGCCGCCGCAGCGGCTACTAGTGCTATGCTAATTCGCCTCCTCAAGAATCCACTTTGTTCGTTTATGGTATTTGTGGGAGAATATGCCCTTCTCTATCATGGCATTCCCAAGAGCGTTGTGTTCATCAACTATTGCTACTGAAGCATGATGCAGATAATCGGATGGATAAACAATATCGACAGACATAAGCTCCATTTCCAACTGGTTTCGTAAATACTTGCCGACAAGCGGCATGTCCTGTTTTTTTAGAGCAATAATTTCTGCCTTGTCAGTGATTCCTTGTGCTGAACAATCGCCGCTGATAGCACGTAAACAGTATTTAGAATTTTGTGTTGCATAGAAGTACATCTTCACACCTTTTTCCCTTCGTTTTCGTCCTCGCGAATGTTACCGGCCTCTTCCATGATTTCGTGACTCATCACCGAGTCATTCATTTCGGACAAGGCACTGCTCTGCTCATCAATGAACTCTGCCAAATCTTCGAAGCCGTTTTTCAAAGCATCATCATAAAGTTCGCGCAACATATTGTCGGTATCATCGATAACGCTTAAAACTTTTTCTAGGTACTTTTCCTGTTGCAGAATTTTTTTACTAACTGTCATATTTTACCTCGTTGTGTTGTGTTCGGTGTCTAGCACACCATGCAGCGCCAGCCGTGGCTGACGCTAGTGCTATGCTAGGCAGCAAAATTGCTTCTCTCTAATGTGAGGTTGTCCAGCATCAAGCCGACGTTCTCAACGTCCACAAAGTCGCCGACAAAATCTTTGCCGACGGTTTCTTTGTAAAGTATCGCAGCAGATGCCAGCGCCTTGTCTGAGAAATCCCAATCGCTGTACGCTTTGATTACTTCCGCAACAAACGACACATAAACGCCGTCGTTTGCCACCGCACCTCTAACATCGTAGTTCTTATTCATAGTCACCCCCCAAAAAATGAAGCGGCCAACACCAGAGCGGTGAAGGCCGCATTGATTAGCAAAACAACTTCCATCAGGCCGCTGTTGCTTCGTGATGTTCGATTATTCTGGTTAAGTATGCTTTGTGTGCTTTCAGCGCATCGATGAACAAGGGCTTGAACTCATAGTCAACACCTTCTCGCATATACTTCCAATGGATCTCACCGTTGAATAAGTAGCCGAGATAGGCATATTCTTCGCCGCTGTCAAAACAATGCCTCATATATTCGTCAACATCGGCGTAGGTGTTAGGCCCGACTCCTGCAGTGTCTCCTCTGTCCCTGCCGTAGTAAATGTTGCTGTCAATGTTTTCGCCCCATTTTGAGCCGCCGCCCAGAGAAATCGCACTGATTAAGTTTTCATGGATTGTGCCTTTTCCATTGTTCCATGGATCATAAGGATCGTTTGACCAGTTCATCGCTAGGTTGTAGCCAAGCCCTGCCAAGTATCCGTCGTAGTGATGATAGCAGGACATAACCCTTCCATCGTCCAAGACGACTCCAATTGATGCTCGTGTTCCCATAATTTTACCTCGTTGTGTGTTTTTGAAATGGTGCATTAACACCGCAAAGACGGCGGGATGCCCCGCCGCCTGTAAGCTGTCAATACTCCTTCCTTTTTTAGAACCGTTCCACCCTGTCATGGATTGGCAGGGCAACCCTTGAAACATCTTTCTGCTTGGTTAATTTCTTAACCGCTGCGTCCAATCTGTCGTCACTGGTGACGCCAAGACTGCCGCCAAACATATGCCAACCTTTGGCGGGTTCCCACTCATTGAGACCAACTTCAACCGCTGGCACTAATTTTGGATAAGGCGTTCCGGTTGGTGCATCGTCCACCAGTAAAACAGGTGCGGCCTGTTCGTTTGGAACAAATGGCCCTTCAACATTGACAACACACAATGTGTCGTATCTGTTTGATATGCCGTTGTTCGAAGTATCACCATACTTGGACGCACTTTTATATACGCTAACGTGTAATCCCATAATTTTACCTCGTTGTGTTGTTGTGTATTGGCGGCTAATCCACCATGCCGCGCCGGAAGTATCCGGCGCTAGGTGCTGGACTAGCGATAATTCGCAGCCTGCATCACTCCATTGATTGGGCGAGTCCTGGACTCGAACACAAGCCCCAGTCGAAAGGCTTGGTTCATCGTCGCGGTTGTCAATGTCTTGGTTCCGGCGATCTCTGCCAGCGCTCTGCTTTTCTCACAGTCTGGATAGTAGCGATCTTCGCCGTAAACGTTTTTGACAGTCACATAAGCAATCGTTTTCACTAGAACATCTCCTTCTGTGTGTCGAACAGGCCAAAGCCCTCGACACTTTCTTGATTAGGCTTTCGAATTTTTCTTTCGAGTTTCTTTACTTCGAAATGCTTTTCCTCGGCAGTCATCGGCTTGGGAGCAACGGCGCCGCCCCCAGCGTAAATGCCATACGACCAATCCGGCGCAACTTGCGGCGTCTTCATGTCAACAGCCCTGCATTGACAAGCAAGATTGTGCGCAAGAGCCAAACGATCAAACCAATAGAGATGAAGCAAGAAATCCACATGCCCCACTCAGAATATATTTCCATCCAATCTCTGTTTTTCATCTTCACCCTTTGAAATGATTGATTGTGTAGACCTTTGTTGAAAAGCCATAGTGCGGCTCTACTCTCTTGTAGTAGACCTCCCAAGAGCAGTAATTGAACAACCTGTGCATGTCGTCGTTTGCTTCGTAATATTTGTCTGACTCGCCTAACACCCTACACCCTGTAGAACTATGAAGCGGCGTGTCCTCGCTATCGTACATTTCGAAGTCGACCACTTTGTTGTTGTTGTCATAGCAAACAGTGATGCCGTAAACCTCTTTGGGGATCGTGCAACCTTCTGGACAAAACTTTGCTCTAAACAGATTGATCGCTGGCTTGTTGATTTGTAGAATTTTCATTGTGAACAATTCCTTCCAGTTGTTGACAATAACAAGCGCCGCAATGCTGCGAGGCTTGGCATTGTCAGCGCCTCATAATATGAAGCGCCAACTGTTTCGTTCTGGCCGGTTTGTCTCCCGCGCTTGCTTGAGCCGGTATAAACTGACCGGCACATCGTGGCTGCTTGCGGAATATGCTCCCTTGTCGCTAGGACTGCGCCGTACCCACTCCAGACATTCTGTCTCACCTCTTCCGGCTGGGCAGCTCTGGTTCTCTATGCCGTGGCCCCAGAGCGGGCCGTGATCGCCAAGCGGCGACAATCTCTATGTAGCAATTGATGTATCACTTTGCAATACTTTTCTGCATTTTTTTTGCATTTTTTTTGCAAGGATTTTTTGCAACGGTAAAAAACCCAGTATTTGCAGGGCTTTGCGCTATGTGGTATTGTGAGAAAATATCAAGGACATTATCGGACACAGGCTAATATGGCGGCTAAAAACGAATCACCAGAGGCTAACAAAGCTAATATCAAGCTAACAGAGAAACAGGAACTATTCTGTCAGTACAAGGCAGCGGGGAGAAGTAACGTAGACGCTGCAAGGGATGCGGGGTTTGGTGCGGCCAGTGCTGGTGTCACAGCGTCAAGGATGATGCGTAAGCCTGCGGTTATCAGCCGGATCAATGCGCTGCAACATGGGACGGAAGTATCAGCAAGTGCTAGGGTTTCACTGGTTGAGTCTATCCGCGATGAGCGGCAGGCACATATCAAGAGGCTGGCCGATCTGTCAGAGCTGGCAAGGTCTAAGGGGCAGACCAGCGCGGCTATTCGGGCAGAGGAGTTGATAGGTAAGGTGTTAGGGTTTTATGTAGAGCAACAGGTTGCTTTGTCTGTCACGCAGTCCATTGCTGACGCTAAGCCGGAAGAAATCAAGGCGGCGCTGTCGGAAGCTATGGCAAAGTATGGCTTGGGTAACAATATGGGAACCGATCCCAAACTTATCGACCAAACGTCAGGGTTTCTGCGGCTTTCCGAGGATAATTCGACTCCCTCCTAGGGATTCGAACCCCAATTTTTCCCAGAGTTCTGCCATTTTCTGACCCCCTACCCCCCCTGCCGCCATGCCGCGACATACAGCAATGGCGCATGACATATCAGACTATAACTAGAAACACCCCCCATCGAGTAAAAACACCCACCCCATAAAAAATAGTCACGCAACCTGGAAACAATTCCATACTGTTGTATATTTGTCACACTGCTAAACTTTTTTACTAATTTGTATCATTTTATTGTACAAAACCCATTGCCAGATACTTGACAACATGGCATAACAGATACTCCCATGGAGGGCGGGTTATGTCAAAAC
>Ga0160423_10005025_pt1 | contig 10816 bp, 6 predicted proteins | sample CRUFie14St8metaG_FD_108191 | JGI IMG/M metagenome (GOLD analysis project Ga0160423, IMG submission 108191) | Marine microbial communities from the Costa Rica Dome - CRUD Field 142mm St8 metaG | ecosystem: Environmental > Aquatic > Marine > Oceanic > Photic zone | place: Costa Rica: the Eastern... | reverse complement strand
TCGTCATAAATCATAAAATTCTAAAATCTACATCATGATTTGGTAAGCTCGGTCGGAACGCGGGGAGCGAGAGAAACGTTTTTACAGGGACGGAAGGACGAGCGGCGAAGAACAGCGTTCTGACGAGCGGCGCATAACAGCTTAATGCTAGTGGCGCAAAACTCACTAGGGCCTGTGTGCCCCGTACCGTCACGGTTAACGGTAGTACGGGGCATGCAAAGTTCGCGCTGAGAAATCAGCTGCGCAGCTGCCCCGGCCCGGGGCCTGGGCCGGCGCAGTGTGCCAGTCACGGCCCGGGTGCCACCGTGACGTGGACGGTATACTCAGGCTACTCAGCCTCAGGCGGCTCAGCCCGGCGGGCCTGACAGTGACTCGGCCAGGAGGCTCACTGGCAGGCTACTAGTACCGCAGTACTAATAGTAGTAACTTGAATGCGGCTGGACGTATAAATGGACCCGCAATACGAAAAGGATCCCTGACTTCAATATCTATAAGGTTCAAAAGAAATTTCCGGGTGTGTCTAGCCCGACCCGCGAGTGTCTGATTATTTCTATCATAAGCTGTCACAGTACCGTAGGTACCGTAGGTACTTTTACGTAGGTGTATCGGCATCGCGATAATCCTCCGGCACAGCACAAGAAGTGCAAAGCATGGACGGAGCCAAGAATGACATTTGTAGCGCCTTACTGGAGGCGGGCGGGGGGGCGACGCCTGAAGCTTCTCGGAACGAATGCGTTGTCAGAGTCTTCGAGCTGCGGAGAATGCTTGAATCGACTGCATGTCAGACGACGGTGGAGCCGATAGAACCTCCATTAGTTCTTGAGACACATCGAGGCTTTCTGCTGAAGGAAATGGCATGGATGGCCGCAGACTTCAGGGTAGAAAGCCAGCCACCGGTGTTCTTGTACTTTTCTTTTAGTTGCAGCTAGTTCTTACTTTTAGGGAAGCGACACAATATAATGCGAAAGAAACGATCAAAGGTCCTGGCCATCTCAAACTCAACCGATGAACTCTAGCTCAATTATAGGCCGTTGTGCAACACTTCCGAGGGGCGAGGGGCCGTGCACAGAAACAAGAACGCGAACACCAGGTAAGTCAAAGTTTGCAGGCTAAATTTAGTTCGATCTCATAAACCGTCAGGTATCAAAAAAAAAGTTGGCCCAGCGGGCATCACGCTTGATTAAAAAGTTCTGGGTAAAAATTGATCGGGTCATTGCGCACAAGCAACGGTTGGCTTGGCAAGCGTCACAACGAGCAGCGATGGATAAGCACTTAGTCGAACTTATACGCCAGACGGAACAGTACACTGGAGATCTAGCGGAACGCATGCACGGTGGAGCAAGCAACTTTGGTGGGCCAGTGACATCAAAACAAATAGTACCACCACATCGCAGCCAGACTGAACCTATAAATATCCGCACTAGCGGGAAGAGCTCGAGTCTAATGGCACAGTTGGAGGCAGCAGACGCGCGTGTGCGAGAGGCAGAGGTCGCTCGACCATATTTACTCGATAGTACTGTCATGTTGAGGCCTTACCAACAGATTGGTCTTAATTGGCTTGTATCAATGCATGAGCGACGATTGAACGGCATCCTTGCAGATGAGATGGGGCTCGGCAAAACTTTGCAGACAATAGCCCTCCTGGCACATCTTGCGGCTTGTAGAGGTCTATGGGGTCCGCACCTTGTTGTTGTTCCGACTTCGTGCCTCGTGAACTGGGAGCTGGAGCTGAAGAAGTTTTGCCCTGGTTTCAAAGTGCTCACCTATTATGGTGCAGCTAAGGCCCGCAAACAACTGCGGGTAGGCTGGTCGAAATCATTATCTGTGCATGTTGTAGTGACATCATATCAACTTGCTGTTCAAGATGCTTCGATCCTCCGCCGCAAGAAATTCTACTATCTCATTCTTGATGAAGCTCATAACATCAAAAACTTTGACAGTCGAAGATGGCGCACACTTCTTTCATTCCAGGCGCAACGGCGATTGCTACTGACAGGCACACCGTTACAGAATTCGCTAATGGAGCTTTGGTCTTTGATGCATTTCCTAATGCCTCATCTATTTCGGTCACGACACGAATTTTCTTACTGGTTTGCAAATCCGCTTCAGTGTGCCATTGAAGGAAATTCCAACATATCTGAGGACCTAGTCAAGCAGCTCCATTCAATTATGCGTCCATTTGTCTTGCGTCGTCTTAAGAAGGATGTCGCTAAACAATTGCCTCTTAAATTTGAACACGAACTCAAGTGCCAACTTTCGAGACGTCAGCAGTTACTCTATGAGGAGTTTATGAATCACAGCAAAGGTCGTCGCGTTGCCTCAGGTAAATATGGCATCTGCGGTAGTAGCTTCGTGTCACTAATGAACATTGTGATGCAGCTGCGAAAGGTGTGCAATCATCCCGATCTATGTGAGCCACGCTCTGTTTTGGCACCTCTTGTTTTGCCAGGTTTGTCATTTGGAATTCCCCTGATGCTGTCTGGACTTACCTGTTTGCGTGGCATCTCGTGCTGCGTGGAGGATGCCAGGTGCACCTCTTGTATGACCACACTGCCTGCATCGGCATTACTTGTGCTTAGTGAACATTGTTTAGTAAGCTCACCACGGTCCTCTAGCAACTTGCCTATGTCAAGCCACACGTTGGCGGGTAGATTACTTGTCAAAAACACTATTGCTATGATGTTACGCCACACAGCGAGATGCGCGCGCGCGCTAGATGCTACACTACCTTCTCATCTTTCATCTTGTACACTCCACTTCATCTTACAGGTTTTTGAATCATCTACGCCTCTTTCATTGGCTTGGCAATCTCTCATTCATCCAAATGATAGTAGGCTCCATTCAAATAGGCAAAGCCTAAAGGCATCAGACACATTGCGAAGACACCTGGAGCATCAAGCTACGGTGAACGCCCGATATTGGAATCTTTTTGACTTACTAAAGCGCTTTGCATTTGTAGTACCAGCAGCCCTAGCCAGTGCCCCTCTCTTCACATTCAGAGAACAAAACAAAGTTTTGTCTGGGGTGTCTACCAACATTGCTGCTAAAGTTACCGCCGCCTTCTTGCCAATACGCCACATTACACTCGCATTGCGCGTGTCATTTCCCGATAGGACACTTTTGCAATGGGACTCGGGAAAATTTCATGAGCTCGCACCATTGTTAAGGCGCTTAAAAATTCAGAAACATCGTTGTTTGATTTTCACTCAGATGTCTAAGATGCTTGATGTGCTACAAGGCTTTCTATGCTGGCATGGACATAGTTATCTTCGTCTTGATGGTGGCACTTCACCAGATGAACGGCAGCGATTGATGACTCGTTTTAACTCAGACACAGCTGTGTTCTGCTTTTTGCTCTCGACCCGTTCTGGAGGACTAGGTGTTAATCTTACGGGTGCGGACACCGTCATCTTCTATGATAGCGACTGGAATCCAGCGATGGATGCGCAGGCTATGGACCGCGCACACCGAATTGGGCAAAGTCGCGATGTCCACATCTATCGACTTGTTTGCACCTCGACAATTGAAGAAAATATCCTCCTCAAAGCTCGGCAAAAGCAGAAGCTTGAGCTTATTACTCTCACGGAAGGGAATTTCTGCAGCCAGCTGCTCAACACGGAAGGAGATAATGATCAGAGAAAAGCACCGGCAAAAGAGGACGACGCCAAGCTCGCAGCTACCATGGCCGAACTTGAAGATGAAATCGACGCCAAATGTGCACGGGAAGCGGCAGCCGAAGCAGCCTCCGAATCTCGTGAGTTCGAAGAGCCCTGTACCGAAATTGGAGCGGACAAAGGGGCTGCCTTTGGAGTGGGCGCGGTGGCGCGAGGACCAGAGACTGTGTCATGGAGAGAACAAATCGGGATGGATATTGGCACATTGACGAGGTCTTTGAGCGCTGTTGAGCGATACGCTATTTTGATCCGCGAGGCTCAAATTTCGAAAGTTCCTTTAGCGGCTGCAGAAGAATCTTTCTTAGTACCAGCTGAGCGCAGGCTTGTAGCAACGATTAAAAAAAAAGAATGGGAAGGGGGCGCGGGTGCCAAAACAACCGAAGGCCTTCAACAGATAGAGGAACACCGTGCTTGTTCAGAAGGTGAACTATCAGCGACTGATTTGTATTTCATCCCTAAAACTAGAGCCGGCACATCGTCTAGTGTCCCTGAAAATTCCAACAGGCGGGAATTCCTCGAACGCCGCCAGCTTGCACAGTCAGCCAAGCGCAAGCGCAAGTGCACGGGCGCTGCGTGGGAAGTTCGCACGGATGCTATTACTGGCAGTCCTTTCTGGTACAATGTAGACACAGCAGAAGCCACTTGGATGAAGCCATTTGTCATTCAGCGTCGCGATGCCCGGCGAGGAAGTTGAAATTTGAAGATAGAGAATTATCATGGTTTATTCTACACAGGCGACGCCTATCTGCAGGCGTGCCAGGGTGGGTATAGCCATTGGCCCCGAGAAATTTCGTTCCTCTTCATCGCAATGTGTGAGCCAATTCCCACACGTTTGACTTGCGCACTCGTGTGCCAAAATTGGGCCCGCGCCTGCCGCGAGGATAATCTTCTTGTTCGAGTCTTACCTGCGAACAGCCCAACCCCAACCCTGACTCATAGGGACCAACAATCTTCACAACCACCTTGTAAACGCCACACCTCACTAAGTTGCGCGTTGAAGTCGGTATTGCCGGGAGAAACTCTTATTCTTGGGCCCGGTCGTTACTGGGAGAGATCAAGCCTCTTCATCGACAGCAAAATCCGCATTGTTGGAGATTTAAACATGCCAGAGCGGGTTCTCATTGAGCTCAACAACGCACTGGAATGGCGCGGTCGCTCCGGTGCTCTTATTGGTATCACAATCCACCGCTTGCAGTCACGGGGTATCACAAACTCAGCACTTGTTGTTAAAGGTGGTCATCTTGTTTGTCATCGTGTGGTAGTGGATTGCTCTGGGGCACCTGGCGCTGCGATATCTCTTCACAAAGGTTTGTCTCCTGGCGCGTGCCCATTTGTGTTGTAACCCAGAATACTCTAATGCGAGCAGGCGCAAGTTTGCACGTCAGCTGCTCCATTGTGGTGAGTGCCACTGCCGCCGGGGTGTTCGTCTACCCTGGTGCCAAGGCTACGTTCTCACTATGTGATATTAAGAGCAATAATCACTGTGGTCTCTGTGTGGCACCCAACGCAATTTGCTTTCTCAGCAACTGCAACCTCACAAGAAATGGTGTAGCTCAGGTGGCTGTGAGAAGCTTCCCGCGCTTAACTTGACAAGTGCTCATATGATTTGATCAACACGACTCGTAGGCATTTGCCAAATCTGCTGTTGTCCTCAAACGAGTGCTGCTCTCTAGTGATATAACGAGTGCTGCTCTCATTGTTGATCATGATGCTCATGTATTCACAAAGAAGAATATTGTAGACAGTGACACTGGCACTCCCAATGATTTTAGGGAGTATAGACATTGAAATAAGGCGCCTTCTGCATCGCGTTTATTTGGTTGTTTTTATGTCACACAACAAGGTTTCAGACTACGTCGCCGGCCATAGCACCGCCAGCACTGTCTTCATTGGGTTTACTGAGTCTAGCACGTGCTCGTTCAATAACGGCATGATAGTAGAAAACAGAACTTGAATAAGCCTCAGGCTCAGGAGCTTCTTTTGACGAGGGCAAAAAAGTCACGGTCACGGTGTAGTAAAATTAATCGGCCGGGCCCACCGGGTGGGGGGTATTCTAGAGGTATATTCCTTGCCACTGGCAGTGCAGTCTAGAAGTCACGGTGCAGTCCTCTGGCCCCTTGATCATCACTCCCCCTTGATCAGTGGGGGAGGTCCATCAGCCGAAGCTAGCCTAATTACCCTCCGAGTCGTCTAGTAGCTTTATCAAACATTTTTTCGGCTCGCTGGGCCGGCCGTCGGCGGCAAGGCTCCCATTTTTGTGCCAAAAAACGGCAATGCGCGCCCACCCCGCCCGCGCGCGGGAAGGGAGTCTATCGACGCTGACCAGCTAATGAGCGTGAATTTGGCAGCATCGGCGACCGGGGCGGTCGATCCCGCCCCCGCTTTTTGACGTAAAATGCCACGATCCCAGCTTCTGCGCGCCCCCCAAGGACGCCGAAGTCTCCTAGGCTAGATCATTACGATACTTGCGGGCCCCGGCCGCGGCCCGGGCGGGCCGGGAAATCATCGGGACCGGGCCTACCCTAGCTCGCCCCTAGGAAGTTCCCTTCCCCCTTATCCACATACTATCTACATTCAACAGCGCAATTATGACACTTCCTCGTATTACACCACATAAAGTGCTGATCCCTTACGGGGACCCTCCTATGACAGGCTATGTGACCTCAGTTGCCATACTGCCGGCCTGCCGTTTTCCACAATACTAGTATGGTCTGAGCACGTAACTTGAAACATGACTTCAACGTGAAGTGAAGGTCAATTTCAAAGAAGTTGATTGTTTTGATGGTTTCCGAACCTGGCCGCTGAGCTTAAAACTCAGCAGCCCGAGGCACATCGAGGTCACGGTGTGAGCAGGCAGATCGTAAACGTTCCCCGAGATGACACAGACACACACTTTGGTCCGCGGCACTGACAATCATGATGACTCGGACTCGGAGGTGCACCGTCCGAGTCAACGTGACACCGGTGGCGGTGCTCGGCTGCTTGCTGCCGCGCACGGCGGCGATGGTTCCCTTGGAACCATCTCGTTTACCTAGTTAGCGCCTCGCTCGCCCGCTCCGCGCTCGGCGCCATCGACTCACTGGCAAGATACGTCCCTGTATATCTTATATTGTTTTAATCAAAGCTGTTGCAAGCAGCATGTCCAAAGCCACGGATCCCCCAATAACTTCTGAGAGCAGTGACAACCGGACTCCTCTGCCTGCCCTGGGACAGGCGGAGTGTACCTCAAATAAGCACGCCGGTCTCTGGCCGCGGGTGGCAGACGCTCTTTTGCCTAAATGGCCACATGAGCTTGAGGGCGAGAGATGGTTTAGCACAGATGATGCGTATGTGGACCAGGAGTTCGACCTTGAAGCTCTGCCGTTCTGGCTTCGGGATACAAGTGTGGGCTGGGTTCGAGCACCCAGTCTTAGCTCTCAGTCAGCGCAATCAGCGAGCTCTGAGATATTAGTCAAGACGAGCATAATAAGTAATGAGGAATTTGTGACAGATGACCAGTCAAATGTACGAAGTGCACAAGCCGTGGAAAACACTGCTCTTGCGGAGTGGAGTGAGACAGCTATTGATGCAATCACAAATAAGCCGCTCCCACAGGTTGTCGTTCTACCACCACAGACTGACAGGGGACCCCCCCCCCCGGATTCGTTGCCACTTGAGAGGGGTTTTGCTTTGGCGGACCAACCAAATGGGATCGCTACATCATCCAAAGAGCAAGATGAGATTGGAGCATCACTGCTTCGGTTGGTGGCAATGTATGCACGTCAGTGCGATCAAAATCGGAATAAACCTTTTCTTTGGGAGGCCATATACCCTCAAGATAGATCAGGAAGGCCGTGCTATAACCCCGGTGGCAAATACGTCGTAAAAGTCTTTTTTTGTGGCTCATGGCGCAGAGTTCAGATTGATGATCGTGTGCCCATAAATGCACGTGGACAAGCGACCATCGTGTTCTCGCGCGAGAGGCGCGAGTTGTGGCCATTTATTCTGGCAAAGGCAGCATACAAAGTTGCCCATCTAGCTTATCGGGCGATACCATCAGTAGATGAATCATCTCCACAGGCACTATTTGACTTAGTTGCTATTGCTACGACGGCACTTACGGGCTGGGCCCCGTCTCCCATCCACATACCGTCGAAGCCAGGTCCTATTGATGCTTTCACAGCACGTCTTACTCAGCGCGGGACACCTGAATGTTCGTTGGCGGAGATTGATTTGGCAAGCACCAACTGTTTTCCAGGGTCCTCTTTGAATCGACACTCTAAGCCAAGCGGTCGTCGAAGAAGCGGTCAATCCCGTGAAGTGTCAAATGAGATGCTAAATCAAGCATCTATGGCACGCAGCACAGCAGCAAGAATGACAAAGAACAAGTTGATGGCGGCACGCGAAGAACTTATTGTGCTCGTAGAAACGACGGAGACTGGTGTTTGTTTACATCCTCTCCTTGGGGTTTTGACATATCCCGAAGCCAATTCCGTTAGAACAGATAAAAGAAATATTACTAATTGTTTTGATGCGATACTTGAATGGTCGTGCGCAAAGTCCGGACTGTCTGACTTTGAATCGGGTCCCCTGACTTTGCCACCTACTACCTTAAGGAAGCCAATTTGCCACATCACTGATCGTTTGAGCACGAGTCGCTTGTTGTCCTTTTCAACGCAGTACGGGCTGCCATTCACTGCCGAGCTGCAGAGTTCCTGGGTTGAGTCAGCGAGCGGGGTAGGATTTGTTTCGCAACCTTTGCGTCAACCTGGAGTACTCCACATAAATACGAGCTGCAACTCCGCCACCTTAGTCGCCTGTATACAAACCAATATACTCACCGCGGCACCATTGTCGGACGATAGTACCACAGCGGGGCCCCGACCAACCTCAATTCACACCCTACAAACGCGAAGTGCGGTTTTGACTCTCGAGGAGCTGGTGTCTCCTGCACAGACATCAGAAGAAGATGGGCGTTTCAAGCAAGAGAATTCGACATTTTGTTACTCATCCACAGAAAGCCAATCCACAGGTGTGTCCTTGCGGCTCGTACAAAAAATCACTGGGCCATATCCATCAAGAAGTGGAATACTTTACGCTCCGCTGGCACCCAAAGGCCGGGCGTATAGGGTCTGTCTAGACGCGCCATTTGGTGCAGATGTCACTTTTAATTGCACTGCGCCTGTGTCATACAAAACGTTACCACCAGTATGCGAGCAACTTGGTGGTTGGTCGACGTCAGCGAATGGCACCTACGATGCTGTCCATACCGACTGCGAAATTGTCGTATTTCAACGTGTCATTGAGCTGATAAACCCAGTCGTCGACGTTAATGCCCCCGCGGAGACCTCAAACACTGATGCAAATTGCAAAGAAGAGCAAGTCCCAAAAACTACATCACTGGGATGTTTCCCTGAGACACCTCAATTTATGGATATCGCTCTGGAGCTTTCGGTCTCGGACCCAACCGCAGCTAATAATATCACGCTCCATACGCTTGACATAGATGAGAATGTCTCGACAACGCACAGCTTGTTGCGGCTCCAAAAAGTACGCCTCCGCGAAAGGGGCTTCATTGTTAGTGCCACCCTGCGGGCTCCTAGCAACACACCCATTTCAGCTGGTTCCTGGTCGCTTATTGCTTATTCCGCGACTAGTCTCCCCAGGCCACAACTACTACACATAAAAGAGTTAGATGGAGCTGGCACACAAGAAGAAGGCATGAATTACCGCTTTGGGTCTATGTATTCACCCAACAAGCACCTGCGGTTATTCCGTGACATCCTTGAGGTTCCACAAGCATGTTTTCCGCTGTCTATAAACCTGGATGTGATCCATACTGAAGATCTGCCAGTGCGCTTTGTCATTGGTGAATCTACAGAGGAAATAAATCCATCTTCAACTTCTTCGCTCGAAAGAAACAAGGAAACAAGCTTGCGTTCCGCCTCGTGCGCTTCCTCTACAGTCTCCCCCAGGAAATCTTTTTTGGGGATACGACGTGCATGCGTGCCTTGTTTCTGGCCCAAGCAAGCTAAGCACGCACCTCGGGATTCCGGCACTGAAAGACCTGACAAATCACCGGCGAACCTTAACATTGTGCTAGAGGCCAAACTGGACACAAATTTCATTCGTGCGGATGATACTTTGTACTCTCCCCAGCCTTATGCTTCCCAAAGTTTATCGTCAAAGCAACTTCAGCTTTCAGATGCGCCATTCTCGCCTGCTCAACGTTTGACAGGAAAACATCTTGAGGCTAGTTGGATCCTAACGCTACATGCGTCCGCAGGGGGTCTGTTGCTTCGCCACAATGACGACCAAGAGCGGACCTACCAGGTAATACAAAATGAATGGGAAGCGCGAGAGCCTGGGAGGGGAGCGCGAGCCAAAGATGTACAGAGCAAGTTCGGAATAGGTAGAACTCGGTCCACTGAAAGAGCGCTCACCGAGGACTATGCGCTGGGCTCCAGGTTTATCAGTTCTGAAATTGAGCTAAAGCGCGAGAGACCACGATCAGCCTTGCGCAAAATCCTGATTGAGGCTGTTCGACCTGGGCACGAGTTTTTGCACGATTGTATGAAGTCCAAATCTGCCTTGTCAAAACCCTACGCATGGGATAAGAAGGCTGCCGAGGCATATGGAGTTCATAGCATCGAGTATGCGCAGAACTCCATGCTCCATAAATGGCGGCAGTGCCTTTTAAAGGGCACAACTGAGTCACTGTTGGCCCGTGAGCAACACCGGGTCAAAATGCAGCAAAAGGCGACCAGAAGATCAAAGTTTCAGAAAGTTTAGCGAGATTTACCTTCATACACATCACGAAACTAAAATAGTCGAACAACTCGGGCCTGCAACACCATAAAGACTGGTTGTGCTCTGAGTCTATAAGTTTCTAGCCTTGGTTGAAGGCTGTTTGGCGTCGAGTCAAAGTCACTGGCACCGTGACTTGAGGTCGTCGGACCACCGGGGGCGTTGTGATTCTTCGCCGTCGCTTGCACGCTCACGTTTAGGCCTAGCAAAATCCCGGTAATTGTGGTTCAATTTATACGTCCAAGTCTTCAAGGCCCAGGGACTTGCCCAGGGCGGTCTTCAAATGGTTCCGAGTCAAGTTAGGGCGTCGGGTTTTATCTGAACAGGGTTGGGGGAGATGTTGGGGGGCAGGGGGG
>Ga0160423_10005023_pt1 | contig 10817 bp, 1 predicted proteins | sample CRUFie14St8metaG_FD_108191 | JGI IMG/M metagenome (GOLD analysis project Ga0160423, IMG submission 108191) | Marine microbial communities from the Costa Rica Dome - CRUD Field 142mm St8 metaG | ecosystem: Environmental > Aquatic > Marine > Oceanic > Photic zone | place: Costa Rica: the Eastern... | reverse complement strand
CGGGCGACGGTCGCCCCGCCCAGCCGAGTACAGACCGGTTTTCGGGGTTTTGGCGCCTTGCGGTGCTTAAGGAGTTTGGCGCCCGCTTTCACGCCGGCTGGGTCCGATTGATCGCCTGTGATTAGTTTAGAATACGTTCACCTCTACGGCGAAGGGGGGTTTGCCGGTGACCATCCGTTGTACGCGAAGCTGTACGCGAAGCGCGTCGTCTTGAGGATGTCGGTTGTGGTCTGCCACTCAGGCGAGGTCCGCGTACAGCCGTGCGCTTTTGCCTTGGACGCCCACTCCATGGCTTTCCTGTCGTCGCGCTCAACGATGACGCCATGAGCGAAGCAGGAGGCTAGGCCCGCCATCGCTTCAGGCAGACCATGCTTGGCAGCCAACTGGAGAATGCGAAACGCGTTGTTCCACTGTTGTTCGCACCAACGCGTTAATCCGCCCCGATCAATGTATGGCCGTGTCATTTCTTCGAGAAATGCCGCGCCCTTTGGTGTCTCTTTTGCAGCAACCTCAGCCCCCATCAACATGCCAAATTTCATGTCCGCAGTGTTCTTCACCGCGACGGCAAAGTTGTACATGTCCTGGGGGAATTCATCCGAGTAGCCAGCCAGAACCAATTCTTGTAACAACTCGACCCCACGGAAGAAGGAACCCACACTCTTCTCGACGCCACGTCCAAAGACATAGGACAAGCTGAGGTCGTACTTTGCGTGTTCGAGGCCCTGATCGGATGCCTCTTTGAAGAGCTCGAACGCTCGAACGTGATCTTGCCCCACTCCTCTTCCGCGTAAGTAGTTGTGCGCAAGAATGTACTTTGCAGACACGTGGCCCTGCTCGGCAGCTTTGGCGAGCCACTCTGATGCCTTGGTCTGGTCACAGGAAAACCCCCCTTCGCCAAAGAGGTAGTACCAGCCAATGTTAAACTGCGCTCTGGCGTGGCCCTGTGCGGCCGCCATTTCGTGCCAGTTCGCGGTTCTGTTCTTGAAGCAGCAACTGCCATTTTTTTGCACTTCGTGCCCGCCCGGCGTTTTCTCGATGAAAGCGCCCTCCGGGATGGCCTCGCCGCGAATGGCAGCGCGGGTAGGTCGTCGCGGGGTGTCTGGCCTGTCTTTTCCCTCCAGGCGCTGGGGGAAAGGACGGCGAGTGGAAAAAAAGAGGGAGTGAGAACAGGCGGCGAGGGAGGGAAAGATCGCAGCGCGTGCTCGCACGGGTTCTCGCTCGATGAAGGAGTCGCCTAGACGTTCGCCGTCAAAAAGACGACGCGCCAGCGCATGTCCCATGGCAAACGACATCCCTTTGTTGCGGGTTTGGTGGAATAGGGTTGTCCTAAATGACCACAGTATTTTTATTTTTCTTTTGTTCTAGGCCCTTCATGGCCCCTCGAATCACAGACTTTGAGCGCGTGTAGCGGGCGACGGTCGCCCCGCCGACCCGAGTACAGACCGGTTTTCGGGGTTTTGGCGCCTTGCGGTGCGATGTGCCAAGTTTCGCCGAAAACGGAGAGGGTCGTTCACACCCAAGTCACGTAGTCTGAGAATCCTGGACCTCAGGCGAAGTGAGCCTCTGACCTGACCCCCCCAGAAAAAAATCAGATGAGTTTGTTCTTGAGATTATGACTTTAGCAAATACCTCTTCCCAGAAGGCGCCACCCGCCCCCTCTACCATCCCCCACCCCCTTTCCACCGCGCACTCCCGCCTAATCGTCCAGGAGCACGGTGAAGCTCCAGTCCTGCGCATGGTACGGCTGCCCGTCGGGCTTCAGCAGCCTGATCATGACCGGGTTCGACAGAGCGCCGTAGCCCACGGGCACGCGCACGGCGTGCACGTTGCCGTCGTACCTCGAGACCGTGCCCAAGGCGCCCGGCACCTCGCCCGAGGTCATGTTGGGGGAGGTTCCCGCGAAGTCGGCGGAAATGACCACGGAGTTGGTGGCGCCGAGGTCGGAGGCCCTCGTGAGGTAGCCGTGCGGCTCGGCGCCGAGGCGCGAGAGCGCCAGGCTGCCCAGCAGCCGCGGCAGCGGGCACCGGGGCCCGTAAAGGGCCTGCTTGGCGGGCGACGCGCGCGCCTCGTCGCGCAGGTAGTAGGCGCCGGCGTTGTCGGCGAGGCTGAACGGCGGCGTGAACCGCCCCGGGACGCCGGCCGTCAGGCTCACGGTCTGGCCCACGGCCACGCCCGCGACCGACTCGACCGCCAGCGCGCCCCGGAGCAGCGCGCGCGCGCGCGTGGCGGCGCCGCCGAGCGTGACCGCGCGGGCCGCGGCCGCCGCGACGGCGGTCTCGTCCGAAGCGCCGAGCGCGGCGATGGGCAGCCGCGCCTCCTGACCCGCGGCCACGCCGTCGCGCGGCTCGCCCGAAACCCGCACGACGCCCTGCCGAACCGTCAGGGACACCGCGCCGAGCTCGGTCTCGACGTCTAGGTCCTGGTCGGGCACGTCGGGGTGCAGGTGCTGGATGCGTGTCACGCGCCACAGCGCGCCCTGCGCGTCGAGCACGTCGCCCACGCGGTAGGACGTCCCGCCCACGGGCGGCGAGCCCTGCGCGCCGGCGCCCTGCGTGCTCGCGGCGACCTGGGGCAGCAGCGATAGGCCGGGCGCCGAGACGCGCTGCACGGCCGCGCGCGGCAGGCCCTCCTGGTGTGGCAGCAGGTCGCCGACGGCATAGCCCCGCCCGGGCTCCCCGGGGGTCAGGACGTTGCCGTCGAAGGCGTAGGACGCGCCCGAGCCACCCGCGGTGGCGCCAGCTCCCTCTTCGGGCTCCGCCCGCAGCTCCTCGGGCGTGGCGGGCCGCACCGCGGCGACGCGGCCGTAGACGAGCTTGGGCCCCGCGTCGAGCGCGACCTGCGAAGCGCCCGCCGCCGCGTCGGCCGCCAGGCGGCCCACGGTCCGGCCGGCCTGCTGCACGAGCGCGCCGAGGGCGTGCGCGCGCTCCAGCGGCGCGTCGAGCGCCATGGTCGCCGTCTCGGGGTTCCACGCGCCGTCGGACGTGGCCTCGCGCGCGCCGACCAGCTCGGCCGCGGCGACGCCGCCGACGTCGGCGAGCGCCACCGCGAGCCCGCCCGCGTCCTCGATGGCGCGGGCGGCGGCCTGCGCCGACGCGGGGTCCTTCACCGACGTCACGAGCGCCTGCTGCTGCTGCCCGGCCGCGTCGCCGCCGCGGTGCTGGACGGTCAGGGCCACGGCCCCTCCGAGCGAAAGGGCGAGCGCGCCCCGCAGCTCGGCCATGGCGGCGTCGTCGCCCGCGGTCTTCTCGGCGCCAAGCGCGCCGCCCGCCCCCAGCAGCGAGACCTTCGGGTGCGTGACGCTCCGCAGCGTGACCTGCGCCTCGTCCTCGCCCGCGTAGCCCGGCCGCCTGAGCTTGACGGCCTGCCCGGGCGCGAGCGCGCCGACCGACGCCACGGCGGCGGCCGGGTTGGTGAGGTCGCAGCGCGCGCCGTAGTGAAAGCGCACGTCGCCGCCGAGCGCGGCCGCGTCCTCGTGCCGCAGCGCGTACTGCTGCCCGGCGACGAGGCCGCGCGTGCTGCGCAGGCGGACGGCCACGGTCGGGCTCGGCCCGGCGTCCAGCACCACGTCGGCCAGCGCGCCCGTGGCGGCGAGGCGGCCGACGTCGATGCGGAGCGTGCCGCCGGACCGGAGGCCCCCCGCGAAGCCCTCGGGCCCCTCGTAGACGTCCGAATCGACCCTGACGGACACCGTGTCGGCCCCGACCTGCGCCACGGCGCCGACGCGCGCGTCGCCGAGCGTGGCGGGCGCGCCCGTCCTGACCCGAGCCGTCGGCGCCGAGACGCGGAACACGCGCAGCGCGCCCTCTCCGGCCGCGTAGCTCGCGTAGGGCAGGTCGATCTCCTCGTCCCGCTGCACGGGCACGGACTGCGCGGCGCCGGCCGAGGCGGGCGCCGCGGCGACCTCGGTCAGGCACAGCGCGGCGACCTCGGCGGCGTTCGCGGCGTCGCGGGCGCGCACCAGGGACTCGGGCGACGCCTCCAGCTGCACGTCGGCCGCCGTCTGGCTCTCCCCGGCGAGGTAGAAGGTGGTGGGCGTCGGCCGCGCGGCAACGACGAGCGCCACGCCGCCCGCCAGCACCGAAACGCCGACCGCCGGGGCCGCGCCCGCGGTCAGATCGGCGCGCCGCGCCGGCAGCGCGTCCTGCTGCGCCACCAGGGTCTCGCCTTGGGCCGAGCAGACGGCGAAGCGGGCCGGGACGACCGCCTCGGGGGTGGGGGCGGTGGTGGTGGTGGACTGACTGGGCTGCTGCCCGCCGCCACCGTAGGACGGCTGCGCCTGCTGCTGACTTTGCTCGCCCGGGGCCTGCACCGCGTCCGCGAGCTCCAGCACGCCGCGCGTTACCGAAGACACCAGCAGCCCGGCGACGGAAACCGTGTCTTGGCTCGCCTCGATCGCCTCGTAGGCCTCGCGCGCCTCGCGCAGCGCCGCCTCGCCCGCCTGCGCGTCGGCGGCGTCCTTCTCCATGGCCGCGCGCGAGGCCTTTTCGCGGGCCTGAGACTCGCTTTGGGACTGGCGCGCGTCCGAGAGCACCTTCTGGCGCGATGAATGGCGGTCCGGCAGCGAGAGCACGGCGTCCTCCGCAGCCTCGGCGCCCGACACGTCCACGACCAGCCGGCCGCCCGCTGCCTCCTGCTGCCCCTCCTCCTGCTCCCCCTCCTCCTGCTCATGCAGGGGCAGGAGCGCGGCGGCGCGCGCCGTGCGGCGGCCCCACGTCACCCACGCGGGCGCCGGGCTCCGCACCGAGCCCGAGTGGCTCAGAATCTCGAGGCGCACGCTCGCGGGGAACTGGAAGGTGCCGCGCGCGCGGCCCGCCTGCGGCTCCGAGGGCGAGGCCTGCGCGACCTCCAAAAGCGTCGTCGCGGGGGGCTCGTGGCCCACGACCCGCAGCTCGGCGTCGCCCAGCCGCACCAGCACCTCGTTCGTGACCCCAAAGGCGCCCCAGCGCGCGGGCACGAGCGAGCCGTCGTCGGTCGAGAGCCTCCAGGTGGTGGAAGCCTGCTGCCCCTGCTGTCCCTGCTGTCCCTCCTCTTGTTCCTGCTCATCCTGTGTCAGGGTGCCGCTGACCGCGTTCTGGCCCCAGTCGTCGCCCGGGCCGTGGTCCAAAGCGTAGGTCTCGCCGTCGCCCGCCAGCCACGAGACCCGGTGCGGCGCCGCGTGCAGCCAGACATCGACCGTGCGCCCGGCGAGCCGGAGCGCCGCCGCGCGCCCAGGCCCCACGGGCACGAGGAGGCTGACCTGCCCGCGGGCGACCTCCGAGCCGCCCTCGAGCAGCACCAGGTCCCGGTCGGCGTCCGGATCCGCGCCCTGATATACGCCTTCGGGCAGGTTGAACCGGTGCAGGGCGCCCGAGACGAGCACGGGCGCCGGCTCGTCGTTGAAGCGCAGCGGGCCCAAGCCCTGCCCCTCTTGGCCGTCCTGCCCGTCCTGCCCCTCTTGGCCCTCGACCGAGACGTCGATCGCGCGCTCGCCGAGGTAGTGGTCCAGATAGACGCTGCAGCCGCCGCGCATGGCCGCGATCAGACTCACCTTGCCGTCGCCCGACGAAAGCGCGCGGGCGACGAGCTGGCTGGCGGCCGCCGAGTGCGCGGGCTCGAGCGCGTCGCCGTCGAGCTCGACGTGGCTGCCCATGGCCACGTGCAGGTCGGGCAGGGCGTGCGCCGCCACCTGACCGCCCTCCGAGCGTGCCTCGACCGCGAAGTCCGCCTCGTTGCCCGCCGCGATGGCCGCCGCGCGGCCGCTCGAGGCCCGCAGCTCGAGGATGTGCTCCTCCTCCTGATCTCCCTGAAGCTCCCTTACTATCTGGTACTCGCCGTCGTTCTGGGCCGTGCCCGACACGAAGACCGACCCTCCGGGTGCCAGGAGCGCTCGCGCGCGCGCGTACTCGGCGGCCGAGAGCGTCAGGCGGCCATCCTCAGAGAAGGACCCCTGAAGGCCCTCGACCCGCAGCGGCGCGGCCACGAACTCAAGCGTCGAGAGCACGGGGCCCGCCACCTCGCGCGCCTGGACGACGTGCGTGGCGCCCACGTGGTCCAGGGTCACGCCGTAGTCCTGCAGCGGGTCCAACACGCCGAGGCTCGCGGGCACGCGCACCTGCGAGCCGTCCGAGGCCACGGCCGTGTTGAGCGGCAGTATGATGGGGGCGTCGGAGGAGGACGACGAGGGCGTCAGGCGCACGCGCCGCGTCGTGTAGGCGTCCAGCCGGTGCTGGCTGAAGCGCAGCAGCTGCCCGACGGACAGAACCGCGGGCTCGAAGGACAGAAGCGCGATCTGGGTGTCGCCCGCCGCGCCCGCCTCGGACACGAAGCCCACCTGCTCCTCGTTCTCCCCGGCGAACACCGTCTCGCCCGCGTCGATGGGCTCCGGCAGCGGCGTCGCTGGATCCATGTCCACGAGCCGCACGGCCATGTCCTGCGCCCCGCTCGCGGAGCCGCGCTCCTGCCACCCGAGCGACAGAGCGCCCGAGGGCTGACCCCCCGACAGGCCCACCACCAGCTCCGTGCCTCCCTCGCCCACGTCGAAGGCGAGCGAACCGACGCGCACGGCCGGGCCAAACTGCGCGCCCGCGACCAGGCCCGTGTACAGACCCTCTCCAAGCGCGCCCCCGGTCGGCGAGAACTCCACGTCGAGCCCTCTGAGGCCGCCGCCCGAGGCGAGCCGCATGCTGCGGGATGCCGCATCGAAGCTCCCAAACACGACCTGGGCCGCGGCGCCGTCGCGCGCGACCTGCACCACGTCCTCGTAGCCGTCGGGACCGCCCACCCGCAGCTTGGAGGCGGCCGGAGGCGCAAGCGGGGTCTGCATCAGGAAGGCGCGCGGGCTGGGCTCCGGGACCTCGCCGAGCCAGAGGTGTATGGTTCCGCCTCCCCCGTGCTCGGGCACCCAAGCGGGCGGAGCGAGCGCCGAGTGGTAGTTGGGATCCGACCGCGCGCCCTCGAGCGCCGCCAGCAGGCCCGGAAACGACCCGGCGTCGTTCGGGTGCGGGTCGGAGGGCTCGCCGTCCAGCCCCGACGCGAGCCAGTGGTTCCAGTCGGGCTGCCCGGCGTCCACCTCGGAGAGGCGCAGCGCCGTCTGGCCGCTCTGCAGCGCGTAGGGCGCCGACTGCACGTCCTCGTACAGGTACTCGCCGGCCTGGACGGGGCTCTGGTCGTCGAACAGCACCAGCGTGTGGGTCTCGTGGTCCCACCGCGCCACCCTGCCGTCGAGCCCCTGCCCCGGCGGAACGAGCACCACGTTGTCGGGCAGGGGCTGCTCGGTGCCCTTGACGACGGCGTAGGCGAGCTGGCGGCCCTCCGAAGGGGTGCCGGGCGCCATGGAGAGCGCCACCTCCCCGCGATATTGGAGGTAGGCCAGCAGCGCGGCGGAGTCGGTCAGGACGGTGCCCCGAAAGGCCTGGTAGGAACTGGTCAACCACTGCTTCTCTCCGACCAGATCCTGGTTTGGCGGGTAGGTGTACGCCACCAACCCTGCTGCCCCGCTGCTCCTGTTGGGCTCGGTGCGGAGCAGCCACTGGTTGTTGCTGGAGTGGAATAGGATGTACCGCTCGGCCGCCCCTTCCAGTTTGTAGACGGGCTCGCCGCCGTAGATGATGCCGTCCATGGCCCTGTAGGTGCCGTTGCTCGCCTCGGGGAATCCCGACAGCTCAAAGGCGTCATTGTCATTAGTAGCCAGCTCGACGCGATCGTTCGTGGGCGCCGTCTGGAGCCCGTAGGCCGGCCACGCGGGTAGGTACGTGCCCTGCGGCGCGAGGAAGAACCCATCCGCCAGCTCGCGCGTCCGAACCTGCACTCCGTCCCCCGCAGAGGTCCCCGAGCCGGGCTGCACCAGCAGCGCGGTGCCGCGGCCCACCGGCACGTAGGCCTCGTCGAAGTAGGCCGAGAATGATGCCTGCAGCTCCGCCTTGACAGCTTCCTTCTCCAGGTTCTGCCAAGGTGACAGGCTGCCGTATGTGAGCTGCCATCCGCCATTTAGGGGCATGTTGAGGACGTGGCCCTGACTTTGCCAGACCTGCGGCGGGTCACCGAAGGCGGAGAGATCCCACGTTACGGTGTAGGCGCCCCCCTCCGTGCGGCCCGTGACCGTGGCGACCAGTGGAACGCTGGTATCCACGTCCGGGAAGTCAGGAACCTCGGTGCGGATTCCGTTGAGCCAGTCGTGATTGAAGGCCGGCGGCGGATGGAGCTCGACCTGCACCGCCTCTCCGGCGTCCAGCGTGGCATCCAGGCCGATGTGGCTAAGGCCCAGCGTCTCCGGCATGAGCCACGTGGCCGCCTGCTCGGCGACGGTGCCCTGAAAGCCCTGACCGGAGGCCGTGTACCACTGCCCCTGCCCGACAAGCGGCTGGTTCTTGGTCAGGTACGCGATGAGCCCCGAAAACCCGCTGCTGCGGTCGGGCTCGTTGCGAAGCAGCCACTGGTTGGTGACGGCCCTGAAATCACCCGAGTCGGGCGCAACCACTCCTTGCCCCAACGCCAGGGTGAGGCGGAACTCCGTGTTCACGGAAAATCCATTGTTGACCGTAACTTGCTCGTGCGAAACCACGGTGCCCAGAAGGATGTCCCCGTGATACACCGGGGTGCCGGGCGACGGCTCCGGGGACATCGCCGCCGCGAGCTTCCATGTTTGTCCGGTGCCTCCCACCCGAAACTGCGCGTACGCCGTCGCCTCCCATCGGTAGTTCAAGAGGTATCTGTTTGTGTGAAAGCCGTCCATCTTGTAGACGGGCTCGCCGTCCAGCACGTTGCCCGTGTGTCGGTACACCCCGTCGCTGCTCGACGGAAATCCCGAGGCCTGAAGCCTCTTGCCATCCAGCCACAGCGAAGGGCCGTCGAAATAGGTGCTGGCGTCCCCCGGCGTGCTGCCCGCGTTCCCCTCGGCGAAGGGTGCATAGTCGAAACGCACCGGGGCCAGAACAGGTACTGGCGCGTTCAGATGGTCCACGTAGCCCGAGGTCACGACCGCGAGCGCGGAGCCTGGCCAGATGGGTTCGGACTCGTACGACCTCAGCTGCGCTTCCGTGTCCCAGTATCCTTGCGCGAGGGCGAGCCGACCCGGGACGATGTCGCTTAGCACCACAGCGAGGCGGTTGGCGTACCCCGCCGCTGCCTGGTCGCGGTCCTGCTGCACGTCGCCGCCCGCCGTGTACGGCGCGCTCAGCGAGCCCGCCGCGCTCCCGGCCCGGATGAGCTCGAGGCCGGCCTCGTGGTCGCGGCTGAGCGGCTGCGCGAGGATGAGCTCGTCGTAGCCGGTGCGCTGGATCACCGACTGGACATCGGCGGGGTCGTCCACGCGCTCGAGCTGCGACGTGTCCAGCCCGGCGAAGGCCACCTCGAAGGCTTCGCCCGCCAGACCCGGGAACTCGGCCGCCCCCAAGAGCTGCTGGGCCGGTCCGACAACCTCGCGCGCCCCAAGGCGCTCGCGCCAAAGCACCAGCGGGGGGCCTCCACCCGACCCGAGCCCCAGAGTCTCGCTCGCCAGGACCAGCGCACCCCCCCCTGCGTCGTCCTCGGCGAGGGTGACGGAGCCCGAGTCGTCGAAGCCTATGCCCGTGTAGCCGTGCGTGCCCAGCGGCAGATCCTGCGTTTGGGCCTGGATCGCCAGCGCGGGCGTGTTCCCGTCGTAGAACTTCCACGAGGCCCCGTCGAAGCGCAGGAAGGGCTCGTAACCAGAGATGGCCCCCCGCGCGTACACGGGCTGGCCGTGGCTGCTCTCCCCGTTCGGGGCGTAGGTGCCGTTGTAGTAGAAGAGATTGAGGCCCAGGCCGCTTACTGCGACTGCGGACGAGGACAGAAAGCCGGGCTCGACCACGATGGCCCCGGGGCCCGAAGAGGGAGGCACCGACGCACGCATCGACCCAAGCACCTCCGCGCCGAACGCGCCGCCCTCGAGCGCGGCTCGCCCTTGGGGATCCGTCCCGTGCAGCGCGAGGTGCGGCAAGAAGGCCTCGATCCATGGCACATCCTGCGGCTGCCAGACCCCCCCGTCGAGAGGCGTTGCGACCACGGCGCCCCCCTCCTCCTCGAAGGCTGGCGAGAGCCGGGCCACGTACTCCTTGACCTCGGCCTCGCCGGTGTCCCCGAAGGAGAAGACGTCCAGCACCAGGCCCTGCGCGCCCGTCGCGTGCAGCGCGAGGCGCTGCGTGTGGCCGTGGGACTCGAAGCTCAGCATGCGGCTCGGAGCGAGCGCCTCGGACGGCCCGGCGGACACCAGGTAGAGGTGCCCGTCCTTCACGCCCACGGCCTGCGCCTCGCCCGCCCCGACCGTCCGACGGTCCTCCTGCCCGATCTCGACCTCCACAAGCCCGTCGCCCGCCGACAGCTGCGCGACCGTGAGGCCCCGAACGACCGCGGCGCCCGGCGTGGCGCCGAACCAGACCTTCGAGCCCGCAGCGTGCGCGCCTGCGAGCGCGTCATCCCCCTGCAGGGCCAAGCGGAAGGGCGGCTGCCTCCAGTCCACGCCCGACTGCACCGTCGAGGCCAGCGGGCCTTCCCGGTGGTCCGTCTGGGCGTCGAGCCTGGCCTGCGAGCTGTACGCGTCCGAGTAGAGCGCGGGCGGCGGCACCAGCCAGCCGAGGGGCCTCAGCCCCCCGCTGCCCGTCGTCTCCCAGTTGGTCAGGCGCGGCCAGGTGACGCGCGCGCCCGCGAGGCTGCGCCCGCCGGCCGAGAGCCCCAGAATCTCGTACCTCCCGCCGCCGAGGTGCGGTCCGAGCAGGTAGTGCTCTGCGGCATCCCCGTGCTGGAGCTCGAGCTGGCAGTGCGCGAGCGTCGCGAGCTCGGTCGCCAGCGTCCAGGCCCCGGCCTCGCCCTGCTCGCCCTGCTCG
>Ga0160423_10005022_pt1 | contig 10819 bp, 8 predicted proteins | sample CRUFie14St8metaG_FD_108191 | JGI IMG/M metagenome (GOLD analysis project Ga0160423, IMG submission 108191) | Marine microbial communities from the Costa Rica Dome - CRUD Field 142mm St8 metaG | ecosystem: Environmental > Aquatic > Marine > Oceanic > Photic zone | place: Costa Rica: the Eastern... | reverse complement strand
TCACCCAGCCGAGCCCCCTACCTCAGGTCGGGAACTAAAGCTAATCACCTTTGTGCCCGCCCACTGGTCGCCCAATCGGCGTAAGGGCTTAAATTCAGGCTTCCGTTCAATTTCGCAAGCGCACTGCCGACAAAGACCACCAATCCCGTGATGCTGACTGGCCCGGGTAGATAGCACGATCAATTCGACCATCGGAAACAGAGGCACCAAGAGCGGGACGTTTCGAAGCATATTCCCATTCAGCATACTCTCATCCCAGCCTCCTTTCAGAACCTTTCCATCCAGAGTCACCGTTTGGAGATTCATCGCCCTCTTGCCTATGCTCTGCCCATTAAGAACAGGAAGAGACTCACGGAGCAACATGCAGAGCGAACCGTACAGCCAGACAGGGCCTCCAATAGTAACGTTAATCATCCACCCCACACCTATGGCAACCAGCATATCAATCAGAGTTGCCAGGATACGGTCGTTGAGAGTGGCATCCTGCGCGGATATCCCTGAGGCCTGATCACCTTCTGATAAAGGAGGCGAAGCGTCAGGATCATAGGAGATCTTTTCTGCCTCCCCGGTTAATTTGGCAGTTCTCGCCGGAGCCTCTTCAACAGGCTTTCCCACCATAGGAGGTTTGAAACCGTCGGCTCCTCCTAGCGATGGCCTCGGCAGCACTCTCTCTCCTTTATCCTCATTTTCCGAGTCCCTCTTGTCCTCTCGACCCACGAGAGCAGCAGACTCCGCAGGCTTGTCCGCTGCAAAAGATTCAAGAGCATGAGCTCCGCTTGGAGGCGGCGCAACAGGGAGTGCCTCCTCGGAAGCCCTTTCCTCCACCTTGGCGAGGGAAACCTCCTCCTCCAGATTCGCAGGACCACTGGCAGCGGTTGTAGACGAAGTCTCCGTGAGCACGGGATCAGGACCCGAAAAATCAGACACCTCTCCCGCCTCGATCCACTCTCCTTGCTCACCCCAGGCCACCAGATCGGTTGATGAGATTTCACCTGTGATGATCATGCTACGAAGGCGGTCCCCATTGACCGGACCTTCTCGCTCATTCCCTTTCGAAATATACCAAGCCATGATGCAGAACCAGTTCTGCCTCATCCTGTGCCGTCCGTAAACGAGATAGCTCGTTTTTATGGACTACGAGCCGGAACGCCCCGAAAATCGAATCAGGCTCTGGGCTCCGAGCACACTCCCTGAAAGTGACTCTGTGGAACATTTCGTTCAATTTTTTCAAATGGAGGCTTCTAACAAAAGCTCATTCAGAGTAAGGCCTCCCCCCCCTTACACACAGCAATATGAGGCTTCACCCTTACCTCCTCTTCACCACCCTTCCTCTCGTCCTCTTCCTGTCCACGTCGGCACCGGGAGAAACACCCACCGAAAAAGGTTCCTCCCATAAACATTCTCCCGGGAGTTCCACTCCGCTCGCCAAGACAGCAGAGCCCGGAACTGAATCGCAGCCATCCAGCCGTAAGAAGCGCAAAAAGAAAAAGCAGCCTCAAAGAAAACCCATCGCCCCACAGGATTATGCCCAGTGGGAGCAAATGAACATGGGGAACCGGAAAATGTCGCATGACGGCCAGTGGCTCACATTCGATATCAGGCGAGTAGACGGCAAGAGCTCTCTTCACCTTCACAGAATCAACGACGGCAAAAGTAAGGAGCAAGAGGTCTATTCCCAAGGGGAGAGCCCTGTCTTTTCCAATGACAGCAAATGGCTATCCGTGACCATCGGAAAGAGCCCGGAGGAAAAGAAAAAAGCCAAGGAATCCAAGAAACCGGCAGGACCTGGCACCACCATCCATCTCCGCTCCCTGATCGGTGGAAAGACCACGGAATTCAAGAATGTGGTCACGCTCGCCTTCAGTCATGACAGCCGCTTTGCGGCCATCGAGGTGATCGGCAAATCCGCTCCCGGCCGCCCGGGTACACCTCCCGCTACTCCCGCCCGGGCCCTGCTCGTTCGTAATCTCGAAACCGGGCAGGATACAACCTTCGGGAATGTCACCAAATTCGCTTGGAGCAAGAAAGGATCTCTACTCGCTCTCGTCGTCGACTCCCCCAGCATCAGTAACGCCCTACAGCTTTTCGATCCCGGCAGTGAGACTCTGCGTACTCTTGAGGCCAGCGACCAGGATTACGCTGGACTGCTCTGGCGCAAGGACTCCTTTGACCTCGCTGCCGCCCGGCAGATGAAGTTTGGAGACAAGGAGGACATCTCTCACACTCTCCTGAGTTTCCGAAATCTGGATGAGTCGGATAAGCCAACCGGTGACCAAACCATTTACGACCATAGTAAGGATCTCTCCTTTTCCCTGGATCACTACCTCACGGCCAGCCTGAGCTGGGATAAGAATGGCCAGTCAATCTATTGTTCCCTCAAGAAATGGGAGAACAAACCCAAGGATTTCCCCTCCCCTCCCAAGCCCCCCGCAAATCAGAAGCAGGGCAAGAAGGGCAAAACGAACAACGGTAGCGCGAAAGACTCCTCCCCAGCACAAACCAACCCTGAAAAATCTCCCGCCCCCAGGGAGGACGAGCAGAAAGAGGAGGCCCAAAAAAATAATGATCTACCCACGAAGACCCTCCGCGAAACCCTGACTACCCCGTCAAATGTAGAGGTCTGGCACTCGAAAGATGTGACCATTATGCCCAGACAGAAAAAGGAGGCTTCAAGCCGCAGAAACCCCACACGCAAGGCGGTGTGGTGGTTGAAAGAAAACAAATTGGTTCAACTCGAGAACGAGCTCACGGAACGGGTAACTGTCATGAAGGACGGCCTTCGGGCGATTGGAATGGACTCCTCTCCCCACGAACGAGAAGCCATGTTCGGCCCTAGGCTACACGACGTTTACGCCATCAGCACTAGGAATGGGAAACGCAACCGCATCCTTGAGGGAGTTAAGTTCACCCTCTCGACAAGTCCCAACGGACGCTTCCTCCTCTTCGTGCGTGAGGGCCACATCTGGATCCATGATCTCAAGACCGGAAAACAGAAAAACATCACCTCCACACTAAAGACCTCTTTTACCGACACGCAGGACGACACCCTCGCACAGGAGAAGCGGCCTTTCGGTAGTGGCATCTGGCTCACCGACAGCTCCGGCGTCCTTCTCTACGACCGCTACGACATCTGGCTTCTTGATCCGCGGGGCGAGCGCACTCGCAAACTGACCAACGGTCGGAAGGAACAACTTCGGCACAGGATTTCTCAGGCGAGTTATCGGGAAGAGAACAACGGCAATATTGCTCGAGGAGACCGAATCTACGTCGGCCTCTTCGGGGAGCGCTCCAAGAAGTCCGGTTACGGGAGCCTGACTCTTGCAGCCCGGAAAACCCCCGCAGCCGATTGGAAAACCCACCTTCTCGATGATGCGCTCATGCTGTTCCTCACCCGCTCCCGAGATGCCGATATTCTCACTTTCACCCGGGAGCGGAGTGATCAATCTCGTGACCTTTACCTCGCAGGCCCTGCCTTGGAGGATCCCCACAAAATCACCGAAACCAATGCGTTTCAGAAAAACTACCAGTGGGGGCGCTCAGAGCTCGTCAACTTTCAGAACGCGCAGGGTGTTCCTCTGCAGGGCATGCTCACTTACCCTGCCGGATACCGGAAAGGGAAGAGGTATCCCATGATCGTCTATATCTACGAGAAGCGCTCACAGGACCTGCACCGCTACTACACCCCCAGCGAGAAGCACCCCTACAATCCCTGCGTCTTTTCCGCAGAAGGCTATTTCGTATTTCAACCCGATATCGTCTATCGGCCTCAGCAACCTGGGATCTCGGCTGTAGACTGCGTGATTCCTGCCGTGGAAAAGGTTCTTGAGACAGGAATGGTGGATTCCCGGAGAGTCGGCCTGATGGGCCATTCCTGGGGCGCCTACCAGACCTCTTTCATCGTTACCCAGACCGACCTCTTCTCGGCCGCAGTCGCTGGGGCTCCCCTCACCGACATGATGAGCATGTCCGTAAGCGTTTACTGGAATTCTGGAGGCACCAATGCTCGCATCTTCGCGCAATCACAAGGACGCATGAACAAGCCCTTCTGGCAGGATGCGGAGAATTATGCTCGTAATTCCCCCATTCATGGGCTGGACACCCTCAATACTCCTCTGCTCATTGCCTTCGGAGACAAGGATGGCGCGGTCGACTGGGATCAGGGTATCGAGATGTATAATGCCGCCCGCTGGGCCGGGAAGGACGATCTCGTACTCCTCGTTTACCCGGGTGAGAATCACGGCCTTCGCAAGGAAGAGAACATGGTGGATTACCACTACCGCGTCAGGGAATGGATGGGGCACTTCCTAAAGAAAGAAACCGGCAGGAAGTGGATCACCGAGGGCAAATCGTTCCTGGAACGCGAGAAGGAGAAGGAAGAGCTCAAGAAAAACAACAACTCAAAACCTGCTCCGGGAAAACCGCAAGCGGAAGCGGTGAAGTAACCGCAACCCGCGACACTGCCAGAGCAGGAGGGCGAGGCTCGAGATCTCCCTCGCTGGAATTAAAAGCATCAAGGGGATCGACGTCCTCCTGAGAAAGCGTAGATACAAGCTCTGGGTTTGCTTTCCAGACAGAGTTCTGGAGATCATCACCTAGGAGAATGTGGTGCTCTGTCTCGGCAGCCCCGAACCGGAGACGCTGGCGTCTTTTCTCGAGAAGTAACGGGCCTTCTTCGGAGGGTGAGCCAGCTCCTGCCACACATACGTGCACTTCGACCGGAGCCTCTGCCTTCTTCAATCAAAGAGGCCAGGTTCCTCTCCAGTAAGCTGCTCCTCGTTCAGGTAGCCCTCATCGGAAGGTAGATCGTCGCCTTCCGCAGCAGCCACTGCCAGGGAGTCACAACGTTCGTTCTCGACATGGCCCGCATGACCTTTGACCCACTGCCAGTGCAGTTCGTGCTGCCCGCATACTGCGTCGAGACGTTTCCATAGGTCCTCATTCCGTAATCGCTGCCTCGGACCACGCCTCCAACCAAGCCCCTTCCACTTTTTCAGCCAGCCGCAGGTCATCGCATTGATGAGATACTTGGAATCCGAGCAAAGACGCACGCGGCAAGGCTCTTTGAGTCCTTCCAGTCCGGCGATCGCTGCCAGTAATTCCATGCGATTATTGGTGGTTCGAGCAAACCCTGCGCTCAGCTCCCTCCGATGCGCCCCGAACGTAAGGACCACGCCATAGCCCCCGGGCCCTGGATTCCCACGACAGGCACCGTCAGTAAAAATCTCCACCTCTTTCAACGTCACACATGTTCCTCTAATCCAACCACGAGTCGAGGAATTTGGCTGGCCGCATCGACAAGAGGAGGAGCAGCTGGCAGACTATCCAGGATGGCTCTGGAGGAGATCCCCCTGCAACTCGATGACAAAGCCCTTCCCCCACGGGTCGCAGCGTTAATCACGGATGCTGATCGGAGGCTTGATGCCCTCTTCGAATCCAATCGTAACCGCAGAGTTCCCCGGTTCCTTCCCAGCGACCCAGTTCTTCTTTTCCGGGTTTTAAGGTCGCTCACCGAGCAAAATCTCCCCCTGGGGCACACCTTTTGTGAATGGGGAAGCGGCTTTGGCCTCGGAGCCTGCCTTGCATCACTTCTGGGCTACCGCTCCTACGGGCTGGAGATCGAGCAGGATCTGGTATCACTGGCACGGGAACTGGCGAATGATCATGCGATCACAGTTGAGAACCTATGCACGAGTTACTTCCCAGAGGGGTTTGGATCCTACCCCGCCCATGGAGGAGCGGAGTTAATGACGCCCGAACCCCTTTCTCACTGGGGCGAATCAAGCCCCCTTGTCCCCCCCTACGAGGGCATGGACTGCGAGGTCGACGAGATTGACGTCTTCTACGTTTACCCGTGGCCCGGAGAGCAGGAACTCATGCACAGCCTCTTTGAGGCGGTAGCATCGGATGGAGCCATCCTGATCGCCTACTACGGAGAGCAAGACATTGCCGCCTACCGCAAGGCCATAGAGGATGACTGGGACCAGTGACATCCCCGGATTGCAATCCACTCTGTTCAGAGCCCTCGACCACGGGTAATCAACCCTTGATATCCTCCAGAGCCGGAAACTCGCGCCTCCACGCGATGAGATCCGCATAATCGAGCTTACAGCACAGAACGGCTTCGGAATCACCCGCTTCTGCCTGTACTGCCCCCTGATGGTTCAATATACGTGATCCCCCATGATAGCGAAAACGAGGATCCGACCCCACCCGGTTCACTCCAACAATACAGGAAAGATTCTCGATCGCACGGGCCTCAAGGAGAGTCTTCCAGTGGCGCGATCGGGCATCTGGCCAGTTAGCGCTGACAGTAAAAAGATTGGCTCCATCCCGCACCCCCTTCCGGAAAAGCTCCGGGAACCGGAGGTCGTAACAGATCACCGGACATACCGTAAAGTCGTGCCAGCGAAACATCGCCAGACCGTCCCCAGCCACATAGTGACTCGATTCGTCGGTGTAGGAGAACGTGTAATTTTTCTGGTAAAGAGCGACCGGTCGACCCGAAGGGTCGTAAACCGCCACTTCATTGCGGCCCAGAGAAGATCCGGGGTCCTTACTCACGAGGCCGCCAACGACATGGCTCTCGTATTGCCATGCAAGAGAAGAAAGGAATTTCTCGGTCTCACTTGCACTCCCCTCCGCCACCCGGGGCACATTCATGCTGAATCCCGTAGAAAACATCTCCGGAAGGACAATAAGCGATCCGGGAGACACTGCCGCTCCAGTCAGCAGGCGGCGGACGGTATCAAAATTAGCCTCCCGATTTTCCCAGGCGATATCATATTGGAGGGCGATGACGTGCATTTGAATGTTTGAGCCTTATCCCAGACCTTGCCTTCTGTACTGCAGCTCGGTTGATTGTGCAAAATCACACCGGCTCCATTTCACCAGCTGATTTCAAGCGCTACCAACTGAAGACCGGCTACAGTGAATCTACCCTGAATATCTTTCAAAAGAGAACCGCGCCCCTGTTCGAGGCGCGGTTCCTAAAGAATTGACCTTTAGGTCGCTGCCTACGCGACCATGTCTTTCAGATTCTTGAGGGGCCGAACCTTGACGACCCTCCGGGCCGGCTTGGCTGCGACGTCCATCATCTCACCGGGCTTAAATGGATTAGCGCGAGTTGTCGCTTCTGTAGCCGGCTTGTCTTGCACGACGATCTTACAGAGGCCGGGAATTGTGAACTGTCCGGGGCCTCCACGACTCACACCCTTGTTGATCTCAGCGCTCAGCGCATCGAGCACTGAAGCAATTTGCTTGCGGTTAAAGCCGGTTGCCTCGGCCATGTTGTTGAGGATCTCTGTCTTAGTTGCTGCTTTCTGGGCCATGAATTTTGGTTCTTTATTGGTTAGGTTCGAATGAAACTTCGGTCTTCAACCCATAAATTTAAGCGGTTTCCGTCAAGCATTTCGCCTCCTGCGGGAAGAATAAATTTTTATGCGCCCGGTCTATCAGTTTGTCTTTCCTCCATCTGAGAGCACTCTCAGCAATCGTGAGAGACCATACTGGGACTTTAAACGAGGTGAAATAAGCAAGGGGATCCCTCCCTAACGCCTTTCCCCTCACATCGTTTGAGGAAGGTAGTCGTTCGCCTGCAATCTTGGCCGAAACCAGCTACAAAGCCCCTAAAAGCCTGAAAAAAAGGGCAGGAGAATAAGGGTTGGGCATTCACTTCCTCGCTTGCGGTTCCTTGCCAATCGGATCAGAACCTGCCTCTCCCCCTGTTTTTAGCGAGTCCTACGATACTCGGCTCCCAGGCTCTGGATCGATGTTCACCACTCGTGCGGCAGATCACATCTTCTGAAATAATTTTAAAAATTTTCCCGAGAGCCCTCTCTGGATCCAAAGAAAAAAGTGTCCACAAAGGGCATATTTAGCCCATTGGATGCCAACAAACCTCGCCATCTGCCAGTTTTACCCGGTCTTGAGACACCGTTCGTGCTCCTTCAAAAGCTGACGGCCAGAGCACTAACGACCTGTAAGTCATGCCGCCCGCTGTTGTCAGCCGGATCAGTGTCATAGGTACTCCGCCCCACTAACTGAAGGCTCAGCCTTTCCGAAAGAGCGTGCTCGACCCTGAGTTCAGAAGTGAGGATATGGCTTTTAAAATCTGCGGCTTTGCTCAGCCATGAGAGTTCCCCCACAAGCTGCGTCCTTTTACCCAGCTGATGTTCCGCCTTGACCGCAGCATAGGTCGCCAGAAAGGCACTCTCCCGCCCACCTTTCTGTTCTGCCACGACAGAAGGGCCCCCTTCCAAGGTAAGTTCACTCCTCTCTGTTTCGAACACCAACCACCCAAAATATGGGGCGAACGCGAGACGCCAGTCTAGTCCCGCGAGCGCATCATAGTCACAATCCAACCTCATTCCTCCAAAGCTCTCCTTCCCCAGATTCCGCTGATAGTGCAAATCACCAGAAAGGCTTTCTGAACTCAGAGTGCCACGCTGCTGTCCATATACGCCAAAGATGCCGGCCACAAATTCATTATCATTCCAGTCCCTTTTTAACCTGAGTCCACTGCTGATAGAGCGGGCATCACTATTACCTTCGGAAATACTTCCACCCAGCAAAGCAGTGACTGCCCAATCACCAGATCGCGATTTCAGTTTCTTGATTCCGGATGCAAGGACACTCTCACTTTGATCCTCTGGGTGAAGATTATAGCCAAACCCCGCTGTCAGCAAAAGATCCTCCCCGGCTGTCTGAGGCGCCTCCCCATGGAATACGGCTTTCCCGGCGAGACGCAACGACCAGCTTCCTCCTAGCTTGGATTCCAAACCTGCGTCAGCCTCTACCGTGTAGTTACTAAGATCCCCTGCCTCGAAAAAAGCCGTAAGCGATTGAAAAAAGTGCAAGCGCTTCGTCAACTGGAAGTCTAGATGCTCATGCAAACGAACCGAGCTGAACCCGCGGGTGACTGATGCACGTTGCTCCCAGGTAAGACCTGGTCCCGCTTCCAGATCGAGCTCGAAGTTCTCCTTGTCGAGGACTCGCCATCCAATGACCGGCGAGACTACCGCTCTCCAATCAATCCTTGCCGGCTGATCATGAAGAAACTCACCACTTAACCCAGTGTAGAACCGAGTCTTCTGCCCACGGTTCAACTGAAACGAAGTTTCCACCCGCTCACCGGAGCTCACTCCATTATCCCTGCCATAAAGCAAGGAAGCCGCTGCCTTCATCTGCCACTCTCCTAAACTACGGGAAACCTCAAGTCCCGCTGTTCCCCGAAGAGATTCACCATTTCCTCTACTCAGAGTAATGCCAGCGTTTCCCTTCCCCTCCCACCCGGCCAGATGGTCCTCCCCGAGACTCACACAAGCACTCAAAAGCACTCCCATTCCAATAATCGGTATCACCCACACACCGCCTCCTTAGAGCGAGGCATCTTCCCGGTCAAGAGACACCCGCGGCCAAGCCTGGAGACCTTTGCCTCACGCGACCGAGTGATCCAGACCCATCGAGATTCGAAGAAAACCCTAATTCCCTGCGCTATGACAACATGTAGAAAGAAAACAGACCCGCAAGCGGCACCTACAATTGACTTGGTAGGGACGGGAAATTCATGTTCGTATCCATGCCGTGATCTTTAATCGCCTTCTTGCGCTGCTCATCCCTCTCGCAATATCCCCGCTGGTTCCCGCTGAGGACCAGCCGGAGGCAGCTGAGGACGACAAACCAAAAGCAGGCCACTCTCATCAGGGAGAAGCATTTAATCAGGGCCCACGGCACTCCGCCCTTCCGATTGATGGCACAGGTAATATCTCCTTTCCGATTCGATGTTCATGGGAAGAAGGACAACAGTTTTTCAATCAGGGCATCGGACAGCTACACGGATTCTGGTATTACGAGGCTGAGCGGACGTTCCGTCAGATCGCCTCGAAGGATCCCGACTGCGCCATGGCCTACTGGGGGATGGCCATGGCCAACTGGGAAAATGAAAAGCGTGCCAAGGCGTTCATTAAAAGAGCTTCTGAACTTCAGGAGAAGGCCACCGAGCAGAACCAGCGCTACATCCAAGCGCAGGCCAACTACCTCGATGGCGAACCCAAGGACGCAAAAAAGCGCAAGCAGGAGCTGATCGACGATCTCGAGGGCATTATCCAGGATTACCCGGCGGACATCGAAGCCCGCGCTATTCTATGTGTTCGCCTCTGGCAATTCGGACGGAGCGGCCTGCCCATTCATAGCCATCAGGCGGTCGATGCCATCCTCCAGCAGATCTTTGCTGTGAACCCAATGCATCCGGCCCACCACTACAGAATCCACCTCTGGGACGGCAAGAAAGCCAAGGTCGCTCTCGATTCCGCTGCCAAGCTCGGACACACCGCCCCAGGAATTGCCCATATGTGGCACATGCCTGGTCACATTTATTCCAAGCTCAAAAGGTGGGATGACTCTGCCTTTGCTCAGGAGGCCTCCGCCAGAACTGACCATAACTACATGATCACGCGCCGGGTCCTACCCGATCGCATTCACAACTATGCTCACAACAACGAATGGTTGTGCCGAAACTGGATGACACTTGGACGGGCGCACGATGCACTGGGCATGGCGCAGAGCCTCATTGCCAATCCGAGGCATCCGAAGCTCAATACTCTCAGCCGAGGTGGGCGTAGCGCCAGTTATGGGCGGAGCAGGATCTTTGAGGTGCTCAGGCGTTATGAACTCTGGGACAAAACACTTGAACTTGCAGACACCCCCTACCTCGCACCGACACCCAAGCGTGAGGAACAACTCAAACGCCTCCGCCTTCTCGGACAGGCCCACCTTGGCAAAAAGTCACTGGAAGGACTGCAATCCGTGGACGTGGAGCTCG
>Ga0160423_10005020_pt1 | contig 10824 bp, 11 predicted proteins | sample CRUFie14St8metaG_FD_108191 | JGI IMG/M metagenome (GOLD analysis project Ga0160423, IMG submission 108191) | Marine microbial communities from the Costa Rica Dome - CRUD Field 142mm St8 metaG | ecosystem: Environmental > Aquatic > Marine > Oceanic > Photic zone | place: Costa Rica: the Eastern... | reverse complement strand
CGACCTCACGAGCGACTCACCAGGAACTTCTTCACTGAACCCAGGGGACCGGCTAGTCTCGCAGAGTGACGCCGAGACGGCGGGGCGGGGAGCGTTACCGGCGGGCAAGACGGCAACTTGCAGCTGGCTCTCCCTGGAGACCGCTTTCACCTTGACCGGGGAGGGCAGTGGGCTCGACGAGGCGGCGCTGAGAAGGAGGGTCTCTGTCACCTGCGGCGTCTCGGAGAGCGACCTAGAGCTGTACGAGTTGAGGCCGATCGACTCGCGGGGTCCAGACGGCGACGCGGGTGACATTCACATTGGCGTGCGAGTGAGGAGCACGTGCACGCCCCCGGCCACGCCGCCTAGGGGCCTGGCTGTGGTCGATGTCCCGACGCAGCTGGAGGGGACTCCAGTTGCGAGCGGGGAGCAACATGCGTCCCCCGTCCGTGTTCTCAGGGAGCACGCGGACCTGCAGAGGAGCATAATCAAGGACCAGATCGAGCAGCTGGCGCAGAAAACGGTGGAGGCAAAAACGTGGGAGCAGCGGACGAGGGCGGTGGAGGCGACGAACGAGAGCTTGGGGAACAAGCTTTCCTCCCTCAGAGCCCTCATCAGGCGGTCTGAGGAGCAGTGGGAAGAGGGCCGGTCGGCGCTCTCCAGGCTTAGGCAGGAGTTCAAGAGCTTCTCATCCAGCTTGGGCGATCAGGGCCAGCTCGCGGAGCAGGAGGACCTGCTGTACAAGAAGCTTGAGCTTGTCAGTCCGGGCCCGATAGGACACATGACAGAAGGCACGAGGAGGAGCCTGGGGAGCAAAAATTTGAAGACTCTGATGCGGCTGCTGGAGAATCCGAGCGCGATGGACGCGCTGGAGAAGATGGCAGAACAGACTAAAACATAAGATAAGAGACCTAAAAAGTTACAAAGTCAACAAAAAAACGAGAAGCTCACCCGATTCTCACGCACTGGCTCGTGCCCGGGTAGGCGGGAAGGTCCAGTTTGAAGGCCTCCTTGATCTCTGGAGGAACGAACCTGCCCCCGAGGTAGTGATGTCTCCCCCGAAATAGCCGCGCACACACCTTTGGGGCGGTCAGAGACACCAGCATGTCCGGCCGGATCAGCTTTTCTCGGTCCCCTATCTCCCGCTGCTCCACTTGCCAGCCGCTGGGAATGTCCACAGAAACGATGGGCGGGCCGTCGTCGGCTCCCGCCAGCCTGGCCAGGATTGAATCGAAGGGAGGCCTGGGCTCGCCCTTGAAGCTGAAGCCGAACATTGCGTCTATCACCACGTCAGCGTCCAGCTCCAGGGCCTGCTCAACCTCCAAGAAGGGGATTGCCAGAGCCTCGAGCTGCTTGACCAGTCCCGAGTACAGGCAGGATGAGGGCCTTGAACTCCTTCCGCCCCTCGGATAGCAGACGGTTGGCTTGAATCCGAAGTGGTGGAGGTGTCGCGCCGCGACGAGACCGTCGCCACCGTTGTTTCCCGGCCCGCAGAACAAAAGTACCCTGGCGGGACTGTAAACCTCTGCGACGGCCGAGGCGACGCTCAGGCCAGCGAGCTCCATGAGCTGATCTATGGAAAACCCGTGCTTGTCGCTCATGAGGGCTGTGTCCAAAGCAGCCGCTTCAACCGCGCCCAGGTGTCGAAGCCCACCTGCCGAAGCTTGTGCGCGACAGGACATCGCAAACCTCCTGGTCACGGACGAAGCCGGACCCGTGCTCGCTCTGACCACCCCTGTGCCTAACGACGAACGGGCGTTGAGCATCAGCGTGCGATCCAGCAGCTGCGACTCCACCCCTGCCAAGCTTAATCTGCACGATCAGCTGATCAGCCTGCAGTGCAGCTGATTCATGAATCGATGGGGTTTAATTTAACGCTTGCGGAGCGGTCGCGGTCGTAGCCCACAGGGGAAGTTTTTTTTTTGACGCCCGGCGAAGGTGTCGGCCATGGATGAGGACCGCCTTTCCCGTCTTTGCGAGACGCGCCAGCCGCTCGTGCCACCGACCCGGCTGACAGCGCAAAGGAAGAGGGCAGCCGGTGAGCGAAAAAAGAGCTTCGGGTATCGTCAGAGCCTTCGGGATGTCGCCAAGGGGATCCCGCAGGACCCCGTGAGCAAGGTCGACACCGCCATGGCCCCGGAACCCCCCAGGAAGGAATCCCTCTCGCACTCCGACTCGGGGCCGGGAACGCGGGGGACTGCGACCAACCAGGGCCCCACCGGGCGCACCGCGGTTGGCCCGAGCCCCTTCAACCTCTCCAAGCTGAAATCCAAGCTCAACACCATCGACGAGGTCGAGAGGAAGAACAAGCACCTTGAGGCGATGCAAAATCACAGGCTGACGATGGACAGGATACGAGAAGGATACTTGAAAGATCACAAGAGAGAGGTGAACCAGAAGCACAACGCGAACAGGAAGACCAAGCCGGACACCCCGACCAAGGTCCTCTGCCAGCCCTTCAGCAAGAACAGGGAAAAGTACTCGCAGAGGAACGGTACCAAGACCACGGCACACAAGCACGTCAGCAAACAGGATAACAACTTTTAGAAACTTTTGCTTTGTACCTTCCCCTCTTTGTGCAAAAAGCGAGGGCGGCCAGTAAGCGAAAAAAGAGCTTCGGGGGTATCATCAGATTCATTTTCTTAATTTTTTCGCGCTCCTTTCCTCCTCCTTCTCCTCCGCGCCCCTCTCCATCTTCCTCGCTAGCGAGGACACGTTTCTCGCGATCTCGTCGTCGGTGGCCTTGGTGGTATCGCGCTGCTTGGCCAGGTACGCGTCCCTCTGCTCCTTCCACTTTGGGTCGAGCAGGCTGATCCTCATGTGCTCCGCCATGTCGTCCACGGGCACGAGCTCCCCCGTGATGGGCGACACTACCAAGTTGGCCCTGGATCCCTCCGTCCTCGACGGCCTCTTGTAGTTCTTCACCACCTTCATGGTGGGCTCAGGCGCGGGCACTGCCGTGGCGGTGGCCTGGGCCTCCCTCACCAGCTCCTCCTCCTCCTCGTCCATCTCGACCTCCATCGCGGCCTCCTCTCCCTCGTCCGCGGCCTGCTCGGCCTTGGAGACCGCTATGAGGTCCTTGGCTGACAGTGGCTCCGGGAGCTGGCCGTCCTCCCCATCGAGGAAGGCGATCGTCTCCACCACCACAAAATCGTTCCAGTCGATCAGCGCCATGGCCGTCCTCTCCGCTTCCTCCTTGCTCTCCCTACTCCGCTTCTCCTCCTCCTGGACCCTCATCCACTCCAGACGCCGCAGGCACCGCGCCAGGACGCCCGCGGGGTCGCTCTCATCCTTCCGAAGGGCCTCCAGGGCCCCCGCGGAGGGGTGCAACACCCTCTCGTACGCCGAAACGAGCTCCGAGAAGAAGGGGTTCAACGAGTGCGTCGCCTTCAAAAAGTGGAACTGCGGGTTGTTGTACTCCCTGCTCGCCACGCCCTGAAGGAAGGCCTGGCCGTTCCGGGCGACGAACTGCGCCGTGAGCCGCACGACGTCCAGGTCGAGAGGCGCCAGCCCGTCCGGAGCCCTCACCGTGTACTCCTCCCCGGCGGGGGTCTCGAGAACCTGGTCGACTACCACGCCGCGCTTCGCCTGGGCGTCGTCCTTGACGACCACGGCCGGCGTGGGGGGCTTGGAAACCCCCTCAGCGGCCCCCCCCTCGGCGGCGACCGCGGGCGACCCCCCCTGGCACTCGGCGATCTTTGCCTTGTAATACGCATGGTAAGGGTCTTTCCGCGACAGGAACTTGAACTTCGTGTTGTCCTTCTGCTGGGCGATGATCCTCTGCTCGAACTCCTCGCCGTTCTTCGCGATGAACTGGGCGGTCTTGTCCACGATGGCGCGCAGGTCGGGCGGTGGGAGAATGAGCCCGATGGTCCCCGCACTCGCTGGCAGGTCCGCCGTCTGCCTCGAGGGAGCGTAAGACGACACGCTCGTCTTGGCGCCCGACACCGCCACCAAGGCGCCGGCCGACCCGGCCCCCTGGCCGCCCACGGTCATGGTGAGCCTCCTTCCTTGGGGGTCCGCTTCCTCTCTCTCTCGCTGGCGGGCCCGATCCCCTCGGCTCGACCCCCCGACTGATCGATTCGGTGCCCGAAGTGGCCAGAATTCTCTAAAGCTTGTCGTAGCGCGACGCAGTGGGCCGCGATGGACGGATAAGCCGGGGGAAGCAAGAGCGCGAAGAGCGGCGAGGATGGCGCCGCGGGACGATTCCGCGTTTCTGCAGAGCCGCCGCCCCTGGTTCGCTCTCTACGGCCTGCGGCTGAAGCGGGGCAGGGTGGAGGACGACGACGACGAGGAGGAGGAGCGGGAAGCCTCCCGGCTCCTGTTGTTGCCTCAGGACCTGATGTACAAAATCCTACACAGCTGCGACCCTTACTCCCTCGGCAGCGCGGCGTGCGCCTGCAAGGACCTGATGCGCAGCGTTCAGAACGTGGAACTGTGGAAGAAGGCCTGCCTCGAGGCTTGGCCCCAGCACGGCGCCGCGAAGATACACCAGCTCAGCACCAAGCAGTACGAGGGGAACTGGAAGCGGCTTTGGCTGACGAGGCCCAGGCTCCGGTTCGACGGCATCTACGTGTCGAGGAACTCGTACATCAAGACCGGAATCGCGGAGTGGAGAGTGAAGAACCCCGTGCACGTCGTCCTTTACTATCGTTACATCAAATTCTTCCCAGACGGCAGGTTCCTGTACAAGACCACCCCCCAGACGGTCAGCAAGGTGGCAAGACGCCTGCGCCGGATTCCTCAGGGCCCCTCCCCGGCCCACGGCGAGGACAGCGTTGTGGTCGGCAGGTACCACTTCCACCACGATCTGGTGTACACGAGCATGGTGTACCCCGGCACCACCTCAACGGAGATACGGTCCAAGCTGAAGCTGAGGTCCACCACCCCGGCCAGGAACGACCGGCTGGACATCTTGGCGCTGATGAGCTACGCGAGGGAGAGCGGCACGTACATCCCGATGGATCCGAGCCCGGGTGCGGCGGACGACGGCGACGGGAAGGCCTACAACCGCGGCCTGACGACGTACGTCTTCGTGCCCTGGCACCTTGTGCAAGCGCACGAGCTAAACCTCGGGATAGAGGCGATGGACTACTTCTGCACGGGATGAGGTGGGAGGGGAGCGGGAGGGGAGCTGGCGCCGGCGAGGGCAGGACCCCCACACGCGTGTATAGCCAGAATAGTAACGCTTTTCGCGCTGTAAAATATTTCTTTGTGTGTTTACCGCCTATCTCAGCGCCAATCTCAGTAGTTTCTGTGGGCGTTCTTCCAGTTGTCCACGAACCGCTTCATCTCCATGGCCATGTCGTTCGCGGTGGAGTTCTTGCCAAAGAACTTGACGAAATTGCCCTCCGGGTCCACGAGGTACGAGATGATAGAGTGGTCGATGAGGTAGTCCTCTGCACTGTCGTTGGTCTTGGAGAAGTACACGCGAAAGAGCCGAGTCACCCTCTTGATCTGCTCTGCGCTCCCCGTCAGGCCGAGCAACCTCGGGTGGAACTCCTCGCAGTACTCGTTCACGATCTCGGTGCTGTCCCTCTCCGGATCGATCGTGATGAAGACCGGCCTGACCTTCCTCTTGGTCAGCTTCTCCACGAGGTCCACGGACTCCGCGATCTTCTCGAGCTCGTCGGGGCAGATGTCTGGGCAGAATGTGAATCCAAAGTAAAGCAGCGAGAACTCGCCCTCCAGGGACTTGCTATCGAAGGCCTGACCGTTTGGTCCCACCAGGGTCCAGGGTCCCCCCACCGCGGCCTTCCCGCTCGACGGCAGGTTCTTCACCTCCTTGACGTGCTCCTCCCGCAGGTACCGGTAGTAGGCCGCGATCCCCCCTCCCGTCGCCATGAGAACCGCGAGGCTGCCGTAGGACACGGCCTGCGGCGGTATTCTCGAGGACGAGGACGCCTTGGAAGAAAACTCCCTTGCCGATCTGGACCACGACGACGACGACGACGACGACGACGACGTCGCGGGGGCAAGTCGGCCGACCTGGAGCGCCCGGTGGCCGGATTCCTGTGCCGCACCGGCCGACCTAAGCAAGGACCGGATACCCGCCCTGGCGTCCGAGGAACACCGTCTCCACAAGGACCACATCGCCTCCGCCCCGCGATTGCTCGTTTGCTCGACACCCGGACTCCGCAGACTAGACTTGGCCCCGCAGTGCGTCGATGCTGTACAGCGCTGTGGGCAACATTTCCCCGGCAAAGTTTCCGACGAAATGTTTTGTGGCGCTGGGAAGGCGCTTTCCTTATCCTTTGGTGGAGGAATTGGCGTCTGGCGTCGGCGAGGCACCGGAGGGCAAGGAGCGAGGAGAGAGAGAGACAGAGAGAGAGAGAGAGAGAGAGAGAGAAGAAGAGGTGCAAACGAAGTGATGAATTTGGCTGGAACGAGAGTCGCGAGGGCGGCGGCGCCTGGCGTGCGCGCTGCGCGTGGAAGAAGGGGAAGCTTGCAGGTCGTCGCTGCCACGACGCCCCAGTTCAAGTCGACCAAGCACCACCATAGGAGCAGGCCGAAGAAGACCCGCGCCTCCGAGAAGAACAAGAAGCCGACCGTGTACGAGCCCCTGCCTCCGCCACCTCCCGAGTTCTCCGTCGTGTCCGCCAAGGCGAAGTCCTCGGACGAGTAGAGCTGTCTTGGGATATGGAGGGATGTGTGTGTGTGGGGGGGGATGAGCTCGCCCTTCCGTCAGGGGAGCCGCCAACGGCGTCGGTGCGCTTCTTTCGGACCTCGGCGTTGGAGCGGGAGCGGGACGCTTCTATGAGATAAGCTCGTGTAACATAGGCCTTGTCCTTCTTGACGAAGGAAATCGAACACTTGTTGCGTCGCCTCACTGCCTCCTGTTGAAGGGGATACTCTTGTGCTCCTTCGAGGCGTTCCTCCTCCTCTTCTTTGCCAGGTAGTCCTCAAGCTTACCCTTCTTCTTCAGCTCGTTGAACTTGTCCAGCAGGAGCTGCTTCTTGAGCTCCGACTTCTTCAAGAAAAACCTCTTTCCTGACTTTGTCTTCACCGTGCCGGTGGCCCTCCTCGTCGTCTCCGACCGCCGCTTCTCGGATTTGTGGTGATCCACCTGGGTCTGCAGCTTCTTGAGCTTTCCCTGGATCCTCTGCTTCGACCCCTCCCCCTTCACTTTCTTCAGCGTCTGCCTCAGCTCCTTCTCCTCCTCCGGAATGATCTCGTCGAAAACAAAGCTGTAGTTCTTCCTGGCCCTGTCGCCAGCCCGGCCGGAGTCGTCGTCCGCCATCCTGTCGAACCTCGGGTCACGCTTTCGCCTTCGTTGGGGATCGTTTGAAGCGAGACGGGGTCAGAAAGCGTTGGGCAGGAAGTCTGTGTGCGAGAATTGTGGGGGCTGCCGCACCTCTTGGTCTCCTCGGCGGATTCCCGAAACGGGTCATACGTCCTCTTGGACGAGATCTCCTTGGGCATGTGCTTTCCCTTCTTGGCTTTGGCCGAAGGTCGAGGGGCGTCACCGACACCGCCCCTCGTTCCGGTCGCCGCCTTGCCTGGCGGTCTGCCCGCACCGCGCTTCGCGTGTCTCAGCGTGCCGACGGTCTCCTTCGTCTTCAGCAGCACGTCAAAAGGGATATGTTCCATCTGAGCGCAGGGGCAGCGCGGACGGGGTCGAGGACGGGCGTCAGCATCGTGCCAGGCCGGCGTTCCGAGGTGGGTGGGTGGGTGGGTGTGGGTGTGTGGGGGGGGGCATCTCACCTCTCTCAAGATTTCCTCCTCCTTCTCGTCGACGCCGTCCACGTCGCTGTCCGAGTAGCTCGAGCTCTCCCCATCATACTCCTCGGAGTCGGAGTACTCCTCACTCGTGCCCTCCATCGTGTCCGTCCTGCCCACTCCCATCGCTCTCGACGCCCCAAAGCCTGCTGGTTCTGGACATTAACGTCTCGTGTAGAAAACACTGGGAACCAGCCTGGAACCGGTGGTGGCTGGGGGGGGGGCCGGGGGGCGCCGAAGAGTCACCCCCAACAACAATGTCGGACGGGCGGGAGAAGATCGTGTGGGGAAAGCCTGCGGCGGCGGAGGGCGCAGATGCGGGCGCCGCGGAGGCCGACGACGACATCGGTGGCTCGCGCGCGCCCGGGGGCTACGCGCCAAGAAGGCACGGCCAGCGAACGACGAAGCACGTCTTCATTACGGGCATGGATCTGTTTTCTACGAGCGAGCAGGAGAAGAGAGAGAAGAGGGCCGAGCGCTTCGGAACGGATGTTGTTCTGGCGTACAAGCCCATGGAGATGGACGAGGAGCAGAGGCAGCAGGAAGAAAAGAAGAAGGCGAGGGCCGCGAGGTTTGGGACCGAGTACAAGCCCAAGGACCTCAGCGGGATGGGATCGGCGGACCTGTTGGAGCAAAGGAAAGAGGCGGATCAAGCCAGCTCGAGCCGCCTCGACACGATTCACGTGTACGGAGTGGACCTGCTCAGCACGAAGGACGTGATGCAGTACTTCGGCGAGTATTACCCTCAGGTAAGTATCCTCCATCAAACACCGTCGCGCGGTCTGGCTCGGCGCCTCAGACTGACGGCCGGCAAACTCCCGAGCAGTACGTGGAGTGGATCAACGACTCCTCGTGCAACGTCGTGTTCGCGGACTCCGGCACCGCGAAGCGGGTGCTGGCGTCCCTTGGGAAGCCCCTCGCGGAGTCGTCGGGGGGCGAGAGCAGCTCTGTGGACCAGCTGTACAAGTCCATGGGAAAGACCTGGCACAAGGGGAAAGACTTTCTTAAGGGCGGCGCGACGCCCGTGCCCATCATCTTCCGGCTGGCAACCGACGAGGACGTCAAGCCCAAGGGTAGGGGACAGTCTCGATACTTGTGGAGGGGGGGGAATTCTGGGAGGAGGCGAAACAGGAAGAGGACGGCAGACGGTGACGTGGAGATGAGGGATGCCAAGCATGGGAGGTCTGAGGGATACCGTGACCTGAGGGATGTGCTCAAAAGGGCGGACATGGACGGCGAGGGGCGCGGGCAGCCGGACGATTCCGGAAGGGAAATGGTGAGCTACGGAGATATCTAACATTACAATCTCATGAGAACAAGAAAAAGCAGCATGTCTTTACTCAGAGCCCAGCAAAGGCCTCCTCGATCATCTCGTCCTCGCTCTCCCCTCCAGAGAATGGAGATCCGACGGGCTCTGGGGAGAAGAAGACAACATCGTCTCCTTCCCTCGGTGGGGACCTTGGGGGACTTTGTTCTGCCCCTCGCCCCGTTTCCTTGTTTGCCGGCGCGCTGCTCTCTAGCTTGGGTTGAGGCAGCGCCTCAGTCGAGGTCTGGAGACCCGGGCAGACAGACATGGACCTTGCCCTGACCTTCAAGTCCTTGCCTGGGAGCGGCGCATTGGTCTTGTCCACTAGCTTTTCCCCCTCCACTGGCGTGGGCGGAGTTGCCACACAAACGGATTTCGATCGCTCCCTTCTGGCGGCCCTCATCTCTGCCCTTTTCTTCTGCTCCTCAATCTTCTCCGCTTCCCTAATGTCACAGATGACGCTGTCGTACAGCTGCATGAAATCCCTAAGGGTTCTGAAGGTTTCGTTTGGTTCCGTTCCCTGGTCTTCGCCCAAGAAGTCTCTCATCTTCTCCAGGTTGGCCACCGTGTCCCCCAGAATGCTCTTCATGCAGGTCAGGGTCTCCTCGGAGTCCTCAGCAAACGGAACCATAACGTCCCTAAACCGGTCGTTCAAGTCTGATGTGTCATCCAGTACAACAGAGGCGTGGAGAATTTCCTCCTTGAGCTTGCCCTGCTGGGCCTCAAGTTGCTGCAGAGTGTGGGAGACATAGTCCTTCTGGAACTTGGAGGCAGCAACCACCTTTTCAATCTCAGCTGTGAAGAACCTGACCTTGTCCTCCTTCTCGATCAACTCCTTCACGATGAAGTGAAGCAGAGACGTCTTTCTATCCTTGCCCTTGATGTCCTTCAGCTTCAGTAGGGACTCGATCTTGAATCCGTCGGCGGAACCCCTGGAGGTGCCCGTGTTCATGTAGTTTCCCACCGCGAGCACACCCTCTAGAATGAGCTTTAAGCTGTTCGAGCCAAGCACCTGGGACGACGCCTGCTTCAGTATGCTCAGCTCCTCTTTGAGCTTGTCGATGCAAGAAACAAAAGTCTTCTTGTAAATCAGTGAGTCAATTCTGTTCTCGAGCCTTGGAATGGACATCACTTCCATGAAGTACAATTCCACCTGTCCGAGCTTACTCTTGTCTCCAGAGTAATTTCTCAGTTTGGTGGACTCTTGTTCGGTTGGCACGGCCCTCTTCAGAACGTGAAGCTGCTCCAACGAGAACTGAGAGTCGTCCATGTCCAGCAGAGAATTTCTTATCCTGGAAAAGTCCAACTTCATCCCCGAGAGCTCAATGGAGATGTTGTGGGACCTCTTCAACCCAACAAGGTGAACCTTCGAGCTTTTCTTCTTCTCAACCTTCTTTACCGGCTTTTCTGCAAGAGAGAAGAGGCTCTCGAGCTCCTCCACATTCAAACCAAAGTCGCTCCTCTCGGTCTCCCACACCGTCTTCTTGGTCTTTGTCTTATGCAGCTTTTGCCAGTGCAGCGCTTTCATTTTCTTTCCTGCAAGTGGAACCCGGGCGGGTGCGGCAAAGTTCTTCTTGCCCATGCCAGGTGGCGGTGGCGGTGGTGGCGGCCCTCCTCCCTTCAATCCTCCAGGAGGGGGGGGAGGGGGAGGAGGAGGAGCACCCCCGTTCTTCCATCCTCCCGGTGGCGGCGGGGGAGGTGGAATGTTTGGCATTCCCGCGGCTCCTGGCGGCGGTGGCGGTGGTGGTGGTGGTGGTGGTGGTGCACAGAGCTTTTGACCAGGCAAAGGTGGGGGAGGGGGGGTGGAGGGGGGGGAGCTG
>Ga0160423_10005019_pt1 | contig 10824 bp, 10 predicted proteins | sample CRUFie14St8metaG_FD_108191 | JGI IMG/M metagenome (GOLD analysis project Ga0160423, IMG submission 108191) | Marine microbial communities from the Costa Rica Dome - CRUD Field 142mm St8 metaG | ecosystem: Environmental > Aquatic > Marine > Oceanic > Photic zone | place: Costa Rica: the Eastern... | reverse complement strand
CAAATCTGAAAGAGCCCCCTGAGCCGCAATTTACCAGCATGCAGGCAAGACAACTGGTCGTGACGATGATTTTCATGAATTCAAGGAAACCATGAATAATGCCAGATCCACCAATGATTCACTAAGTAGTTTATAAATAAATTTTTACGAGAATTTCATAACACTTATCCATTTCTAGAAATGGACAGAGATGTTCAAAACATGATTTTTGATAACAGAAAATGAATGCTGGTGGATCAAACCATGCAGATAAAAGCCCTCTCGTGTCGAGGTGCATTCAGGATGCACTGGAACCAGACCCTGAATACGCTATATTAAGTTATTATGCGTTTAATATCTCTGCTTTTTCCATTGCGGGCTCGTCTCACTGGCTATGCTAGCATTTTGATATGCAGCGGCCTTTCATTGCAGGGTTTGGTAGCCGCTGAGAACCTTCGAACCTTTCCTGATGTCGAAGGAAAGAATCTTCATGGAGAGGTGGTCCCGTTGCCTGAGGCTTTCGCTGCCAAGGCCTACCACGTTTGCCTCATCGCTTTTGTCCGACAGCAGCAAAAAGATGTGGATACCTGGCTCCCCAAACTGGACGCAATGGTAGCTGAAAGAGAAGATCTCGAGTTCATGGAACTGCCCACCATCTCCCGAATGAATGCCTTCATGCGCTGGTTCATTTATCGTGGCATGCGTTCGGGCATTGAGAACCCAGTGAGTCGAACCCGCACCATCACCCTTCACCTGGACAAGGAACCCTTCAAGAAAAAGCTTGGTATTGAGGGGGAAGAGGAAATCGTTGTGGTGCTGGTCAATGACAAAGGGGAGGTGTGCTGGCAATCCACCGGTCGATGGACTCAAGCCAAGGCCGATGCCTTGCTGGAAACCCTCCATGCGAACAGCTCAAAAAATCAGCCTGCCCCCGAGACGGAGGCAGGCTGACTTTCATTTAAAGCTTATCCGAAAACTACCGAGTGGTGGGCACCCACTGGGTATCAAAGTGCTCTCGCGATGCGGCCTGACCGGGAGTGATGGTTTCGACGTGAAAATCACCCATCAAAACAGTCCCTCTCCCGGTCTGCATGAACTCTTGATCGGTCAACTTCTGACCCTTGTTTTTGCCGTGACGGGCGGTGAGCCGGTTGCCAGTAGGCACCCAGCGGCCGTCATCAACCACGGAACTATGATGGGAGGAGTCGCCATTTTCATCGACCAGGACAATTTTCTGGGAAGGCATCTTGGTCGCCGTCTGCTTGTAATACAGAGGGGGTTGGCCAGGAGCCAGCACTGAACCAACTCCCTTGTTCATACCATTTTCAAGAAAACTCAGCATGGAGTAGCTGTAGAGGTAAGGGTTGCCCGAAGCAGGCTTGGAAAAGAAATCTCGCTCGCGTTTGAGAACATCGGTATCGGAAGGGCAGCGAAAAATGTTGGTGGTGAAGTTTCCAATGTAAGGGCCTATGGCACTGTTGCGAGGATTGTTGAAATAATCCCGATCGCTTACGGATCGATTGACGTTCCAGAAAATCCAATCTTCCTTCATGGGCTGATAGGCCCCACGACTAGCCACACCGGGAAAAGCATCCGAGTTGTCGTCGAGATACATGGCAAAAGCGATACCCAGTTGTTTGAGGTTACTGATGCATCCGGTGTGCTTGGCTTTTTCCTTGGCCCTGGAAAGGGCCGGCAAGAGCATGCCAGCCAGGATGGCAATGATGGCAATGACCACCAGTAATTCAATGAGTGTAAAACCTTTTCTTGAGGCAGTGGATCGCGAGGATTTCATGGGAAAGATGGATTGTGTGATACAGGCCTTAGAGAAAACCTAACACCCTATAGCTCAACGGGTCAACCCATCAGGGAATGCCAGTTCGAAGGATAGAACAACCTCCCTCAAAAAGTCTGATTGGTCAACCACACGACCTGATAGGGTGCCAGCTCCATATGACCTTTGGGATCTTCAATTGGCTGCCCCATCATGATGTCATGCCAGGGTTCGGTGGAGATCAGGTTGAGATCACTCAAGGCGAGATTCACCGGTTCGTGACTCAGGTTATTCAGGCAGAAGATGCTCTGATCGCGTCTTTGACTTTGACGCCAGAAGCCGAACACTTGATGCCCTAGCTGGAGAGTGAACTGAGTGGCGTTTGGATGAAAGGCGGGCTGTCTTCGCCGCAGACTCAGCAACTTGAGAAGCCCGCGGAAGACTCGCGACTGAACCGTGGTCGGTTCATCGAGTCTCTCTTGCAAGTCACTCAATTGCCATTGATGTCGGTTGATGGCTCGGGCGTGCCCGGTGGCCTTGACCCGTTCGTGATCGTTGCCGGTCGCAAGCAGGCTATGGATGTAAATGGCGGGGATGCCTTCAATGGCTAGGAGGATGGCGTGAGCGCACAGGAAGCGTTCGACCACCATGGAGTCGACTCCGGTCGCATAACTGGCCTTGAAGGCATCAATGAGACTGATATTAATCTCATAAGGGGTATCCAACCCGTCGGCCGAACTTCGCCAGGAGACCTCTCCACCCATCTGCTCCATCTGGTCCAGCAGTCGTCGCATTTGATGTTCGTCGAGGAGGCCTTCAGCAGGTCGCAACCCGATGCCATCATGCGAGGCAAGGAAATTGAAGTAGGCGGTCCCCTCACACGCAGGTGGCATACTCATCATCCACGCCTTCAGGCAGCGACTATCGCCGGAGAGAAGGCCGTGCAGCACTAGAGGGGGAAGCGAAAAATTATAAATGACATGCGCCTCATTTCCGTTACCAAAGTAACTAAGGTTTTCATGACTGGGTACGTTGGTCTCGGTAAGGAGCACCACTGGATCTGGGTAGGATTCCAGCAAAGTACGAAGCAAGCGTACCACTTCGTGAGTCTGTGGCAGGTTGATGCAAAAGCTCTGTGCCTGCTTCCAAAGATACGCAATAGCATCCAGCCGGATGCCGCGCACGCCATGCTTGAGAAGCTCACCCAAGACCCCCACCATTTCCAAGAGGACTAGTGGTTCCTTAAAATTAAGATCGAGCTGATCGTGACCAAAAGTGCACCAGAGATGGCGTGTGCCATCGCGTGTTTTGACGGGGCGTAACAAGGGTGAGTTGCGAGGTCGAACCACCTTTTGGAGATCCTCATTGACTCCAGCTTCGATGAAGTAATGCTCAAAGCCTTCCTCTTTTTGTAAGTAAGCATCAAACCATGGATGAGAGGCCGAACAGTGATTGATCACCAAATCGGCCATGAGGCGAAAATCATTTGCCAAGGCCGATACATCCTTCCACTCCCCAAGATCTTTCCTCACGGAGCGATAGTCGGAAATGGCAAATCCATCATCCGAAGTGTAGGGAAAAAAGGGCAGAATGTGCACACCCGAAAAATACGGTTGAAGATGTTGACTCAAAAATTCATGTAAAGTCTGCAAAGGAGGACGTTCCGGTTCGAGCAAAGAATCCGCATACGTGACTAGGTAGCAGTCTTGCTGATCCCACAATCTGGAGGAGGCTTCTGCATCGATTTCTTGGGAACGCGTCGGATCCAAGAGGGCGTTCAAAAGAGACTCTGCCAGGGCCTGATGATTTTGATCCGGATAGAGCACCTCCAAATGCTGAAGGACCCTTTGCAGGGAAGGCGGAACTTGAGTGCCCACGGTTTGAAGGAGCGCGGAGCCGGCGCTCGAGCTATGAGTGTGATTCATGGAAATCAGCGGATCAAGCAACGGCGAGCTCTGGGGCCTTTTTCATCGGCCGACCATAGGCTTCCATGTCCTCTTCCACCGCCCGAGTCATCTGACGGTGGATATCTGGCATGGCGCTGACGACGCGATTCCACGAGGGGATGAAAGGAGCTTCCATGGGATGATCCAAAAAATGGTGACCCGCCTTCATCAGATTTTCAGCGAAGAGTTCCACCGTGGACTCTTCTTGATGGGTGTCCACCGTGAGCCCATTTATAATGGCATCCTTGCTGAACGACTCCACAAAATCCAGAGCCGTTCGGTAGTAGGAAGCCTTGATCGTGCGAATCAGCTCCGTGGTGAAGACTACCCCATTCGTGGCGAGCTTTCGGTAAAAGGCTTTGCCAATGTCAAAACTCATCTTGGAAAGCCCTTTGCAGACATCGTCAGCTGAAAGGTCCTGGTGTTTGTGATCGTAGACATCGGCCAGTTCGACCTGACAAATACGATTGACCGAATAATTCCGCTTCATCTCTGAAAGGATGCCAATCTCCAAGCCCCAGTCACTGGGAAGGCGCATGTCACGAATGGCATCGGTGCGTAGCGCAAACTCGCCAGCAAGGGGGTAACGAAAACTATCCATGAAGGAAAGGTATTCGTGGTGACCCACCACTTGCTCCATGGCTTTGATCAGCGGTGTCACCAGCAAACGAGCCACACGACCATTGAGTTTTCCGTTGGCATAACGCGCATAGTAGCCCTTGCAGAAACGGAAATTGAAAGTGGGGTGAGCCAGGGGGTAGAGCAGGCGAGCCAGCATCGAACGGTCGTAAGTGAGGATGTCGCAGTCATGCAACGCCACGGAAACTGGCGCATCTGGTGAGAGCAGAAAACCAAAACAGGTCCAGACATTGCACCCCTTGCCCAGCTGATCCGGAGCCAGCTCCTTGGAACGCATGGACTGCATCAGGGATTGTAGACGAGGGCCATCGTTCCAAAGCACCGCATGAGGCTGGGGAAGCACGCTGAAGTATTCCAGGGCGTGGCGATATTGCGACTCATCGGCTCGGTCCAGCCCAATCACAATTTTGGAGAGATAAGGGACTTTTGAGAGCTCCTCGAGAATGCCTTTTAGGGCAGGGCCTTCCAACTCTGAATAGAGACACGGAAGTATCAACGCCATGGGGCTCTCCTTGCTGAAGTTCATCAATTCATCCTCGATCGATTGCAACGACCGATGCCTTAAATGATGAAGGGTGGTGATCACTCCGTTTTGATAAAAATCTGTCATACTGTAATTGTGAGGTCTTCAAGTGAGTCGGAAGCCGTGCCGAAAGTCACTTCTTCCGAAGATGGGTTGGTTTTCAGCTTCTGCATAAAATCGCATAAACTTTCATTCCAGCCCGAGGGTCCTTCGAGTTGTGAAGTAGAATAGGCGCCCCGGCTTCCCACCAGAGGCGGGTGAGCTGGAGAACGCACGCAGATGGCGCGATCGGCCGCATCCAGCATCGGAATGTCATTGGGGCCATCCCCCAAGGCCAGGACATGGATGGACTCATGCCATAGAGAAGCAAAAAAGGAGCGGATCCAGTGCACCGCTCCTCCTTTGTCATGGAGACCGCTTACAGTGTGGAATCGCCCCCCCTGGATGAGTCTCAGCCCCTTGCTGTGAAGACGCTTCTTGAACCAATCCAAGGCTTCGGGTGTGTCCTCCCAAAGAAGAGGCTCTGAGAACTGACGTAGCTGAGCATTGATGGCGGCTTCTTGCTCAAGCCCTGTGCACGCGCGAAGCTTATCGATGGACATCTGGGCGAAGCTGCGGTAGCACAGCGACCGACGCTCCGAAATTTCATCTAAGACTTGGTGGATGGACTCTCGAGAAACCCCTAGACGGATGGAATGATCCTCCGGGTACTCTACCATGGAAGGAGGACCGTAGGGGTCAACTGCATCCGACCGTATAGGAAGGGAAATACCTCCACCATTTTCCACCACGATAGGGGTTAGAAGACCCAATTTCTTGGCCAAGTTTTTGCATTCGGAACGCGTCTTGCTGGAATTGAGGATTAAGGGAATCCCCTCTTCTTTGAGAACGGATAAAGCCGGTAAGGCTGCCTCGAAAGAATAGGTGTGATGATCGAGCATGGACCCGTCCAAATCCGTCACCACGACCCACCGTTGTGCATTGTCTCCCATGGTTTTTCCAAGCAGATGCCAGTTAATGAAAAATGATATCCGCTCAAAGCATCTGGAATGCCAACTTGCTCAAAGGTCTAACCCAATCTTGCTACAATATTTTTTACCCATTATTCATCAATTGGTTAGACACCATGCAAAACCATTCGATCAACGCAGTCTTCACGAACCATCAGGATGCCATTACTGGCGAGAAGGACACCCTGCCCCATTCCGAACAGTTTGTTTATTAATCGCCATCTCCCTTGCCCGATTGCTTGGAAAAAGGCATATTAAATTCATGTTACCACGTATTTGCCATAAGACCTGGCTCCTCGTCATGACCCTGATACTGGGGATCAGCCTGATCGGAAAGGCGCAGGAAAACAGCGAAGAAGTAGCTCCCCTTAAGGCCGGATATCACGAGATAAAATCCAAGCAGGCCAGTGGCATTCTCAAGAAGCACAAGGATGTCGTGATCTTGGATATTCGTACCGAAAAGGAATACACCGCAGGCCACATTCAAAAAGCGAAGTGGCTCGATTATTATCAGGATGACTTCAAGGCCAAGCTTGCCACACTCGACCGGAAAAAGCCCTACCTGGTCCATTGTGCGTCAGGAGGTCGCAGCGGCAAGTCGATGCAGCTTTTCAGGGACCTTGGTTTTACCCGGGTCTACCACATGAACGATGGATTCAGAGGTTGGGAAAAAGCCAAACTGCCAGCCGAAAAGGGCAAGCCCAAAAGCCCTGCCAAATAGCTTGGTTCTGAAACGAAGGAAGCTTTATTTGCTTCCAGGCTTGGTGGCTTCGCTTCCCTGAAGGTCTCCGGGAAGTTGATCAGGTTCGAAGGTTTCGACTTTCATCCGTATGAGGGGGTGAAAAGCCACACCAAAATCAACGGTGCCATTAGAACGGTCGACCAGAAGGCCAATCCCCTTTACATCAGCCTGATGCTGACGAGCAATGGCAAGAGTCTCGGCAACCCGCCCGCCTTTGGTCACAACATCTTCGACGATAAGCAAGGGTTCACCTGGTTCGATGCGAAAGCCCCTGCGCAAAACCAGCTGTCCCTCCTCCTTCTCGACAAAAATGAATCGGAGGCCTAGCTGACGGGCCACCTCCTGGCCAATGACCAACCCTCCCATGGCGGGCGCCAGGACCGTTCGCGCCCCCAGATCCTTGAGCTGATCAGCCAGTCCAGCTCCAAGCTTTTCGACAATCGGCATCTCTTGCAGGGCCAGAGCACATTGAAAGAACTCTCTGCTATGAAGACCACTCCGCAGGATGAAGTGACCTTTGAGTAGGGCACCGGTTTGTTCGAAGATTTGCAGGGCTTGTTCCTGAGTCATGATTTTGGGTTATCGCATTTTATCCACGAGGTCACGCACAAACCCGGTTTCCTATACAGAGAATCTTCCATCCTGTGAGGACTCCTCCTGGCTGCGCATCCCATCAATTGAAGTCGACAGTAGTTGGCAACCCATCTAATTTAAGTTTTTACTCACAACCGTTCATTCAAACCTCTCAACGAACCCATGCATCGACGAACATTCCTCAAACAAAGCGGTAGCGCTGCGATTGGCCTCGCAGCTGCCGGCACCCGTCTTTTGGCCCAGCATAGTGATCGCCCCATTCGAACGGCACTCGTTGGTGCAGGATGGTATGGCAAGACAGACTTGTTTCATCTGATGCAGGTCGCCCCCATTGATGTGGTCGGGCTTTGTGATGTGGATCAACAAATGGCCGCAGAGGCAGCTGCATTGGTATCTACCCGACAGGCATCTAGAAAACGCCCGCCTACTTATGGAGATTATCGCAAGCTGCTCAAGAACCAGGCTCCCGAAGTGGTCCTGGTCGGCACACCGGATCACTGGCACTGCCTACCTGTGGTGGAGGCATGCAAGGCTGGAGCGGATGTCTATGTTCAGAAACCCATCAGTTACGACGTGGTCGAAGGCCAAGCCATGGTCGCCGCGGCCCGAAAATATGGAAGAACCGTGCAGGTTGGCCTGGAAAGAAGAAGTACGCCCCACCTGCTGGAGGCCAGGGATCGCTATCTCCTTTCTGGGGTCATGGGCAAAATTGGTTACATCGACATTCATAGCTACTATGGAAGCCATCGTGGTTTCAAACCCGCAGGGCAGGTCCCAAGCCAAATGGACTGGGAGCAATATGTCGGCCCCGCCAGCTGGGTGAATTACCATCCCGACATTCATCCACGCAGCTGGCGGCACCGCAGGGAATTTAGCAACGGACAGACAGGCGATCTTTGCGTGCACTTTTTCGATTTGATCCGTTATTTCATGGGGCTGGGCTGGCCCAAACGCATTGCCTCGACTGGGGGAAGCTACATGCGCCCTAAAGGCACGCATGTCAACGTGCATGACACACAAAACACTCTGTTTGAATACGATGATCTGCAGGTGGTCTGGACACAGAAAAACTGGGGGACCAGCCCCGACAAGGATTATCCATGGGGAGCCACGATCTACGGTGAGAAAGGCACCCTGAAACTCAGTGTGTGGCGCTACAGTTACATTCCTAAAAACGGAGGCGAGGTGATTCGCCGTAACTGCGTGGAGGAGCGGGAGGCCTATCCCGAAGACCTCGCGCACAAGGAGACCGAAATCTTTGCCGCACCCGGCAATCGCGCTCAACTCCTGGATTTCATCCAGGCTCGGGCGGAAAAACGGCGTCCAGTCGCCGACATTGAAGAAGGACACATCTCATCAGCTGCCTGCATTTTGGCCAATCTGTCGATGGAGCTTGGGAGAGAGCTGCGGTGGGATGCGCAGACTCAACAGGTGATTGGGGACGATGAAGCCAACCGTCATCTGGCTCGCACCTACCGCGATGGTTGGGTTCACCCCACTCCACAAAATATCTGAGACAACATGCCCTTGAAGGGCCATTTCATGCCCCTTTGTCCATCCGTATCATGACGCCATCGAGCATGGAGAGGCGGGCTTGAAGCGTTTGAACGGCTGCTTCCAAGCCCATGGCTTCCTTTTGTGGATCGTCTTGAGTGGCCCATTGAAAGATCTGGCGAGCAAGATCTCCATGAGAGTCGCCATCCAACTCAATGTGGCGTTGACAGTAGGTGACAAAAAGGGGCGCCTTGAATTGCTGAAACCATGGTTGAGCCAATACCTGTTCGAATAAGTCTGGGAGGATGGCTTCTCGACCGTAATAAAAGGCGGCACTAATGGCAGGAAACTGGTCCTCAAGCACCAGCTGTAGATGAAAATTCAAAAATCCACGCAAGTCATCGGGGAGCTGCATCCATTGAGCCACATCCTCAGGGACGGTGGACGATCGAGAGGCATGACCCACCAACTCGTCAATGGCTCGAGTGTCCGCCCCGACCTCAGACATGGCCATGCGATACATCTCAAAGTGACTCGTCGTGTGGAGCGTTCCATCCCCCGGATGCGGCCAGCTGTCCGTCTCCTCATCTCGAAGAATCTCGTAAACCGTCCGCAGATGAGCGGGGGAAGGGCCCGGCGTCCAGAGCTGTCGTTGAGGCGACAGGTGGCGCTTCATCGCGTGAACCAGGCTCATGAAGTCCCAGACAGCAAACACATGCGACTCCATGAAACATCTCAGCGCCTCCATGCTGTCGATCCGTTGATAGAGAGGATGTCTGGTCAGCTTTTGTCTAAGATCAAGAATAGTGTCGGGAGCCGTTGTTTCAGCTGCTAAAATTGTAGATGTCATGGATTGTCTAGAGCCGTCGGGTGCGTTTGGATAAAGCAAGTTTACGACCGAACCCTACGACTACTTCGAAGATAGCCCTTGGTGGATAGATTGCAAAAACGAAGTCATTCAAAATGGATGGAAGCAACCTCGGCCGAGATTTGAGGCAAGATGCAAGCCAAGCATCACTCTAGGTAGCTTGCTCTTGTGCCTGTTCAGCAGCTCGTCGGGACTTCCTGGATCACTTTCACGCAGTGGGGAATGGCCCCCACTACAAAACCAAGACATTCGACGGCACCCTTGGGCTTACCAGGCAAACAGAGGACCAGGCCTTTCTCCACCACCGCTGCCAGGCTACGAGATAAGATCGCGTTGGGAGTGATTTTCATGGACTCCATCCGCATCACTTCCCCAAAACCCGGGAGTTCGCGTGAGGCAATTTCCCGCACTGCCTCAGGAGTGATGTCACGAACAGCGACTCCGGTACCTCCAGTCGTCAGCACCAACTGGGCGCCCTGACGCAACTGCTCCAGCACTGCACGCTGGATTTCTCGCTTTTCGTCTGCCACCAGGGCGTCGGCGACCACTTCCCAACCATAACCTTGCGCCGCTTCCTTCAGAGTCGGCCCACCGAGGTCGTCGTACAAGCCCTGCGAGGCCCGGTCTGAAATAGTAATTATGCCCGCCTTGAGATCCATGGATGCAATCCTAGCCAAAAAGGGTCTTCGAATCAACGAGGCATGTTTGGGAAGCCGGTAATAGCCACCGACAGACCCCATTCGCCCCGGGTGCAGATATTTAACCAATCCGAGGAGATCAAAAAGCAACATTTTGCAGATTTTTAACCATTAGCCCGTGGGATCTTGTGCCATGGAGAGGGAAAGACCTGCCAAAAATTTTCCTCAAGCCCCATACCACAAGGGCTTTGCATATGATGACTACAATAAAAAGTGGTCTGGCATTCCCGATGCTCTGCTCCCTCCAACCCAACGTGGCCTTGGATCTTTAAGGCCTCAAACACAATCAAATCAATGAAAAAATTCTATTTACTATTAATGGCGGGCCTAATGACGGGGTCCGGGTTATTTCCTGTCCACGGGGCAGAAGACAGCGCGGCTGTTCAGGCCATCGCAGAAATTGCGACTGAAGCGGCTGCAGAAGCCGAAGAGGCCCCTACTGAAATCAATTCAGGCGACACCGCCTGGATGATCACCGCCACGGTGCTGGTGCTTTTCATGACCTTACCCGGGCTTGCCCTGTTCTACGGAGGGCTGGTGCGCACCAAAAACATTTT
>Ga0160423_10005018_pt1 | contig 10825 bp, 11 predicted proteins | sample CRUFie14St8metaG_FD_108191 | JGI IMG/M metagenome (GOLD analysis project Ga0160423, IMG submission 108191) | Marine microbial communities from the Costa Rica Dome - CRUD Field 142mm St8 metaG | ecosystem: Environmental > Aquatic > Marine > Oceanic > Photic zone | place: Costa Rica: the Eastern... | reverse complement strand
GCTCGCCCTCAAGAGTTTATTGAGGAAAGCACTGTATTGGAACGCGATCCAATTGAAGCTGCACCCCGACGAGCGCATAGAGAGATCGGCGAGCTCCTAACTCAGCAGCAGCTCGATAAGTATGGCAGACCTTTAGACCCAATGGGTGATGAAGCTGACTTTGCTACCTTAGTCGATGCAATGACTGAAGAGGGTCAATACCAGCTCGCTCAAACGCCTGATGCTGTGACGTGGTATGCGGATGACATTGACGCAGCCATGAATACGACAAATGAGTATATCCCTGGCCTGTTAGACAGTGCTGACAATCGGCACATTATGTTTGTCTTAGCTGCACTGACATCTGTTGGACATACGCCTACCATTAACTGGCGATATGCTTCTGACCTGATGCGTCATTATATAGATACAGGTGAGATTGGTATTATAGACACTGCCGAGCAGTTCCAGAAGAAAGACCGCTTTGGCAAGCCTCGCATGGTTAACCCACAAACTAAAAGCCTGTTCGGGCTAAAGTCAGGAAGCGTCGAGCCTGGTTTGAAGATCTTCCGGCATATGCTGGAGACTAGGGGTGTAAAAGACACGCTGGATTTCTTATATAGTAACCAGAAGAAATCAGACATCGACGCTATCCGTAAGGAAGCCGGTTTCGGGCCGCAGGGTAAAATCAAAGGCGGCAAGAATGCTGAGGTACCTGGTATCTTTATGTTTGGGCCAAAGGTTGGGCCTTTCTTTCTCAACCTTAATGGCATTGACGAGGTTACATTAGACGTTTGGGCTACTCGCACCTATCGTAGATACACTGGCGATCTTCTTAAGAAAGATGCTAGCGATGGTAACGGCCTTAACGAACAGCCAAACGAAGTCGAGCGTCCTACTATGAAAGCGGCGTTTACCGAAGTTGGTAACCGACTAAATATAACTCCACAAGCTGCTCAGGCCCTCTTGTGGTACTATGAACAAGGCCTATATAGAGATTATGGTGCAACAGTTAAGAGTGAAAGCTTTAGTAATGCAGCAGAAACGTACAAACAGAAACTGGGCGCAGAGCAAGGAAGCGGGGGAACTGCTGAAAGCATCTCGGGAACTGATGGAGGCATCCTATCGGAACAATCAGCCCAAGCCGAGCTCCCAGGGATCCTCTCCGAGCCAGACAGTAGTGCTCAACCCGCCCAGCCCGTACAAGAAGAAGTCGTAGTACCTTCTGTCCGGCAGGTTGCAGCGCAGGAAGAAAACGCCAAGCCTATCTTTGAGGTAGGTAAACCTGGCAGTCCTTTTGAAAATGGCATCAGGAAAAGAGCAGACCTAGAGCGACTAGCTAAAGCTCTTGGCATCGTGTTTGGTACTGTCAAGTCAATGGCAGCTATGGAACGCGAGTCAGGGATAAAGAACAAATCCGGCGTTACTACAATGGGTGGGGCTAGCATATCTCGGTTTGGCAAGAAGCCGCCAACCATGATTATGATGGAACCTGGGTATCCAAAACGCACAAAGGATACGGGAGCAGCCGTGCAATCCAAAGATGGGTTTATCGCAACCCTAGCGCACGAGATTGCTCACTTCCTTGAGGCTCTTCCCTTAATGAACCTTGATGATAACACTCCTAAAGGTGTGCTGAGCATATATGATCCTGAGCAAATAAGAAGCCCCTTAACTCTTAACGAGCATAACGTCCACCGAGATTCGTTTAGAAGCATCCTGTTAGATACTGTTAGGTATGCTAAGCGAGATGAGAAGCGTCCTGTGCTAGATATCTTTGGTATTACACAGGAAGATGCCAAGCTGATCTTGGAAGAGATTACGAACCTACAAGACTTCGGTAATATCAATCTCGATAACGGCGATGGGACAGTTATTCCTCACTTTGTTCGCGCCCCATTCGGTGCCGACCCTGATGCTTTTGCAGACGCTTCTCTTGCTGAGTTCGAGGCTTACAAACAGGAACAAATAGAGGCAGGTGCTAGTCCTGCTCAGTTTAAGAGCCCCGATGCATATCGGCGGGAAGCTATCCAAGCAATGACGAAGCACCGCAATAACTACATTCGCAACCCAGCCGAGTTTGCTGTTGACCCAATCTGGGTCTACATGGTCGATCCTAAGTTTGCCAAAGAAACTATGCCGACCACTGCCGAGTTTATTAGGAAGCTTTTGAATAACGCTACTTTTAATAAAGACACTCTGCAGTTCTACTCATCACCCATAGCAACAATGGTCGCCGCAGCGTTGGCGATACTCGCAGCCAATGGCGGTGAGGAACCAGAAGAGCAACCAATGACACCAGGCGCGTTGTCGCCACAAGGGCAGGGGGCTCTTTCGATCATCTAAGACAAAGGAAACACCATGTTTAAGAAGCTTGTTATTGCAACAGCAGCTAGCGTTATGCTGACTGCTTGCACTGGATACGTCCCTCAAGAGTGGCGACCAGAGACTGCAGAAGAGCGTGGGCTCCGCTGGGCAGTGAAACTCTGCCATCAAATCGGCTATACCGAGATCGGTAGCGAAGCTCGTCGCAAGTGCATAGCAGATCGCTATGACCAATGGCTTGCTAGCCGATGACTACAAAGAAGAAGTACCCTCAGCGAGCTCCTAAGAAGAACTACTTTGCCGAGCTAGGCAAAACTGCTGAGGGGCGAGCCAAACGTGCAGCGTGGGCTAAACAGCCCCGCAAGAACCCTGGCAGACCGGCCGGTGTCCCTCATGGTTACACCAAAGAGACTATCGCGCCGCTGCGCGAGAAAGCCAAACAAGAAGCAGAAAGGTTTGTAGAGATCATGTCTAAGAATGGCGATGCCCCAGAGGATGACTTCGCTAAAGAAGCTCTAAAGACAGCGGTCGAAGTAATGCGTGTACCTGGTGAAACCAGAGAGCGTCTTGCTGCTGCCCGTCTTGTCTTGGACTTCACCAAGCAGAAACCAGCATCCAAGTCCGATGTAACTATTGGCAAAGCAGAAGGCTTCCTTGAAGGCCTACTACAAGAGGAAGAAGAGAGCACTACGGATGGACCAGAAGCTGCAAAAGATACGGAAGCGACTATACACTGACTTCCCTTACTACGCTAACGCAGCTCTAAAGATCCGTACCAAGCAAGGTGACATCACCCCACTTAAGCTCAACCAAGCACAGGAGATACTCGACAAAGCAGTTCAAGCGCAGCTCGATACTGAAGGTAAGATCCGAGTAATCATTCTGAAGGCCCGACAGCAGGGTCTGTCCACCTACACTGGTGGCTACCTCTATTATTCAGTGTCGCAGCAGAAAGCGCGTAAAGCGATGGTGGTTACACACCACGCCGATAGTACTCGGGCCCTGTTCGATATGACTAAGAGGTTTCATGAGCACTGCCCAGAGATACTTAAGCCCCATACTAAGTACTCAAGCAGAAGGGAATTGTCCTTTGATATACTTGACTCATCTTTCGTTGTTGCCACAGCGGGTGGCGACAGTGTCGGTCGCGGAGAGACACTTACACACGTTCACTGTTCAGAGCTTGCATTCTGGCCCAAATCTAATGCTGAAGAGGTTTGGAACGGCTTGCTACAAGCGGTACCGAATGCTCCTGGCACTGCTGTATTCGTCGAGAGTACCGCGAATGGTGTAAGCGGCATCTACTACGATCTATGGCGAGGAGCTGTAGAGGGCAAGAACGGCTTTGTGCCGGTCTTCATACCTTGGTATGCGGATCCGACATATCGAGAGCCTGTGCCTGATAAGTTTGAGCGAACACCCGACGAGATAGAGCTCGCCGATCTGTATGATCTGGATGATGAGCAGTTAATGTTTCGTCGCCGTAAAGTAGCTCAGAACGGGCTCGACCTGTTTAAGCAGGAATATCCCAGCGAACCTGAGGAAGCTTTCCTGACGACAGGTCGGCCCGTATTTAACCTAGAGAAGCTGCAAGAGCAGTTAAAAGACACTAGGGATGTTGAGCAGCGTTTGGCCTTAGAAGGCGAAGACTTCGTCGAGCATATGCGAGGCGAGCTCACGACATATAGACCGCACGATCCAGGCGAGCAGTACATTATAGGTGCTGACGTAGCGATGGGCGTGTCACGCGGTGACTACTCGGTCGCCCAGGTATTAGACAGTAAGAAGCGACAGGTCGCCACTTGGCGGGGTCAGGTGCATCCTGACTACTTTGCAGAAGTACTGCGAGCTCTCGGCTTCTACTTCAACGAGGCCAGGATCATTGTCGAGAACAATGGTCACGGCATCTTAACTTGCACAAGGTTGGGTAAGGATTATGCCTATCCAAACTTCTACACAGAAGTGCAGGTCGATAAGATTACTGACAAGGAAACAATCAAGCTTGGCTTCACTACTACGGCACGAACCAAGCCGCTGATCATTGACCAGCTCCGAGCGTCACTTCGTGAGAACGAGCTCGAGCTAAACGACAAAACCACAATACGCGAAATGCTTACTTACATCGTCACCGACAGCGGGTCGATGGAAGCTGAGCCAGGCTGCTTTGATGACTGTGTGATGTCCCTGGCACTAGCCAATCACATTCACGAAGGAGCTTGGGAGCCGATCGATTCAACAGACGATTACTATGAGGAAATGGTCTAACAATGGCAGACATCAAATCATACAGCAAACTGTCCGACAGCGAGATTACAAACATCGTTGAGACAAACATACGCAAAAGCGTAGGTTATTACGACAGTGAGATCTCAACGGAACGCCGCAGAGTTATCGACTATTACAACGGCAAGCTGCCAAAAGCCCCTGAGGGTAAAAGCAAGTATGTCAGCATGGACGTGTACGACAGTGTTGAAGGACTAAAGGCCAGCTTGCTTGAGACATTTGCAGCCGGTAACCGCATCGTAAAGTTTGCTCCACAATCGCCTGAGGATGTAACTCAAGCTGAAGTATCAACTGCATACACTGATTATATATGTTTCCGGCAGAACGACTTGTACTCCGTTATGGCCTCCGTGATCCACGATGGTCTCACTGCACGAGCTGGCATATGTAAAGTGTACTACGAGACAAGCGAAGAACAAGAAGAGCAAGAGTTTGAGAACCTGACGCAAGACGAGCTGGATATGCTTCTGGCTGACGACGATGTGGAGCTGGATGACAGCGAGACGGATGACTTCGGTCTTATTAGCGGCACTGTCCTGGTCACACGCGACACCAGCCAAGTTAAGATTGAAAACATTGCGCCAGAAGAGTTTCTGATCGAGCCACAAGCTCGAGCCCTACACCCTGACTTTATTAACTTCTGCGCCCACCGCACACGCAAGACACTTACAGAGCTGCGTGATATGGGTTACGACGAAGACAAGATTAGCAAGCTAAGCGACTCGGAAGACATAGAGCTAGAGACAGACCCTGAAATCTTAGCTCGCCACGAAGGTACAGGCTCTGACCGAGGCTACAACGCCGATGGCTACCAAGACCAAGTACGCCAGATCATGTGCTACGAGGCATATATCATGCTCGATAAAGAGGGTACAGGTACAGCCCTGTTGTACCGTGCCTTCATGGCTGGCAATACGCTTCTTGATTGTGAGCTAGCAGACCGCATACCTTTCATCGCTTTCACGCCTATACCAATTCCTCACGCATTCTTTGGCAGTAACTTTGCCGAGAAGCTAATTGCTACGCAGAATGCTCGCACAGTGTTAACTAGGTCAATCCTAGATCACGCTTCGATCACTAATGCGCCAAGGTATCTGGTGACAAAAGGCGGTCTTACTAATCCTCGTGAACTTATCGACAATCGTGTTGGTGGCCTTGTGAATGTCACTCGCCCTGACGCAATCCAGCCGATGCCGCAAGCTCCGCTAAACCCGTTTATCTTCCAAACTATAAAGATGCTAGACGAGGATAAAGAAGATACGTCCGGTGTATCGCGTCTTAGCCAAGGCACAAACAAAGATGCTGTAAGTAAACAAAACAGCGGCGCGATGATCGAGAAGCTGGCATCCATGAGCCAGACACGTCAGAAGATTATCGCTCGCAACTTTGCTAATCAATTCATCAAGCCCTTGTTCCATGAAGTGTATCGCCTGGCGGTCGAGAATGAAGACGTTGAGAAGATTATACAGGTTGCCGGTAACTTCATATCAGTAACGCCAAGCGAGTGGTCGCAGAAGCGTGACGTGATGGTTGAGCTGAAGCTCGGCTACGGAGAAGCAGACAAGGAAGCACAGAAGCTTGCTAACCTGCACCTGGTTCTTAGCAAAGACCCTACACTGTCCCAATTGTACAAGCCCGAAAACGCTTATGCGCTTATGCGTGACGCAATGCGCCATCAGGGCATATTGAATGTCGAGGAGTATTTAACACCTCCCGACCAACTGCCGCCGCCTCAGCCTGATCAGAGTGCTGAGATGCAGATGCAAATGGTGGCTAAACAGCTCGAGATCCAAGATCGCCAAACAGCGGTTGCTGAGCGGAAGGCAGATCTGGAAGCCCAGATTGCCCAAGCCAAGTTGGAGCTCGACACCCTCAAAGCACAGAACGACCTGGCGATCCGCTCGGATAGTCAAGACCTCAAAGAGGAACAGTTCATGCATAAACAACGCATCGACCAAGCTGAGCTTGAGCTGGCTCGGTTGAAGCAAAACTAAGGAAAGCAAATGAGAGATGAAGAAGAGCAATTGATCCATATAGGCGACATGGCTGAGCAGCTTTTACAAAGCGAGGCCTTCGCTACAACGATCAACACATTGGTAGAAGGTTCTTTTCAAGTATTCGTAAACACGCCGCCTGAGGCAAACGAAGAACGTGAGAGGGCCTACGGCCATTACCGTGCGATTGTTGACATCACCAACACGCTGCGCCAGCGCGTCAGCGTCCGTGATGAAATCAACGCAAAGCATGACGGTGACAACAACCAAACTGAAGAAGAGGAAAGCTAGGACCATGGCAAATAACGTCCCAGATACCCCTAATGAAAGAATACCGCTTAGTGTCGATGACGCTGCGGATGCACTCTTGGCTCGTTGGACTGACGCTGATGAAAGTCAGCCATCAGAAGACGATGTTCCAGAGGCAACAGCTACAGCTCCCGCCGAGACTGAGGAAGCTGAGCTGATCGATGAGCAAGAAGAACCTGAAGTCGAACTAGACGACGACGAGGATCTTGAAGGCCCTGAAGAAGAAGTGGACCTTGACGAAGACGACGACGAAGACGAGATCGAAGAAGAAGAAGAGACAGAGGAAGAAGAAGAAGCCGAAGAGGCTCGCCTACTGTCCGAAGAAGATCTTGTGCCAGTAACTGTTGACGGAAAGACACATCAGGTACCTGCAAAGAAACTCGCTCGCCTTTATGGACAAGAGGCCTCGCTCACCCGAAAGTCTCAAGAACTAGCCACCCAGCGAAAAGCGGCAGAAGAAGCAGTAGGCAAAACCAATGCAGTTCTGCAGCGTATGCTTGAGAAGGCTGAAGAGGCTTATAAGCCTTATGCCGATGTCGATATGTTGGTCGCCTCTAAGACCATGACCGACTCGGACTTTACGCAACTGCGTAAGGAAGCCCAACAAGCCGAGGAGCAACTCAAGTTCCTTCGTGAAGAGGCCGACACCTACTACTCATCAATGCGATCCGAGCAAGATAAGCTTCTGCAGGAGCAAGCTCAAACAGCAGTCAAGGTGCTTCAAGAAGAAGTGCCGGAGTGGTCTAACGAGCTCTACAATGACATCCGCAGTTATGCGGTTGCTCAGGGTTTGCCGGAAGAACAGGTGAATATGATTGTTGATCCTAACTCGATCATGATCATCAACAAGGCGCGTCTTTACGACCAAGGTAAACGAGTGGCTACAGTTAAACGTAAGAAAGCATCGAAGAAGAAAACTATGCGGTCGCAGAAAGCACCGCCTAGCTCAAAGCAATTAAGAGCCGAGAAGCTCGCTAAATCCCGTGCCAAGCTGCACCAAAGAGGAAGCGACATCGACGACATTGCTGATGCACTTATGGCTCGCTGGGAGGAGTAAAACCAAAGCATAGTCATTGAAAGGAATAAACTAATGGCTGCATACACCACTTATGACCAGGTAGGTCTGGCAGAGTCGGTTGAGGATGTTGATTACAATGGCATCCATTCGCAGTAATGCGTCTAAATAAACAGTGTGAACTGCTGGAACATCTCTTTGAGACAATCAGCAGCCAAGCCCCGCATAGGGGAAGGTTCAGAGATCATCCATTTATGGAGTACACCTCGAGTGAGGTGGAAGCGCACTGCCCCTAGCTAATAGGGTGAAGATATGATCCCGTCTTATAGGCGACTATAAGCTGGCCTTGTGCCGGTCTCGGATTAACGACCCGAGATGAAGACAACACATTCACGATATCACTCCAACCGATTGCCCTTTCTATAGTCTTACTAAGACTGAGAAAGTAAACGCTCGTAACTTCGAGTGGATCGAGGACTCGCTCGCTGCTGCCGCAGATAATGCTCAGGTAGAGGGCTTCCAGGCTGTGGACGGCTCCTTAAGTACGCCTACCACCCGATCCAATTCGACGCAAATCATGACCAAAGTATTCAACGTCACAGCAACTGCTGACGCTGTTAAGACTTATGGTCGTGCGAAAGAGACTGCATACCAGCTTGGTAAAGCTCTGAAAGAGATCAAGCGCGACTATGAACGTGCAATGATCGGCGTAGACAATGCTGCCGTGACCGGCAACTCATCTACAGCTCGTGAAATGGCTTCCGTTTCACAACAGATCTCTACCACTGTAGACGCTGGTTCTGGCTCAACTGATCCGCTTACCGAAGCTAAGCTTCTTGAGCTGGGTCAGGACGTGTACGACAACGGCTCCGATCCGAGCATCTTCATGATTAAACCTGCTGACGCTATTATCGTAGCTGGCTTCGCCGCCTCGTCAGGTCGCAATCGTGAGTTCGCTCAAAGCCGCGAGCTGGTCAACGTAATTGACCTGTACGTTAACTAAAACAAATCGGCATAGCGTACATTAAATCCTGTGAACTCAGGGGAAGCCTAAGTCCTTACGGATATGGTAATCCTGAGCCAAGCCTTGCTTATGCAAGGAAGGTGCAACGACTATCCTTTATGGAGTACACCCCAAGTGGGGTGGAAGCGCAGGAGTCTGCAACAGCAGACATGATATAGTCTCATCTCATATCGAAAGTATGAGCAGCCTTCGGGCGGTCTTAGTTTAACGAACTAAGGCGAAGATCTTGATCGCCGTTTGGTGAGTACCGCGTTGTACTCAACCGCCACCAGCTTAGCACCCACGCGTTTCTTATCGATCCGTCGATGTTTCGCCAGGTGTCTCTGCGCCCGTTCACTCGCACTCTGCTCGCCAAAACAGGCGACAGCGACCGTCATATGGTCACCGGCGAAGTGTCAGTCAAGCACATGAACTTTGCTGACTCGGGCATGATCACAGGCCTGTCATAGGTTTCAGTGATTAGCTGATTGGAAGCCCAGGGGTGTGCAGGTTTCTGCTCTCCTTACTGCCCCCCTGGGTGACCTTTCCCATACATACGAAAGGAAGCACCCATGTCTGATAAGAAAGACAACCAACCGATGCACGACATCCAAGAGGAACTGATCCAAGATGGCGATCGAGTTACTCGCAAGAAGTCGCAGTTTATCCCGCAAAGCTTCATCCAAGATCTACGCGATCAACGCTTCGCCAGCTCGCACACGCGAGAGGGTGAGAACCAGCGCATCGCATCGATCCCTGTCGCAGTACATGAGAAGTGGCTGCGCGAAGGCTTTGACCTATTCCAACACTCGCACAAAGAAGTTCTTAAACGTCTGCGAGCTGAGAACCTCGACGCATTCATTACAACTAACAAGCAGGTGTAACCATGGCCGCAGCCGGTAAGAAGTACTCGAAGACTGTCCGTAATCCTAAGACAGGCCGCAAGAAGACTGTCCGATACGGAGCTAAAGGCTACAGCATCGCACCAGGCACGAAGCGCGGCGACAGCTATTGCGCTCGCAGCCTCGGTATCAAGAAGCGTCTTTCTAAGAAGAAACAGAACGACCCAAACAGCCCTAACAATCTTTCACGCAAGAAGTGGAAGTGCTCAGGGGCTAAATCACGGAGAAAGTAAATGGCAAGACGAGGATTATACGCGAACATTCACGCTAAACGTAAACGCATTAAGGCCGGATCAGGCGAGAAGATGCGTAAGGCAGGTTCCAAAGGCGCACCGAAAGCGTCTGCATTTAGGAAGGCTGCTAAGACAGCCAAGAAGAAGCCAGCCAAGAAGCGCAGCAGCAGGTATGCCTAACTGCGACACCTATCATGCTCGGTTCTTTCGTGACTTCCGCAGCGCATACCTGTGGGCATCCGAGCTCGGCGAAGGCAAAGGCACGTCCTTCAGCTTCGACGTGAAGTGGGACAGCGAGGCACTGGCTTGGAAAGCCGCAGCCCGATGGACAATACCGACATCCAATAGAGAGGATCAATCGCAATGAACTACGGCGATCTAAAGGCGCATTTTAATGATGTCCTAAACCGCAGCGATATCACCACAGTGCTTACTGAGCGTTTTATCGACCAGGGCTTGGCGCGGATCCAGCGCAGCCTTCGAGTGCCCTTCATGGAGAAGCAGCGGAACTACACGATCAGCAGTTTGACTGAAGACATCACGCTGCCAAATGACTTCATAGAAACACGCGATCTGTACCACAGCTCCGGCACGACACTTGAGCGCGTGAGTATGGAAACAATGCAAGGCCTCAAAGCGAACAGCCTAGTCGGTAACCCAACCAAGTACGCTCGAGAGCAAGCCTCACTGCTTTTGTACCCGTATCCAGGCGATGGCACGATCACACTTAACTATTATGCAGAGCTGGATGATTTTGCATCGGACAGCACTGAGACCACCAT
>Ga0160423_10005015_pt1 | contig 10833 bp, 15 predicted proteins | sample CRUFie14St8metaG_FD_108191 | JGI IMG/M metagenome (GOLD analysis project Ga0160423, IMG submission 108191) | Marine microbial communities from the Costa Rica Dome - CRUD Field 142mm St8 metaG | ecosystem: Environmental > Aquatic > Marine > Oceanic > Photic zone | place: Costa Rica: the Eastern... | reverse complement strand
TGAATCTGGTGGTTCAGTTACTATAGCTGCAGCAAATGATAATACTCAATTATCTACTGAGCAAGTTCAAGACATAGTGGGGGCTATGTTTACTGGTAACACAGAAACAAGAATTACTGCTACTTACCAAGACGGCGACGGTACAATAGACTTAGTTGTTGATGATTTAGATACTGATACACAACTAACAACAGAAAATGTACAAGACATAGTAGGTGCTATGTTTAGTGGCAACACCGAGACTAGAATATCTGCGTCCTATCAGGACGGAGACGGTACAATAGACCTTGTTGTAGATGATATGACAACTGATACAAATACAAATCAGTTAACAACCTTTCAACTTGAAGACGGTGACGGAACAGAAGTTACTGTATCTCACGGAAAAGAAGTAAAGTTTAGAGAAGGTGGTGGTATTGATATTAATTGGACAGACACATCTACTGGTAGTGACGGCGACCCATACGATTTAACATTTACTGTATCAGGCATTTCAGATAGTGAAATTGCTTCTGATGCTGCAATAGGTAATTCTAAATTAGCTAACAGTGCGATAACTATTGACGGAACGTCTGTATCTTTAGGTGGTAGTATTTCAACTAATAATACACAGCTATCAACAGAACAAGTACAAGATATTGTTGGAGCGATGTTTACTTCTAATACTGAAACTAGAATATCTGCTACTTATCAGGACGGCGACGGAACTATTGATTTAGTGGTTGATGATATGACTGCTGATACAAATACACAGTTGTCAACTGAGCAAGTGCAGGATATTGTTGGAGCTATGTTCACAAGTAATACTGAGACTAGAATTTCAGCTACATATCAAGACGGTGACGGAACGATAGACTTGGTTGTAGACGATATGACTGCTAATACTCAATTATCAAATTCTCAAGTAAGAGCAGCAGTAGAGGCAGCCTCAGATTCTAATGTGTTTACTGATGCAGACCATACCAAACTAAATGGTATAGAAGCAAGTGCAGATGTAACTGACACTTCTAATGTTACTTCAGCAGGTGCATTAATGGACAGTGAGTGTTCTAATTTAGCAGCTGTTAAAGGAATAAACCAAGCATTGACTACAAGTTCTGATGTTACATTTGCTTCAGTTGATGCAGATACTATTGATGTATCAGGAGATTTAACTCTTGACGCAGACGGAGCTGACATAATATTAAAAGACGGTGGTACAGAATATGGTAGACTAACAAACTTCTTAGGTGGACTAACTTTGAAAACAGGTTCATCTGCTTCTAACGGTCTTATATTCTCAGCAGACGGAACTACTATGATTACTGGAGGTAGTATACAGATGTCAGGAGGTTTTGTTCTTGACGGTAATACTGTTACAGGCGTAGATGACTCAGGAGAGTTTACTGATGATGATGCTCACATTATGACATCTGCAGCTGTTAATGACAGAATACTGTCTTTTGGTTATACAACTAATAGTGGTAATGTTACATCAGGTTCAACTGTTGATTTCAATAATGTAACTTGTGACCAGATTGGAGTAAACGTTTCAGCTAATGGTACTGACGGTAGAATAGATGCTGGTAATGATATTGTTGCATTTTCATCATCAGATAAAAGATTAAAAGAAAATATTAAACCACTTGATAATGCTCTTGATAAAGTTTCTAAGATTAGTGGTGTAGAGTTTGATTGGAAACCATTAACAAAAGAAGAGAAGAAAACTATACACGGTAACGAAGGACACGACGTAGGTGTTATAGCACAAGAGATTGAAGAAGTATTACCAGAAGTAGTACAAACAAGAGACACTGGGTATAAAGCTGTTAAGTATGAAAAGATTGTACCATTGTTAATTGAAGCAATAAAAGAACTTAAAGAAGAAATAGAAGAGTTAAAAAAATGATTGGTTATGTAATTAGATTAATTAAAAAACTTCAGGGTAAATAATGTCTTTAACTTCATCAGGGCAAATATCAATGAGTGATATAAGAAGTGAGTTAGGAGATTCTGGTTCTATATCTTTGAAAGAAGCATCTGACGGTACTATAGCAACTATTAATACTCAAAATGACGCAGACGATAGACCAGACGGCTCTGCTCCACACGCTATGACTGAGTTTTATAGTTATGACCACGATTTAGCTGGTACATCTTGGAGCACCTCTAACACTACTTTAAACCTTAGTGGTTTCCCAGGAGGTACAGGAACTTCTGTTTCAGATGCTGAAATGACCGTGTCTAATGGTAGTGGTGGAACAAGTTGTTCTGTATCTACTACTGGTGGACCATTTGGTACATTTACATTAGCTATTTCAAGTAGTGGAGACCCAGGCTCTCTTGGTACTAGTAATAGTGGTAGTGGGTTTATAAGCACATCATCAGCTAATAGTAATAGTTTATTTAGTAGTCATAATTCAGGTACAAGATTTATTAGAACTAGGTGGGCTCACTCACCTTCTAATAAAGACGGTACAGGTAATTATACATTGACACTTACAAACAATAGTGTAGGAGCTAATATTACAGGAAGTATTAGTTTTGTTGGTGGTGGTGGTGGACCAGGTGGTGGTTTATGTATTTATGAAAACATACCAGTAAATTTAAAAGAAGGCACTGCAAACATACACGACTTAAATGTTGGAGATATGATTATGTCTTATAACTGGGAGACTGGACTAGAAGAAGAAGTTGAGATATTACAAATAGAAAAAAGATTACACGATAACTTGTATAAAATTATGTTATCAGACCCTAATGATGAAACAGAGGGAGAAGAATTAAAAGAATTAATACTTACACAAGACCACCCAGTATATAAAGAAGACGGTAGTATGGTATCTGATGACCCAGATAAAGCTAAAGATAACTATAATTTAGATTCAGCTGCTATACAACCTAATGACTTATTAAAAATATTAGACGGTAAGTATTATGCACAAGTGCATAGATTAGAGGGGTTTCCAAAGAAACATTGGACATATACAATATTAACAAGTAACAAGAACTTTTATGCAAACGGTGTATTAGTTCACTCAGAAATAGGGGATTAAAATGTACGGAAAAAGAAAAGGTATGGGTAGCAAACCTAAGAAAAAACGTAATATGAAAAAAACACGTCAAGGAAATGGTCGTGGTACAAAAAAAAAGTATAGGAGCAAAAAGTAATGGAAGTAGGTAAAGACACTAAGTTTACTCTGTCAATAGAAACAGGTATCAGTATACTTGTGACTGTAGGTATGATTATTGGTATGTGGTACTCATTACAAGCTGAAATTGAACTTGCAAAAGAATTACCAGAACCAGAGGTTTCACGTATGGAGTATGACTTAAAAGACCAAATGATACGTGATTCTATATTGAACACAGAGGGTAAAGTAGATAAGCTAGAAGAAAAAGTAGATGACATTAAAGAAGATACTAGAGCTATTACTGAAACTCTAATAGATATGAATAACAAATAATGAGGTTTACAGATGAACAACAGATTTATATCATACTTGGTATTAACGCTCTTCTCATCGCTATCTTGGCTGCACTCACAATCAGTCAACTTAACTAGCTTTCAAGAAATACAAGCACTTAATATACAAGAGTGCTCAGTAGTACAAGTAAATGCTTCTTGGAATTATGCTAACAGAGTAAAGATAGAAAAACTTGCTGACCTTTGTTACGTAGCAGAAATAGATTTAAGTAATAAAACTATAGGTGCTGTAGTACAAAAAGAGTGGAAAATTAAAGTAGTTCCTACTATTATAATTTTAAAAGAAGGTAAAGAAGTTATGAGATATGAGCCTGGTATTAGTATGAGGTTTGATGAAAAAGAAGTTTTTGATAAGATTAAGAAAGAAATCAGATGATTAAAGTAACTAAATTATCTGGTAAGAGACGAAAGTATAATTTAAATGGCAAGAAAAAAAAGAAAAGCAAAAAGAAAAAGCTCAGGAAAAAAACCAAATCCTACAAATAAAGCACTATACTCTAGAGTAAAAGCTGCTGCAAAACGTAAGTTTGATGTATATCCTTCTGCGTATGCTAATGCTTGGTTAGTACGTGAATACAAAAAACGTGGTGGTAGATATAGCTAATGGCTTACAAAGGTGGTTTAACTAAGTGGTTTAAAGAAAACTGGGTAGATATTGGTGCACCTAAAAAAGGTGGAGGCTACAAAAAATGTGGTAGGTCTAAATTAAAAGCCGATAAAAAAAGAAAATACCCTAAGTGTGTACCAGCTGCAAAAGCTGCTCGTATGACTAAATCACAAATAAGAAGTGCAGTAAGTAGAAAAAGAGCAAGAGCACAAGGAGTAGGTGGTAAACCTACAAATGTGAAAACATTTGCCAAGAAAACTAATAATAAAAAAAGGAGATAGTTATGCCTTATCACAAAGGGAAAAAGAAGAAAGGTAAAAAAAAATGAAAGTAAAAGCACCTAAAGGTTATCACTTTATGAAGAAGGGTAGCAAAATGTCTTTAATGAAAAACCCTAAAGGTGGATATAAACCACATAAAGGAGCTTCATTAACAATGAACTTACCTGTAGTAAAAACTCACGGAGGAAAATAATGCCTAGAAAAATGAAAAAGAAAAAAAATGGTTTGACTAAAAAGCAAAAAACTTTACCTAAGTTTTTGCAGAAAAAAATATTAGCTAAAAAGAAAAAGTAATGCCTCGTAAAAAGAGAGACCCTAAAAAAGGTACAGGTAAAAAACCAAAAGGTAGTGGCAGAAGATTATACACTGACGAAAACCCTAAAGATACAGTCAGTATAAAGTTTGCTACACCAGCAGATGCTAGAGCTACAGTAGCTAAAGTAAAAAGAATTAGAAAACCTTTTGCAAGAAAAATACAAATACTTACAGTGGGTGAACAAAGAGCTAGAGTTATGGGTAAAAGAACTGTAGCTAGTATTTTTAAAAAGGGTAAAGAAAGTATAAGGAAAACTAATGCCAAAAAAAAGAAAAAGTAAAAGAGACCCAAGGCTTAAAAGAGCTGGTGTATCAGGTTTTAATAAACCTAAACGTACGCCTAATCACCCTAAAAAGTCTCACATAGTTGTAGCTAAAGAGGGTGACAAAGTAAAGACTATCAGATTTGGTCAACAAGGAGCTAAGACTGCTGGTAAACCAAAAGCAGGAGAGTCTCGAAGAACTAAAATGAAACGTAAAAGTTTTAAAGCAAGACATAGAAGAAACATAGCTAAGGGTAAGATGAGTGCAGCTTACTGGGCTAATAAAGTTAAATGGTAAGGAGAATAAAATGAATATAGTAGTAAGTAAATTATTGACAAGCTTGTTAAGTGAAAAGATTTTAAAAGCTGTGTTATTAAAACTTGGTGAATATTTCATTAAGAAATCAGAAAATAAACTAGATGATGAAATCTGGGCTGAAGTTAAAAAAGCATTAAAGTAAAGGAGAAGAAAATGAATTGCGAGTGTAATTGCTGTGGAGGTTGTTAATGCCTAAACAGGCTATTAGCATTAAGTCTTTTGATAAAGGATTTATAGATAAAATATCTCAACGTGATTTAACTCCTGGTACATTAGCAGAAGCTAAAAATGTAGATGTCAGTGTACAAGGTGTTATTAAAAATGGAGACGGATTTTCTGCTGCAGATGCAACATTAACTTCTGGCTCTGGAGGTACAGCTATATCTAATACAAACCTATCCCTGTTGCCAGGGTATGGGATTTTTACGTTCAAATCTGATGTAGCACCTAAATCAAGCAAGAGCTCTGGTGAGCACTTGATATATACTAGTGGTGCAGGTAAAGTATTTATTAATGATTCTGCTTCATCATCAGGTAGTTCAACACTAATAGAGTTTGATAGTGCTGCTGACATAGGTTCTAACGTAAAAGCTGTATATTATTATGCTGACGGTGGATTAAGAATATCATCTACAAACTTTGAGGATAATACTGATACGAGAAAACAAGCATTTATTAGACAATCAAGAAGTGATAGTAATACTATGTATAATACTACTCTTGGTGACAATATGCACCTATTTACTAGTGGATTAGCTGCACCTGTAGTTGGTACATTTACACAATTTACGCCAGCTACACCAGACGCAACTTCAAACGGAAGTACAGTAGCTAATGATATTGGTTTAGGTATAGCAGCAGTAGGTACAGACGGACTGTGGCAACCAGGTAATTACGCAATAGGTCTCAGCTATGTCTATCACAATAATCAAGAATCTTTAATTACAAACTGGACTTCTAATTTAGATATTGCAGAAGGTCAATATCCTATAATACAAATATCAATAGATGATGACGTATTAGATACAGCTACACAAGAAAAGTTTATACAAGGTATGAGAGTATATCTTAGAAACTTAACTGCAGGTGATGAAGAATATGTATTGCTAATTGATGTAGACTTTGAACAAGGTTCTAGAATATCTTTGACTGACGAGTTTGATGCTTTTGCTGATAAAACAGATTATGCAATAACAGATGACTCTAGAAATGACGAGTCTGATACTACAGCTTATGAAGTAAAACAAGCAAACATAGAAACATATTCTACTATTAATGGTTTTGCACCTAATGAGCACGCTATACATTTTTACAATGATACGTTTGGATATAAGACAGCAGTAGTAGCTAATCAAAGAGCTTTTGTAGGTAATGTAAAGTATAAAGACGCTGTTAATAAAACAAAAATTATGGGAGATAGAATACAATATAGCCCTACATTAAGATATGATACATTTCCACAAACATACTTCATAGACATTGGTGCTAATGACGGAGATGAGATTGTAAAATTATTAGAATTTAGAGATAGATTATTCGTCTATAAAAAGAATAAACTATTTATTATAAACATATCTTCTAACACAGATGCTGGCTGGTATCTTGAAGGAGAGTTTTTAAATCGTGGTGTAACTAATCCTAATGCTGTTATCAAAACAGACATAGGTATTATATGGGCTAATGAGCACGGACTGTTTGCATTTTCTAGAGGTATACAAAAACTTTCAGAGTTTATAAAAGAAGAAACTTGGAGAACAAATCTTGATAATGATAATATTATGGTAGGCTTTGTTCCAAAAAGAAATCAAGTATTAGTTGTTAAAGATTGTAATAATATGTCAGATGCTGGATACATTTATGACTTGCAAACAAAATCTTTTGTAAACATAGATGAAGATAATGTTCTTAGTATGGGTGGTGCAGCAGATAATAGACCTATAAGTAATTTTATATTATTGAATAATGAATTGTGTACTTTTGTAGACGATACAACAAACAGTGATAACAATAATAAACTTAAGTTCTTTGATGTTAATACAGATGTTTCACAATCTATAGATATTCAAACACCAGCTTTTACACAAGGTGGAGAATCAGTAGATAAAAAATATTATTCTGTATATGTGACATATCAAAACAACGGTTCAGGATTACAACTTAAAGCAAAATATAATGACACTACGTATGCTGATATATTTACTGGTAGTAATTTATTAAACTCAAGTTCATTGATTACTCAAGAGTATGTAATAACAACACCAGTATTTAAAAAATCTATACAACTACAAATAGTAGGAACTACAGCAACAGATTTTGAATTACAAGATATAACTATTGTAGCTAGAGCTAAGGGAGTTAGGTAATGAGAACAAAAGCTACACAAGCAGCAGGTACAAGTAAAGTGCTCAGAAAAGGTCCAGTGAGCACCAGTGGTATGAAAAACGGTGAAGAAATATTACAATATCACAACGGTAAATTAAAAGTTATTAGAAAAGAATTTGGTAAACTATTTGAAATGGAATATAAAAGAGCTGACCATAGAGAGTTAGAAACTTTTGCAAAGTTTTCAGATGTTAAAAGACCACAAAAAAATGCTGTAAAAGTAATTAAAGAAGGTGTAAGAATAGCAGAAAATAAAAACCTATATACAACTCTTCCACCTACTGCAGATTCTACAGCTCAGTCTGGAGAAGCAGTAGTGGATAGTGGTAACATTATACCAAAATAATAGTAGAAATGAAGACAGGTATATTTATAAATTAGAGAGGGATTACAATTATGTACGGAAAGTCACCAGGACAACAAGCACAAGAAGACTATACTCTAACACAATTAGAGGCAGAGAGTTCTCTATCCGAAGCTAGATTTGATACAGCAACTGAAGGATTAAGAAGTAAAGGTATCATAAAAGGATACATCAACGAGTTCAAACAAGATGCAGCAAAATCATTAGCTGAATTAAATAAAAAGAAAAGACGAACAGGTATTGGAAGATTAGTCGGTGGACTTATTGGTACAGCTATATCTCTTGCAAACCCTGCTTTAGGTTTAGCAGCAAGAGCAGCTATACCAGCAGCTGGTAGTTTATTAGGTGGAGCAGCAGCAGGTGGATTTAAAAATGTTGCAGTAAATTTACCTGATAGAGTAAAAGACAAATTAATTTTTTTAAAGAGCGAAGAAAAAGACGCATATCAACAAGCACAAGAATTTGAAGCTGCTATAAAACAAGACGATGTAGACTTTGAACAAATGCAAGTTTTAAAATCTGGGACATCTTTCTTAGGTAACCTAGGTACTCAAGCTGTTTTAGATAATTTAAAATTAAGTGTTCCAGTAGGTGAAGGTGCTGATGCTATAACTAAAGATGTGTCTTTTGCAGAGGCTAGAAAAATTTTAGGTAAAGATGATTATAAATTTATGGACTACCTAAGCGATGTAATGACAGTAGGAACAGGTGGACAACCAGCAGACACAATCGGTGCTCTTTCATCAAAACTTACAGAAGCAGCAAAAGCTGCAGCAAGAGATGAAGTACCTGAAATTCTTACAACTGCTTCTAATGCTGCTACTGCTCCTATGACAAGGTATGTCGAAGGTATAGGTTATACAGATGTTCCAACTATGGATTTAGGTGACGTTTTTGATGAAACAAAAAGTGGTCTTTTAAATTTAAATAGTGAAGAAAGAGATTTAGCTAGAAAAGGTTTAGATAAACTAAGAGGTGGAAGAGGTAACTTTAATCTTATGGATAGTTATCTAGAACGTATACTTGCATTTGACGACAGGTATCAATTCAATAATATTCAAGGATATTTTGACGGTGCTCCTGATTATGTCATCGGCGAATATAGCAACCTCCAAAGTGTAACACCTCAAGTTTTAGATGCTTATAATTTTGATGCACTAATAAAGGCAGGGTTAGAATAATGGCTATAAAACCTTTTAAAATGCCAGACGTAGATGCTGCTTTCAAACAATTAAATCCAAATCAAGTTGCACCAGGTAATGCTGCTGGACTTGGTTCTGGTAATTTATTAGGGCAACCAAACCCAGTAACTGCAGAAACGTTTACTATGCCAAACCTTACACCAGATATAGAACCTGAATCAGGTGATGAAACAACAGGTACAACATCATACGGAGACCCAGATGATACTGACGGTATGGGTGGTAACGATGATGAAACTGTAGAGCAACCTGGACAATCACCTTTAGAATTATTACAATCTTTCTTTCCTGATGCAGACGTAGCTGACTTAGAGAAGCTTACTCAATTCGTGTCTGTAATCCCACAAGACATCTATGATGCAGCTGACGCTGATAATGAAATGTATCAGCTAATGCGTCAGGAAAGAACAGGACAGCTTGAAAGTGCAAGAGATATGTCAGAGTCTTTATTAAGAGATTCTTTATTTAGAAACCTAGAACAAGCAAGAGGTATGGAGGGTAAAAGAGGATTTGCTTTAGGTAGAAATATATATGGTGACGTTAGCGACCAAGCAGCAACAAGATTTATGGGTGTACAATCTGATTTTGGTAGAGGTTTATATAATATAAATGAAGAAATACTAGGTCGTGTAAGAAGTGCACGTCAATATCTATCAAGCTTAGAAGCAAGACAAAGAGGAGACTTAATAAAACTAGCAGACTTAGCAGATTTATTTGACCCTGTAGATGAAGATAACAATGATATGGAACAGGACCAAGATGATAATGGTATGTATGACGGATAAGGATATTAAAAAATGAGTAAACTATTTGAAAATATTAATATAATAAAAGGGTTTGTGAACAACAAAGCTGTTCAACAGGTAGCAAAAGCAGATTCTCTAAATCAGGTATATGAATCTATAGCAAATATATTTCCTGAAACTGTAGCAGCAGCTAATGAATTTCAAAGACAAGACAGAGCTTTTGCTTTAGAAGCAGATAAACTTAAGCAACAAAAAGCTAATGACGCAAAAATTATGTCACTAGAAGAAGATAAACTTATATACGAAGCTACTAGAGATATTGTAGACAACTCTATAACTAGCCCTTCTATAGATTCTTCTCCTGTGAGTATGGATTTAGATGTTTTTAAAACTGATGTATTTAAAGAGATTGCAAAAAAAAGTAATCAAAGAAGTAAAAACGATTATAATACAGCACAAACTTTTAATCAAGACTTACAAGCCTATGATAACCTTTCTTTAGAAGAAAAAGAAACTAATTTTGATTTACTAGAAAGAAAATCAGAAGAACTTTTTAAACTAGAAAATAAACTTAATTTAAACTTTAATCCTGATTCTAAATATTATAAAAAAATGGAAGAGACTCTACAAGAAAAAGGTGATGAGCTAGTAAATGAGTATGGTATTAATTTTTATGAAACATTTATAGATAAAAATGCTGCATCACTTGGTATCAATGAGCAGGATAAACAAAATTTAATTATGACTTTTAAACAGTCTAAAAGTCCTGAACAAGTAAAGCAAGCTATTAGTACATTTTTAGATAATGTGCAAATAACTAAGCAATTAGCAGCTGGAGAGCTATCAACATTAGTAAATTTAATGTCTACAATATCAGACCCTAGATTT
>Ga0160423_10005012_pt1 | contig 10837 bp, 24 predicted proteins | sample CRUFie14St8metaG_FD_108191 | JGI IMG/M metagenome (GOLD analysis project Ga0160423, IMG submission 108191) | Marine microbial communities from the Costa Rica Dome - CRUD Field 142mm St8 metaG | ecosystem: Environmental > Aquatic > Marine > Oceanic > Photic zone | place: Costa Rica: the Eastern... | reverse complement strand
TTTAATCTATTTTTTCTCTCCTCACATCCGCAATCTTCTCCTAATATAAATTTAGCTACCTTAGCTATTCCTGTTTTCTCTAATACAGTTTCTACAGTATCACCTAATCCCTCAGGAGCTTTTTTAACTGCTTTTTTCTTAACTGTTTTCTTTTTTGTTATTTTCTTTGTTGCCATTTTAAAATAGTTTATACTTATAAGACTTAATTTTGTTTTGTTAGTTTTATGTAAAAAGGGCTACAGCTTTAACTATAACCCTTTAAACATTATCCTTGACCTCTAGTTAGTTTTTTGTAGTTCTTACTACCTTTTAGTTTGGAGGTTCTTTTTTTAGAGTGGATACCTTTTCTCTTTTTCTTTACTTCTTTTACTTTCATTTTATTGAATTATATATTTGTTTTTCTGATTCACTTAATCCCTCATAATCGTATATCTTCGATTTAAGAGCTTCTTCTTCTGTTTGGTATGCTTCATGCTTATAACCAAAGTATAAGGAGGTATTTCTAGTAAAAACTTTATCTCCTCTAGTTATTTTCTTATACTTTCTAGTTGAGTTCATGGACTAAATATACTTCTAAAAATTCATCTTCATCTAGTTGTTTCATGAATGCAAAAACTGAAACAGCATCTTCCTTACATGAGGCTTTTACTATCGCTATCGCTTCATCATCGTAAGCTGTAGTAAAATAATATTCTTTCATTTCTATCTCTTCCATGTTAGTTTTTTAATAATTCATAATCGCCATTAAAGAAGTCGGTATAATCTTCTCCTACATTCTCTCTTAATCTATTCTTACAATGTTTTAAAGTAGTAAATATAGATGTTAAAGAGATTCCTGTTTCTTTAGATAGTGTTCTCATGCTCTTACCTGACTCTCTATAGATTCTAAATAGTCTAGCATCATACCAATGCCAATTATCTATTTCTGATTCTATACAGGCTTCTAAATCTTCTCTAGCTTCCCACATCTCTACATCGTTATCATTAGCTATATTATAATCTACTTTGTCAATTGATATTGTATCTAGTTTATTCTTTTTCTTTTTAAGGTCAAAGATTACATTTCTAATAGTAGACCACATATACATTTTGTTAGGTATACCATTCTTCACTATTGCATCAGGTGTAGCGTATTTAAATATTCTGATGTATGCTTCTTGTACTACGTCTTCGGAGTAATCTCCTGCCTCTAAACTCTTAGCCATGCAAACCCAATCGTTATGCATCTCAGTTAGTTTTTTTAGTTCGTTTGTCATTTTCTCGTTGTTTGTAAATTTGTACACAAATATAATAAAAAAAGGGATAACTTTTACATTATCCCTTATTTATTTTAAGCTAAATAGTCGTTAAAATTTGGCATCTTTCCAACTATGTAAGTAGTAGCATAATTGTCTAACTCTTCTAGAGTTGTAACTGTTACTTCTTTTCCATTTAGGAAGTTAGTTAAAGAGGCGCTATGCATCTTTCCTCCGTTAGCTTTTATCTCGCAAACAATGTTATATTGTTTCTTTTCTTTTAGGATATCTAAGATAACTTTTCTTAATCCGTCTACATCTATGAACATATCTCTAATTTAAAAAGGTAAAGCATCAGGTTTCTCATCATTACTTACAGAGCTTCTAAACTCTTCTAGCTCAGACTTTGGTTCAGGTTTCCAAGTATCAACAGAGATAGCTACATTCTTACCGTATTGGTCAGCCTCAGGTTTAATGTTAATATCTAGTTTAATGAACTTGTTTCCGTTAAACTCTTGAACGTGTCCTTTTAATTTGTCAGGATTGATAGTTACTTTTAACCATCCCTCTTTTTGAACTTTTCCACTACCGCAGTAGATTTTTTTACTTTGATTTTGCATTTTACTTGTTATTTATTTGTTATTAATTATTATTTATTTTTATTGTTTTACTCATTTTGATAATCTGCTCCGATATCTCTATCGCTAAATCTTCGGGGAGTTTACGAAGTGTTAAAATTGTTGCTTCTACATATTCCCGTTTAGATATTTCTTTATTATCTAACTTAGAGTTAATAACTGTTAATTCTTTTGAGAATAATTCTAGTGCTTCTTGTCTTGTCATTTTATTTGTTATTAATTATTTACTTTGATTAATTTATGGAGGTTGTTTAGTTTATAGATAAGCTCCTTTTTATTCTTATCTGTTGGTTTGTTTACATAAGTTATAATGGCTAAGCTAAACATCTTGCTACATTCTCTTCTTTCGTTTTCTACTTCTTCTATCATTTCTGTTAAGGTTATTTGTTTATACATTTTCTAATAAAAACTTTCTTGTCTTGTCGTAGTATTCTCTACAAGCTAATATCTTCTCCTGAATCTGCATAACCACTTCTTCGTCGTATTCTACTTTAAAAGTTTTAACTCTAAGAGACTTAGGGATAGATGAGAACTCATGTTTAGATTTTATATCTTCAACTAAATCATTATCTAATTCGAATACTGATAAACCCTGACATTTATGAGCTTTAAAGATTTCATCCTCTACTAAGTCCTTAGGAGTATCTACTAAGCAATATGCTAGAGTAGCTTCTTTCATTCCTGTTAACCACATATAACCCATTAACTGATAGTAATAGTCTTTTGTAGGTATGTTAGTTTTTGTCATTGGGAATGTCTTAGAACTCCAAGAGCTTTTAACATCTAATAAACAATCAGGAGTTAGTACATCAGGAGTGCCTGTTACATATTCATTCTCGAATGATTCCTCGTTCTTATATAAGAATCCTAAATCTAGTACATCATTACATAAGTCTATTGAATCCTGCTCTACTGTATTTCCTTTAGAAGTATATTTATTGCTGAACTCATTTTTAAGTCCGTACATATCCTCTAATAGAATCTCCTCTATATAACTCTTACAAGTCTCAGACAAGACCTCAGATTTACTCCGAGGCTTTGTCATTATCTTACCTATTGCTGAACATCTAACTCTCATTATAGTTGTTTTAGTTGTTCGTTAGTTAATGTGAAATTCTTTCTTAATTGAATCTCTGCGTTCTTGTTGCCTGATTTAATAGCAGTTAATGCTTTTTGAAATCTATCTTCAGGAATACTAGGCTTAATGTGTTGACCTGACGCATCGTTATCTTCATCTGTTACAATACCTAAAGCAGAGCTTAGAGCATATCTTCTAAAGTAAGTGATAGCTGAACCTGCTACCTGATAAGGATTCATACCTTTTAACATTACATCTTGTGGAATAGCTGAAACTGATTCTACTGAAGCTCCTGTCTTTGTACTAAAGATAATAGTTTTAATATTAGTACCCTCTATTGGTTGCATAAAGCCGAGATTATGTTTAGCCATTAATGGATTAATAGTTTTAAATATAGCAGGTAAGTCTGCGTAACTATATCCGTAACCTTTAGTTCCTTTGAATACACTAGGGCATTCTTGTTGGAACGAAGCGATAGACTTGTATAGCTCTACCATAGGGCTATAACTTTTTTTACATGGTTTGCTCTCCATTTGTTCTTGAGCTAACTCTATAGCTCTGTCTGTTGTTTTACTCATATACTTGTTTTTATTTGTTTTAGTTAATTCTTTTTGATTTATAAACTTTATATATTGAAGCCTCATCGTGAGGGGTACTAGGTAACCTCATTATTTGCCCGTCATAACTAAACTCTGTAGGTAAATCTACAGCTATATTTTTAACACCTCTTCTAGATATAATTCTAGAGTTATTAAAGATAGTTTTAGTTTTAATATAGTTAGCTGTTAATTGGTTTTCTCTATCAGCTATTTCAGCTTCTAGGTTTCTTAATTCTAATTCTTGCTTTGTCATTGTGTTGTTTTTTGTTTTTATTTTATGATTGTAAAGATAATGCTTTTTCACTTAACTGCAAACTTTTTAACATTTTTTTTGAAAATTTTTTATCTTTTCTTTGTACTCCTTAATGATTTCTTTAAGTTCTGACTTCGTCCAAGTCTTATGCTTACTAGCTTTCAGTTCTAATTCATTGAATCTTTCCTGTCCTATTTTTTTTATTAATCCTTTTTGATATTCTATTAAAGATCCATGGTTATGCTTATTACAGTATACACATTGAGAGTTAATGTTATCTTCATCAAATCTAACTGACGGATAACCAAACGCAGAAAAATAATGTCCTGCATCATGCTTGTTTATTAAATCTGCTTCGCATGAAATACATCCGCTATCTATATCTCTAAGCCTAACATATTTGTTAACTAACTTCTGAGCTTCTCTAGTGTAATCAGTAACTGATTTTAAATCTTCTTTCATTTGTTTCTTTCTTTCTTTCCATTGCTTTTCTTTCTCTGTCTTAATCCATACGTTTAAACATTCTCTTTCAAAACAATACTTCTGTCCCTCTTTAACAGGATTAAATATCTGCTTACAATTCTTGCACTTCATTATATAAATTTTTTAAGTTCTTTGTTCTCTGATAATAATTCTAATACCATTTTATCTTTTCTATATACTTCTCCTGATAAGCTTAATACTTTTCTATCTAGTACATCTAAAGCTATTTGTATTTGTCTTAAATCGTCTAGAGATTCCTGCATGGAATTTATTAAGTCTTTTCTATGTGAATGAGTTTTCTTTATATCTTCTAGAGATGTTTCCATTTTTAGAACTGTTTTATTAAGGTTTACTTTTGCTATTATTGTATCTAACATTTTTAATTGTTTTAAAATAAGAAGTTGTTTAATTCTTTTGTTTGTTTATTTGTATATCTTAACTTTTCTAAAGGGTCTACAAATCCCTGTTTGAATCCCATACCATAATTCCACTCGAACATCATAGGCTCATCTAACATAGTACAAGCTCCACCTGTTGCTGTGTCTTTTATCTTCTCTACTGATACCATTGTAACCGTTTTCATATCCTCGTGAGCAACTAGCCTGTGAATCATGAATACCAAATCTGCCCTGTTTAAGAAACTCTTACCTCCCTCAATGTGAGCTTTTAAAGGAGCTTTTAAATGTCCTGCCCAATCATGTTTCTCAGGATAAAGATTACCACTTCTTCCTGATTCTGAATTAGGATGTGAAGAGATGTATAGGGTTTTCTTGGTTGAGTTACAAAACTGTCTAGCTTCATTTAAGAATTCATAGTTCCCCTCGAATGTCATCTTTCTATCTAATCCTGTAAAAGGGTCAATCAAACAAGCGTCTGCATCAGTTTCTTTGAATATCTTAAAGAGGTCTTTTGGTTTATATAGTATTGAATTATCTACAAACTCAAACTTATTTTGTAATAAATTATAAGCGTCTTCCATGTCTTGAGATGGTATCTCTTTAAATGGTTTACCTATATACATTTGGATTAAATCCCTCATTACATTACCTGAAGAGTTCTCTCCTGTATACATACAAAATTTTATATTATGTTTTAAGGCAATTGTTAAAGCGTACCAAGTAAACCAATAAGTCTTACCTACGTTATCATGTCCACAAAATATGCAGAGTTCCCCTCTTTTAAATCTCATGTTGTTATCCATCGGTGCATCTATACCTAACCCCATAGGAATTTCTCCTCTCCTGAAGTCGTGTAAGTATTTTAAGTCTATGTTTTTTTCTTGAATCATTTGTTATTTTTTTAAGTTTCTTTTAACGTAAGCTAATAATTTATCGTCTCTAGATTCATTATTCTTTATTAATTTTGAATCAGTATTAGCATACCTCTGAAAGTTTTCATTTCTTAGAAAGTGAGTAGGATTAGCCATCCCTTTCTCTTTAACCCATTCATTATTTAACATAGCTTTAAAAGCATGTGTAAAGACGTTAGAATCATTCTTATATAATTTCTTAAGGTTTTTAAGGTTAGTCTTATCCGTTCCTGTTAGAGTTACGAATCTAGACGGCTTACCTGTTAACTCTTCTTTAGTTTTATTAAACCATTGTAGAAACTTTTCTACTTCTAAATTCTCTTCCTTGTTTTTCTCTTTGGTGTTAATTGCTTTAACTACTGCTTCTTTTCTTTTAGAAGATTGAATAGCTACTTTCTTTTTAAGGTTCTTAGCTTTAGCTTTTCCTCCTAGCTTCCCTATCTCTCTTCTCTTAGCTTTTCTCCTGTTTAACTCTTCAGCGTCTAACTTGTTTCGTTCTACAGCTAGAAGCATATCTAACTTATCTTTTATTTCCATATCGGATAGAGTTATAAGCTCTTGTAATTTTGTGAATTGTGTTTCTGTCATTTTGTTTTTTTTACAAATATAATAAAATATATTCTTATAGTTTCTAAGTGTTTTCGTGTATTTTTATAAAGTAATCTGATTAATGTTTTTTCTCTTTTTTAATGGCAGTATCTTTGTAAAACTCAACCACCAAAAAATGCAAAGAATAACATACATTTACTTTAAGATTTACGCCTACCTTTTTTTCTCTGAACCCACTGTTGGAAATACTCTCCGTAGGTATCTTTTCTTCTATATCCTAAAAAGTCTACTTCTAAAATAAGGTTATAAGCTCTGTCTAATTTCTCTATAGCATGTTGTTTAGATTCAGCAGTCAGGATAGAATAAACTATCCTAGACCGCATCTTCTTTTCTCCTGCTACTGTAGTAAAGTAATACTCTTTATGTGTTACCTTATATCGTCTTTCCTCTTCCATTATTTAATATAATTTCCAAGTTTAGGCAGACCTATTTTTCTACTGCTTTTTTTGATTCTTCTCGATTGAACTGCTTTAGTAAAGCTTTGTTCAGGTACTAGTTTTTTGCTCATTTTTATCTGTTTTTCTACGGTTTTTATATATTCTTCTAAAGGTAATGATAATATTTCTTCTAGGCTCATTAGTCTAAATCTATTTTATCATACAATAAATCATTTTCAATACTCATTATAAACTGCTCTATCTCTTCTACTTGAGTATCAGTTATAGTAATTGACTGTATATGCTCAAACTCTCCTTTAAACACATCAACAGTATCATATACTTCTATAAAGTAATCTACTCCTCCTACTTCTAGCTCTCCTAGTGGAGTTACTTCTGTTTGTATTCCATCGCATCTCCAATCAAATGTCATTCGCATCTCGAATCCATTCTTTAAAGGTAGTCTAAGGATTCCACTCATTGAGTCTATGTATCCTTTCTTGTTACTTAATTTAATTACCTGCTCTTCGTTTTGGTAAAGCAAATCTGTTATTTTTTCGTTTTTCATTATGTTTATTTTATTTGTTTTTTATTTACTATTAAGCTTTTCTATTAATTTAGTTAACTCTTCAATAGTTGTGACAACTCTTAGTAAACCTGATTGAGTAATATCTAAATCTTTTTTAAAGTCATTTGTAGGTTCGTAATATTCATCTTGTAGTATCTTTAAAGTTTCTTTAAGTGATTCTATTTTTTCTTGTTTGCTTTTCATAATATTTGTTTTTTTTGTTTTTGTTTGTTTATTATTTTAAATTATTTAATTCTTTTTTTACCTCCTGAAGTTTTAGCATTAATTTTTCTTTTTGTTTTCTGCTTTCTTCTCTCTCTAGTCTAATTCTTTCTCTTTGTTCTTTAATCTGTTTCTCTAAAAAGTAATCCATTTTATTTTCTTTATTTTTATTTTGCGCCTTATTGACCTTACAAATATATGTCAAAGAACAATACGAAATTAAATTTTAACAAATTTTAACATTTGGCTTATAAAAAAACCCTGCACCAAATTAACGACGCAGGGCAAAAAAACACATTAATCTAAACCCTACTCTGCGACATCGTGACGTTAAACATCGTTTTCAGATCTTGAATACTTAAAGATAATACTTTCTTTTTAATTAAACTAATTTTTTTTAACTTTTTTTTACAATTGCATTAAATTATTTATAGCAGTATGTCCTCCTATAATTACAGCGTTACCAATTGCAGGACGTTTACCTGCTTTAGCGTATGCCATAGCGTAAGATTTATAATCTATACCACATCCAACTTGAGTACCAAATACTCTTGCTTTTCTTCCTACAAAGTATTCAGTATAAGCCTGAGTATGTAGATGACCCTGTACGACTGACTGCATATCTGCTTTAGCTTTTGTTTTAGCTGTTCCACCCTCTCCATGAATATATAGAACATCGTCCATTACTACCTCCTCTACAAATTTCCAATTGGGAGTTTCTAGAACTTCTTTATAGGATTTAATCCATTTTGCAGGAACTGCACTAGATTGTGCTTTTCTCATAATAATCCTATCATGGTTTCCTATTGTTACATAAGCATCAGGGAATTGCTTATACCATCTTCTAAGTCTATCTATAGCCATGTCTAACTCTTGTCCTCCTCCTAGACCGTTAGCGTCAGTTTCATGATAAGAACTGTAGTGGTTGTCTATAACGTCTCCTATAAAGACTACTTTGTTACAGTTGAATTTAGCGTAAGTATCTACGCAGAATTCAAAGTAAGAATCTAAATCGAATGGAGCATGTAGGTCTCCTATAACTAATACTCTGCTTTCTTTGTTGTTCCAAAATTCGTGGTTTGTTTTCTTGTTACCTTTTAATCTAGGTCTGAAGTCTGATTTTTTCATTTTGTTTGTTTTTTTTGTTTATTTATTAATTGTTTGATTTGTAAATTTTTGTAGTTGTTCCGTCAGTGTATTTAATGATTTTTAATCCGTTAGCGTCTAAGGTTGTTTTATTTCCGTTAATGTCGTAAACGCTCTCTATTTGTTTCTTAGATGAATTACATTTAACATAGATAGTATCAAATGTTTCAGATTTTCCATCTATATCAAATTGTTGAATATAGAAATATCCCTCTCCTTTGTAGTTTTCTACTGAGTATTGTACTATCTCGTTAGAGTTACCTGCTGAATTAATATGATAAATCTCATTAAAGTTAATACCATCCTTAGAATAGTAAATAAGGAAATGGCTAGAGTTTCTTTCTGATTCAGTAAACCATGATAACTCCTCACAGTTAAAATCCACATCTCCCATAGTTACAGGTAGAGCTACATCTTCAGTAATTGTAAAGTCTTTTACATCGTAGTAGTAATAATCTCTTCCACAATTGTAAGTGTTTATATCACAGTCTGCCACTAATCTAAATCTAAATTTAACAGAATTAGATATATCTTCTATAGTGTAAGTATATAATTTATTTTTTTGCTTATGAGTATAAGAATCTAGTTCTACCCATGTACCATCTACTTTAACATCAAAATACATGAAGTCGTGATTCTTTTGTATTCTACCTTTTACTACAAATGATACTTGAATACTTCCTGAATAATTATATTTAGGGGATTTCATTGTAGCTGTCTCATTATTGAAATAAGGCAAGCCCTCTTTTAGTGTAGTTGTAATAGCTCCGTAAGGTTCTAATCCTGCTGTATTAGTAAATGACCATTTAGAGTAATCTACTGTTTGAGCAAAGAAGCTAGAAGCTGTTAAAATTGTTAATGTAATTGCTGTAATTATTGTTTTTTTCATTTGTTTTATTTGTTATTGTTTATTTGTTTGTTATTTTACTATTATAATTTCCAAAGTTTTCTTTTTAAATTAAAGCTCCTACTCTCTAATATGTCAAGCTCTTTTTTGATTTCAGGATGTTTTTTAAGAACTAGTTTAAATACTTCATTATCCATAATAATACCTCCTTTTAAGGTTCTTAAATCCCATATTCTATCCTCGATAAGAGACATTAAACTTTTAATTTGTTCTTTTTTTTGTAGATTTTCTTTTTTCATTTTATTTGTTTTTTTTGTTGCACAAATATATATATTCTTTTCTGAATAAAAAAATTAATTTAACATTTGTTAACAATTATTTAACAAAAGAATTAGCTATAAATCCTGTTATAAAACCTGTGCCTATAAGGAATATAGGTCTCTCATAGAATCTTTTTTTATTTTCTATAATTACATTATTTAACCCTGTGATTTGTAGATATGGGTTAGTATTCTCTACAGAAATAATAGGTTTTGTTTTAAATAAACCTACTCTTTTTCTAGTAAGTTTAACAGTCATCTCATTAAATACTTTTAACGAATCAATAGTTACACCTGTGTCGGAAACTGTCATAGAGGCATCTAAGAAGCCATTTAAGGAACTTTTAGCTATTCTAGGGTATATTCCTATAGAATCTTTTACGATAGTGTCTCTAATCGTATCTATGTAGGGAATATATATTTTCTCTATTTTGGTTACTGTCTTAATTTCAACTTTAGTGTTTACTTTCTTGTCTTTGATTAAGTTATTATTTAGAGCTTGTTTCTGAGTTAGTATCAATTGTTCTTGTTCAGCTACTTTATTTCCTAATTCATTTATTCGAGTAGTAAATGCTAAGGGATTTATCTGAGTAGTTTCTTGTAAATTATTTACTTCTTTTATTTTTTTACAGTATCCTACTAGAGTAAATACCAAAAGAGAAGTTAATGCTAAAATTATTATGTTGTTTTTCATAGTTATAATTATATAATGATATTAGGATATATTATATTACGTAGTAATATATATATATTCTAAAGCGCGCGCGTACGCAGGTCCTCTGTAAGTCAATACCACATTGGGTTTGTAGTTAACTAGTACTTAACTAGAGTTAACTAGAAGTTAACTAGTAGTTAACTAGAATTTAAAACTCATTTATTAAGCAATAAGTAAACCTTTTTTGCTTTGATTCTTTAAGCATCTTAATCACTTCTCGGTACACTAGATTAGATGAAGCTACCTGACATCCTGCTGACCAATATCCTATCTCATCTCTAGTTAAATCTGCTCCTTTTCTATATGAAGAACCATGAAAATTAAGTCCTATTATGTTGGTATATATTTCCCCTATCTCTTCAGCTTTTCCGTTGAGATTTCCATCTCTATAATATGGCATGCTTTTAGCTTGTCTTAATGCTTCCATTTTACCTCTAT
>Ga0160423_10005007_pt1 | contig 10842 bp, 12 predicted proteins | sample CRUFie14St8metaG_FD_108191 | JGI IMG/M metagenome (GOLD analysis project Ga0160423, IMG submission 108191) | Marine microbial communities from the Costa Rica Dome - CRUD Field 142mm St8 metaG | ecosystem: Environmental > Aquatic > Marine > Oceanic > Photic zone | place: Costa Rica: the Eastern... | reverse complement strand
ATGGAGGCCGGGAACATTTCGTAGAGCGCGCGGGGAGTGGAAGAGTGAACGAGGACCCCGCAATTGCCAGGCTTGGCGGCGAAGCGGTATTCCAGTTCGAGGCGATAGTTCTCGAAGGAAGCGTCGGTGATGAGGTGACCGCCGGGTTTTCCAAGGCTGACGAGCATGCCGTCTCGCGCGATAAAGCTGGGCTTGACATCGGGATTCTTGTCAGCAGCCGGAACATCGGAATGCCAACCTTTGAGGTCTTTGCCGTTGAAGAGTTTGATGACCTTATCCTCCGCAGAGAGTTGAGAGGTGAAAGAAAGGAGGGCGGTGAGAATAAGAATTTTTTTCATGACAGGTGCTTCTATTCTGCGGTGATGGATTTGGCGATGTTTCTTGCAGGATGAGTGTTGAGCTGGAGCTCGGCATTACCAGCGTAGTATTCCACCGTGACTGACTTGGCGAGGTTTCGGGGTTGGTCCATGGAGCAGCCTTTGAGGCGGGCGATGTGGCAAGAGAGGAGTTGGAGGGCCACGGTGCTGGGGACGACGGCAGTGTGGAGAGGGCTAGTGGAAACGGTGATGTGATCATCGCTGCAGAGGGCGATGACGGAAACGTCTTTTTTTAAAAGAGCGATATGGGCCGCGCTTGAGTTCGGCGGTATGACCGAATATCTATTGCCAATTCCGCGAATGCCGTCTGTCCCGAATACCTTTTTCATTACCAAAAAAGTGAGATTAGAATATACTTATAGAAGGTCAAAAAAAACTAAAATTTGTGTTCGATAAGACACCTTGAACATTGCAATTTTGAGATGCTGACTCAATTTTCCACCGTAATGCTTGTTTTACTCTCACCAGCCAAATCACTCGACTACGAATCGCCGCTCCTTATCAAGAAGACGACCAAGCCCCGATTCATCGAGGAATCATCGGAGTTGGTGGCACAGTTGCGACATTTATCAGTGAAGCAACTTTGCAATTTAATGTCCATCAGTGAGAAGTTGGGGGAGCTCAATCATGAGCGGTATGCCACCTGGGAAATCGATTTTAGTAGCGAAAATAGCAGACAGGCAATTCTGGCTTTTGTGGGTGATGTTTATCAAGGGCTGACGCTGGATGACTGGAGTGCGGCGGATTTCTCAACGGCGCAGAAACAGATCCGGATTTTGTCGGGCTTGTATGGAGTGCTGCGACCTTTGGATTTGATGCAGCCCTATCGACTGGAGATGGGGACGAAGTTTAAAAACAGGGGTGGAAAAAACCTCTACGACTTTTGGGGGGACAAGATTACTAAACTACTGAACCAGGACCTGAAAAAGTCGGGTTCCAACACAATCATCAATTTGGCTTCGAATGAGTATTTCTCGTCGGTGAAGCCCGCAGAGTTGAAGGGCGAGCTCATTACTCCGATGTTCAAGGATGAGAAGAATGGCAAATACAAGATCATTTCCTTCTTTGCCAAAAAAGCCCGTGGAATGATGGCGGATTTCATTGTTCGCAATGGCATCACCGAAGTGGAGGAGTTGAAGAATTTTAAAACGGGTAAGTATCGCTTCAGCAAGAAGGAGTCGGACGAGAAGACTTTCGTCTTTTTGCGCAAAGAAGGAGTGGTTTGATCCTTGACCGAGAGAAGAAAAGGCACTCTGTTCATGCTGTGAAACTGATCATGCTTTTGTCAGCCTGTTTGGCTCTGGTTTCCTGTTCGCTGGACAATTTCCCTCGGCTGAATGCGGCCGGAGATTACCAGGCGCCGCCGAAGCCCTTGTTCCCGGCGGCCAAGCCTTTCAACCGAACATCACCTAAGGCGGTGGCGCAGTGGCAGCTGACGCCGACCCGCAATGGTTATTCCCTGGATGTTATTTTGAACGGCCGTCGTCATTTTGTAGAGCACGGGGGTGATTATATGAGTGGGAAACGGATCTATGTGACCGCTCCCGGGGTGCCGGCGGGGGCGATTAGCGCCTTCGATATTTCCCAGCCCGATGGAGAGGGCATCCTGTATTTCATTATCCCGGAAGGCGGAGATCGTTACGGGGTGTTTTCGCGATTTGTTGATCCACTAAAGGGTGGGCGGCATCAACCGGCACGGCGGGTTAAGTCACTGACCTTGTAGGAGGGGAAAGCAATGAAGTTTATAGTTTTATTATTATTTTTCATTCCTTCACTGGGTGCGGAAGCCTTAAAGGTTTTTTCGTACAATATCCGTCACGGTCAAGGGATGGACGGGAAGATCAATCTGGAGAGGTTGGCTAAGATTATCAAGAGAGAGAATCCTGATTTAGTGGCTTTGCAGGAAGTCGATAAAAACTGCAAGCGGAGTGGGAATGTGGATCAAGCGGCGGAGTTAGGGAGGCTTCTCAAAATGGAGCATGCTTTCGGAAAGTTAATGAGCTATCAGGGTGGTGAATACGGCATGGCTGTGCTTTCCCGTTTTCCCATTGCCAAAATTGTGAGGCATCAACTTCCGGAGGGTGCGGAGCCTCGCTGTGCTCTGGAAGTTAAGGTGACTCCCAAGAGGTGGTGCAAGCCTTTGTCTTTCATTGGAATTCATCTGGATTGGACCAAAGGTGATTTTCGGCCAAAGCAGGTCGCGAAATTGGTGGATCTCAAAGGGGCTGTGATATTGGCTGGTGATTTCAATGCTGAACGAGGAAGTAACACTCTTAAAATTCTTGGAGATGCAGGTTGGAAGATCCTGCGGGAAATCTCCACCAAGACTTTTCCTGCCGACCAACCAACCCACGAGATTGATTTTTTTATTGAGAGAGGGCTGCCGGATTTCACCTACATGGAAAGGGTGATTGAAGAGAAGGTCGCATCGGATCATCGTCCGATCACAGCGGAGATTTCTTTTATAAACAAGTAAGATTGGGGTGCTCCGGTCCCGGAATCAGAGAGAAGAATTGTTGGACGGTGATTTTGCAGAAACAATTTTTGGGAGTAGGTGGATTTGGAGTGCTGGCTTGGGTTGATTGTCAGGATGCCCAGTTGATCGCCACGCCGAAACTGGTGCCGCAGACAGCCGAGGTTAGCGGGAAGCTGGATGCCGCTTTGAAAATGAAAATGTTCGACGGGTCTATCTGGATGAGTTTTTGGACTTTTAAAGGATTATTTTTCAAGAGAGGAAATCTTTTGAGCGAGTCTTTGGATTTGCTCCTCGGAGTGAGAGGCGCTCAGGGTGATGCGGAGGCGTGCGGTGTTTCTGGGGACGGTGGGGAAGCGAATGGCGGGGACTAAAAATCCGTCGTCGAGAAGGGATCGGGAGGCGGCCAGGGCCCTCTCGTTGTCTCCGATGATGATGGGGATGATCGGGGAGGGAGAGATGGTTTGCTTCGTGAGGGAGGTCAGGAGGGTGATGTTGTGGTTTAGTTTTTCGCGGAGTTTTTGGCCCTCGGGGGTGTTGAGAAGTTGCAGGGCGGCCAGCGAGGCGGTGGCTTGCGAGGGGGGTGGAGCGGTAGAGTAAATAAATGCGCGGGCCTTATTAAGGAGGAGATCGATCCAATCTTGTGAAGCTGCGATGTATCCTCCGGCAGAGCCTAGGGCCTTGCCTAGAGTGCCCATTTGGAAATCGACTTGGTCTTGAAGGGCGAGATGTTCGGTAAGGCCCTGGCCATTGGGTCCGAGGAACCCAACGGCGTGGGCTTCGTCCAGGAGAAGGAGGGCCTCGTGTTTGGTTTTGAGAGCTACGATTTCAGAGAGAGGAGCTAGGTCACCGTCCATGGAGAAGACGGATTCGGTGACAACGAGAACACGGCCTTGCGCGGTCTTTAAAAGGCGTTCGAGTTTGTTGAGATCGTTGTGTGGGAAGACACGTAGGGTGGCTCCGGAGAGTCGGGCTCCATCGATAAGGCTGGCGTGGGCGAGTTTGTCGAGAATGATGGTGTCACCTTTTCCGACGACCGCGGGGATTGTGCCGAGCGCGGTGGCGTAGCCGTTGGAGAAAGTGAGAGCTGCTTCGGTTTTTTTTGCGGTGGCAAGAGCTGTCTCTAGTTGGTGGTGGATGTCGAGCGATCCACAGACGAGCCGCGAGGCCGTGGAGCCGGTGCCGTATGTTGTGATTGCTTCGTGGGCGGCTGCAGCGAGAGCGGAGTGGGAGGAAAGACCAAGGTAGTCGTTGGAGGAGAAATTGATTAGATCCTGTCCATCGATTGTGACGAACGGAGGGTTGGGGGAAGAGATTTCGCGAAGGGATCGGAGGAGGCCGTTTTCGCGGAGGGATGTAAGTTCGTTATTGGGCATGGCGGGAGGTGAACACTTAACATCTAACTTCGAACTCTGAACGCTCGGTTGGGAAGTTTCTAGTAAATAGAGTTTGAGAATAGGAGATTATTTTAGGGTGAAGAGATTGTTGTTGGTTTTTTTGTTCACCCTTGTTGGATCGGGAGAGGGGAAAAGTGGAGAGAGCCGAAATGGCGCAATTGTGGATCGATTATGTAGCGGCTGTTCACGAGGACATTTAACTATCCACAGAAGTGTTTCGTTCCAAGGTCCCGATAACACTGAAGCGAAATCGCTCTTGGACGATGATGGTCAGATTTGAGAGGGCGATTCAGCCTTTGTTTATCAAGGAATGAATTACTCCAACGCCCAGCGGAGTAGTTTTTCGGAGTCGTTCCAGATTTCGGCAGAGGTGGAGCCCAGTGCGACGGCGATGACGGAGCGCCCCTTGTGGGTGCCGGCCGAGATGAGGCAGCGTCCGGAGGCATTGGTGGTGCCAGTTTTCATTCCGGTGCAGTAAGGGAGGCGGGTCAGGAGCTTGTTGGTGTTTTTGAGAACTTTGGTGCGGCCGTCCGAGTAGGTGAAGGTGTAGTTTTTGATTCGCATGCATTCGCGGAAGAAGGGATGATTCATGACTTGGCGACCGAGGAGGGCGATGTCAAGGGCCGTGGAGTATTGGCCGGATTCGGTGAGTCCATGGGGGTTTTTGAAATGCGATTGGCGCATGCCCATGGCGCGGGCCATCTCATTCATGCGGTTGCAGAAGTTGGCTTCCGTTCCGGCAACGTCTCGGGCGAGGGCTTTTGCAATGTCGTTGCCGCTGCTGACGAGGAGAGCTTTGACGAGGGTTTTGCGGGCGTAGGTTTCTCCGGCTTTAACATAGAGTTTGGATGGTTCGACTTGAGTGTCGGAGGTGGTCACGGTGACGGGGTCAGAGAGGGGGCCGCTGCGCGAGACGACGAGGGCGGTGAGGAGCTTTTGAGTGCTTGCGACGGCTCGCTCGGTGCGCGCATTTTTTTGGTGAAGGATTCGTCCGGAAGTGGCGTCGATGACGATGGCGCTTTCGGCTCGAACGATGGGTCCGTTGGTGGGCGGAGGATCGACTTGCGGCGTCTCTAGTCTATCGGCGAACGGACTTGGACTGGGATTGGCACCTTGAATGCCGGGGGTGGATTTGTTTGTGCTGCAGGAGACAAGAAACAGGCAAATGGTGAGGGTGAAAATCTTCCGAACGGTCATAAGGCGAAGATTGCCGGAGAGGGAGGGGCTGGCAAGGGATTTGCCGTGGTGTAGATCGGAAGAAAAGAAAACCGCGGTCGGGTCTCTTTGGGGAGGCACCGGCCGCGGTTATCACACACACGGAAATTCTATCCTATTAGACTTTCTTGGCCTTGATACCGCCCAGGGCGAGTAGATCTTTCGAATGCGAGATCTTTTTCGGAGGGAAATACTGTCGGAGGAGCTTAATTCCATTGATTCGTAACGGGTTCCCACTGTCTTCCGAGAAAAATATTTTTTACGAGAATGGTTATTTCCGGCCGGTCATCATGGTCCAGTGCTTCCCGTGGGGGCCGATCCCGATGAGGTTTGGGCTTTTTGCGAACATGATGAAACGGTGTCCGTCGGACGCAAACCAAGCATTGTAGGCGGCAACCGGTGATCCGGAGCCTACGAATATGTTTTCGCCGGTCCAACGGTGCTGGAATTTGGCGAGGCGGGCACGGTCGGCCGGAGATTTTTTGTTTTTGACGGGAGAGGTGTGAGAGAAAAATCCTATTGTTGCCATGTCGACGGAATGACTGTTGGCAGCGGCGGAGAGCCTTTCCTCCATTGTGAGGAGTCCCAGATTGAAGAGGGAGCGGAATTCGTTTAGATGTTTTGAAAAGGCTCTCTGGGAAGAGTTGGCCCATTGGCTTGCGGCGTTGGAAGAGTTGGTTGTGGTGAGGTTGTCGACTTCCTTGCGGACCATATCGACAATCGCTTTTGTTTTGAGATAGCTCTCTCCCTCGAAAGTATTGTTCAGGGCCTCGGCGAGGGATTTATCTGAGTCGATTTTTTCATCCGGAAGTTCTTCGCCTTCGAGGACGAGGAGTTCGCGTTTGACTTCGGCCATAGCGAGGGCGAGGGTGTTGACGGATTTTTCAAAGGCGGAGGAATCTCTGGCGGCAACATTACGGATTTCCTCGTTCTTTTTTTTGAGGCTCTGCACCTCGTTGATGAGCATGCGCATTTTGTCGCCCTGTTTTTTATAGTCGGTATGTATGAGTTTAAAAATTCGTTCGCGTTCGGTTTTGAGTTCATTAGCAATGATTTCCAATTCACTGAAAGGATTGGAGCGGGCATTCTCGACGAGGAGGCCGAGTTTTTTTTCGTGGAGACGCTGGGCTTTTTCGAGGGTTTTTTTGTAAGCGGGTTGAGCCTCTTTTCCGAAAAGGTAGAAGGTGCGGTAAGCGGCGGCACGGCGGGCAGAATCATCGCTCTGCATCCACTGCAGGGCCTTACTGAGAGCAGCGGTGGGAACAGTGCGGGCTTCTTCCTGGGCACTGGAGAGAGCAGGGGCGAGGATGAGGGTTGCGTACGCTAGGAACTTCATGGTTGTACGAAAACGGTAGGATGAGTGGTGATTTTTTCAACGATTGAGTTTTTCATCGCTTGACCAGTAGGGGATTCCCTTATTCTGTCCCGACATGAATCGGATTCTTCTAAAGTCGAAATTGCACCGTGCAATCGTCAAACAAGCTGATATTGATTATGAGGGCAGTATCGAAATTCCTCTGGATTTGATGGAAGCGGCGGATCTTTGGGAGGGAGAGCGTGTTCTCGTGGCCTCGATGACCTCTGGTGGGCGCTTGGAAACATACGTGCAAGCGGGTGAGCCGGGGACGGGAAACATCATAATCAACGGGGGTGCAGCGCACTTAATTAAGAAAGGTGAATGTGTTACGATCATGGCTTTTACCATCTCCGACACTCGAATTTTGCCGCAGCGGCATGTTCTAAACGAGGACAATAAGATCATCAAATCAACCAACTAGGGGGAATTGTTCCATTTGAAACCTGAATTCGGAGATGAAATCAGGGAAAAGTCCGGCTTTACAAGTCGCGTTCCATCCATAAAGTCCCGCTCCCATGATTTTCGGCTGGCTCAACATCGCAATCAACCTAGTGGTGATCGCTCACGTAGTGGTTTCCCTTTTGCTCATTCTCGTCATTCTGATGCAGCGTCCCAAGCAGGAGGGCCTCGGCGCGGCATTTGGCTCTGGTATGACTGATGCCGCTTGGGGTGCCCGCACCACGGACGTTCTTCAAAAAGGAACCGTTTATCTCGGAACGCTCTTTTTCGTTTTCTCGCTCGTGCTCGCAATTCTCTTCGGAAAGCGCAACGCCATCGAGGGAAAGCGCGCTGATGAAGATGGTGCCTCTTCGGAGTCCGCCAAGCAAGTAGTTGTGCCTGCTGCACCCGAGGACGTGAAGCCCGTAGATCCCGTCGAAGAATTTAAGAAAGAGCTCGAGAGCGTGAACAAGGATAATCCTGAAGAAGAGGCTCCAACTGAGGATACCCCAACTGAAGAGGCCCCAACTGAAGAGGCCCCAACTGAAGAGGCCCCTGCTCCGGCCGGAAAATAATTTCATTCTCCTTTGTTCATGAGTAATCTCGCGTTGCCGGTTTGGGCTCGCGAGGAGGCTTTTTCGCTGAAGCCGGATGTTTCTCCCTACGGCTGTCGCGACGAAAAAGGAAACTTGGTCAGCTTTGATGAGTTGGACGGGCTGAAGAGGTATCTTTCTTCCGGCAAAGGAAAGCTTGCTTGGATCTGGGTACCGGAACATCGTCGATTGATTGCGCCGGAAGAATACCCCTGCTTGGTTTCGACCTTGAAAAAGCGTCGCCGTTTGTTTTCGGAGTATGATCTACAGGATGGAAAGCGCGGACTTCTCCTATTTGGCGCGATATTGATCTATGTGATTTACGCGGCCTATGCCCGGGGACGGTGGGTGGCGGTTGGAAGCGCCCAGACCGTTGGGATTGCAGTGCTGCTGTTTTTTTTCTTCGCGATTCGTCCATATTGGTTGGGTTTGCAGGGGATCAAGGAGCTTCGGGCGACGAACAAGGAAAGCGTTGCGGAGGAGATTCCTGAGGCGCGATTTGAGCTCTGGCTGCAATCCCAGAAGTCGAGGATCACGATCGTTCTGATCGGGATGATCACGGCAGTGGGCCTGGTGCAATATCTCACCGGAGGAGGATTTGCCGAGGCGGGTTTGGTAAAGGCCCGATATGCCGCTGGCGAGTGGTGGAGGGTTCATACGGCAGCTTTCATGCACGGTAACCCCTTGCACTTTTTGATGAATGCCAGTGCGCTGTGGTATTTGGGGAAACGATTGGAAACTTTGGGACGGTGGCCGCATTTGGCGATGGTTTTTTTTGTTTCGGTATTGGGAGCCGGTTGGGCCACCACGGCATGGGTTTTGGAGGGAAGTAGTGTCGGGATGTCCGGAGCGGTTTGTGGACTGCTGGGATTCTTGCTCGTTTTCGAAACGCTGCACAAAAAGTTGGTTCCGAAGTCTGCGAGGCAGCGCTTGTTGGGGATCTTATTTTCCCTGGTAGTTATTGGTGCCCTGGGATTTCAATTCATTGACAATGCCGCGCACTTTGGAGGTTTGGTTACCGGAGCAGTTTATGCTCTCGTGGTTTTTCCAAAGTCTTCTTCGGCCGGCCGCCCGATAATTCTCAAACGCGATTTTGCGATGGGTGTGGGAGCACTTCTTTCAATTTGTCTTTCGGCATTGGCTGCGATTGCAGCTATGCTCCTTCAGTAGCCATGCTGCCTGATCTTCACACAAGGATACCTGGACCGCGCTCGTTCTCGCTGGCGGAGAAGTTGCAGCGGTATGAAAGTCGGAACGTCACCTATATGGATGGAGACTGGCCGGTTTTTTGGGAACGGGCTGAGGGAACAAATGTTTGGGATGCCGATGGGAATCGGTTTTTAGATCTGACCAGTGCCTTTGGCGTGGCAGGACTGGGACATGGAAATTCCGAGGTTGTGGCGGCGATGCAGAGACAATCTCAGCAGCTCTTGCATGGGATGGGCGATGTGCATCCGACGGCCTTGAAGGGAGATCTTTGTGAGCAGCTATCTGCGGTGACTTTTAAACGTTGGGGAGTGGGGGAAGCAAAGGTGGTGCTGTCGAGCTCAGGATTTGAATCCGTGGAATCGGCGCTTAAGACAGCGCGGCTTGCGAGTGGAAAACGAAAGGTGATCGCTTTTTCCAACGCCTACCATGGATTGGGATATGGGAGCCTTTTGGGCACCGACCTTGAGAAGTTTCACGGTCCCTTTGGAGATCAGCTGGCGAACATCACGGTGCGCCTTCCATTTGGGGGAGATGAGATTGAGCATGTTAGCTCGGACGAAATCGGAGCGGTCCTGGTTGAGCCCATTCAGGGGCGCGGTGGGAAGGTCGTGCCTCCGCCGGAGTTTCTCCCGCGCCTGCGAAAGTGGTGTGATGAGCACGGAGCAGTGCTAATCTTCGATGAGATCTATACTGGTTTTTTTCGGACCGGAAAAATGTTTGCTTGTGAGTGGGATGGAGTGGTTCCTGATCTCATCTGCCTCGGGAAGGCACTGAGCGGAGGTTTTCCGATATCGGCCTGCGTTGGGAAAGAGTCGGTGATGGATGCCTGGCCGGAGTCGACGGGAGAGGCCTTACACACGAGCACTTTTTTGGGGAATCCAGTTGGCTGTGCGATGGCACTGGCTTCGCTTGAAATTCTGAAGAAGGCCGAGACCGGGGATATGGTCAAGAGCGCGGGGTGTTATTTGGAAAGCGCTCTGAAAAATATGGAGGCTCAGGGAGTTATTGATGTCCGGGGGAGGGGAATGATGTGGGGTGTCGAGTTGGATCGTAATGCGGCAGCCTTGCTGGGCGAGTTACTGAAAGCTGGTCTGATTATGTTGGCGGATGGGAAAGAGGGGAGCGTCCTTTCCTTCACTCCACCATATTTGATTTCGAGAGAGGAGACGGATTTTGCGATCGACACGATTGTCGATATTCTAGCTCATAGGAAGTAGCACACGCCTTTTTGGGCGATAGAATAAAATCGGATGTCCAGTCCTATGTCAGTGGTCTTCTCGTCGTTTCTTTGAGGTCTCAGGTAGACAAGCCGACCAGTCGCGGCGTGTTCCGGGAAAGATTTTTGAATCAGAGAATTGATGCTTGGTCGGTTTGCCGAGGATACAGGCATTCGCGATAACACGGTTGGAAGGGGAAAACACATTTAATGACTAAAGCGATCCCGTGACTTGGTGACAGGGATTGGAATCAGACGTAAGCAAACGCCTACTTCGCCGGGAGGTGCGGGAGAATTTTCTCCACGGCATTGGCAGCGGTGAGGCCGTGTTTCTCCCGAAGAATCTCGGGGCGTCCGTGCTCGACGAATTCATCGGGCCAACCGATGCGCTCGACGGGAGTGTCAATGGTATCGTCGTGGAGAAGTTCAATGATGGAAAGTCCGAAGCCATTGTAGAGGACGTGATCTTCAAAAGTGCAAACGACTTTGGCATTCTTAGCGTGCTCCGAAATGGTGCGGGCGTCGAGGGGTTTGATCCAACGGGGATTGATTAAGGTAACGCTATAT
>Ga0160423_10005005_pt1 | contig 10843 bp, 12 predicted proteins | sample CRUFie14St8metaG_FD_108191 | JGI IMG/M metagenome (GOLD analysis project Ga0160423, IMG submission 108191) | Marine microbial communities from the Costa Rica Dome - CRUD Field 142mm St8 metaG | ecosystem: Environmental > Aquatic > Marine > Oceanic > Photic zone | place: Costa Rica: the Eastern... | reverse complement strand
AGACTCAATAAAATAAAACAAATTAATATCGCAACTCTCATGATTTTATATCCTTTTGGTTAAATTTTAAAACAGCTATTGCAAAAAACAATACGTTGTGAATAATTAAAACTAAAATTGATTCAATTATGTCACTAGTTATTATTGGTTGATTAAAGAAGCTTCTCCATGATGCCATGTGTGTAGTAAATAAATAAGGCTTTAATAAATTAAATGCTGATATATCGATTGATCCAATAATAGTAAATAAAATTATTATAGCCATTGTTGAAACAATTGGACCAATAGAGTTATCAGAAAAAACAGATAAACAAATCGATAGAGAGGAAATTGTTAGAAGTGATAAGAACGACACACAAAAAGCAGATAAAAATCTCCATGCCACATCGGCTTCTTTTAAAATTACTAAACCATCACTATTTAAAACAATCACATCTCCTTTGCCAAATAACCATCCTGAAAAATAAAATGATAATAACCCCATCCATAATGTTATTAGTAACGTATATGCTCCACCAGCAATAAACTTAGATAAGATAATATTTGCTCTTGATATAGGTTTTGTTACGAGCATTCTTATGGTTCCCATTGCTGCTTCACCAGAGACTAAGTCTCCCGTAACTAAAGCTATTAAAAGAGGAACATGTACAATCAGCATTTGAATTATAATAAAAGCTACAAGGTTACCATTTAGGATTTTACCGCTAAAATTTAAAGTTTGTTCAAATGATGATGTTACAAATGACAGAATAGAATTTCCGTCTAATTTTAAAGCAAATTCTATAGTTAATATTAAAACTGTAAGTACACCAATACCAATATAGCTTCTTGGTTTATTAAGAATTTTTATAAATTCATTATATATATTTTTATATAGCATTATTGATTAATTATTTTCATATAATAATCTTCAAGTTTTCTCTTTGGAATAATTGATTTAACATTAATGTCATTCATAACCAATAAACTATTAATTTTTGCGATCGATTGGGGATTTGTCACAACTTCTATTTGGTTACCTCCAGTCTTTCTTATAATAATTTTGTCATAGTGATTTTTTAAAATTTCTAAAGAAGAACCTACATCATTTACATTAAACTCAACTAATATTTCTTCGTTATTTAAAAGCTCACTGACATTGCCTTCAATAATTTTTTCTCCTTTATTAATAATAACCATTCTATTAGCTATTAATTCAATTTCAGACAATTGATGTGATGATAAAAGAATGGTTTTATTTTCTTCTTTATTTAACCTTAAAATTAAATTTCTAATTTCTACAATTCCTTGTGGGTCTAGACCAGTTGTTGGTTCATCTAGTATGATTAAATCAGGATTATGAAGTAACGTATAAGCAATTCCTAGACGTTGTTTCATACCATGAGAAAATCCCTTAACCTTATCTTTTTCTCGTGATGATAATCCAACAAATTCCAACATCTCATATATTTTATTTTTAGAGACACTTATGCCTGAAATTCTTGAGAAAACTTCTAGATTTTTTTTTGCTGACATGTATTTATAGAAGTCAGGCTTTTCTATAATACAACCTATTTTTGATAGAATTTCCTTTCTATTTTCTTTCATTTTTTTACCGAAAATGTTAATTAATCCGGCATCTTGCTTAATCAAGGATAGTATACATCGAATTGTTGTGCTTTTACCAGATCCATTTGGTCCAAGAAAACCAAAAATATCACCCTCATAAACATTAAAAGATATGTTTATTAAAGCATTAAAATTTCCGAATTTTTTTTGAAGATTTTTTATTTCTAGTATTCTAGTATTCATTGTTATATTCGTATACAACTAAACTAGTAATAATTATAGACTTATCGTTTGATTTTTAAACTTATATCTGTAACACTGTATAGGTAAAGTAATTTTATTAATTTCATAAATCTTTTGTCTCTATTTTTATTGTAAAAAATTTAAAATTCAAATGTTAAAATATTTTCCTTTAATCATAATAATTCTAACTGTTAGTTGTTCTGGATCTAAATCCCTTTTAAAAAAAGGAAAAACTTTAGAACATAATAAACAATACATTGAAGCTTCAAATTATTATTTTTCTGCACTACATCGAAAAAACTCCAATGTTGATGCATTAGTTGCTTTAAAAAGGGTTGGTAAGAAAGTTCTAAATCAACATCTCAATGATTTCTATAAGGATGAAGCAATGGGTAACGTTAAAAGTGCAGTATATTCTTATTTAAAGGCATCAAGCTATCAAAAAGCTTTAAATAAATATAAAGTTTATGAAAAAATTCCAGATCATTATTTGCAAAAGTTTGAGAGTGTTAAGAAAATTTATCTTAACAACTTATATGATGAAGGTCTAAGCTTAATGAAGGAATCTAATTTTAAAAGTGCTGAAATTAACTTTTCTGAGATTTTAAAATTTGACCTAGAATTTAAAGATGCCGAAAATTTAAGAGATATTTCTTATGTAGAACCTTTTTATATTGAGGGGAAAGAGCAATTAAAATCGAAAAATTATCGAAGCGCCTATAACAATTTTATGTTGGTGATTGAGAGAGTCTCTGTTTACAAAGATGTTATAGAACTAAAAGACAAAGCTTTGGAATTTGGCAGACAGACTTTCCTGATTTTTTCTTTTGAAAATTTGACTCAAATGAAACATACAGAAACTAAAATATCAAATTATATTTCAAACGAATTATCAAATTTAAACGATCCATTTTTTCGTTTAGTGGATCGCTCGAATTTTGATAAAATAATGAAAGAACAAGAACTTTCTCTTTCCGGTTTTATTGATGAAAGTAAGGCTGCAGAACTAGGTAAGTTATTTGGGGCTCAAAAAGCTATTTCTGGAAAATTAGTTTTATATTCCTATAATGTATCCAAATCAATTCCTCACAAAAGACAAGCAGCTGAATCATTTAATGTAAAGACAAAAAGTACAGATGGTCAGGGTTATATAAACGAAACTAAATATAAGAAGGTTAATTACACTAATTATTCTAAAACTGCTAATATTCATATTGAGTTTCACTATAAACTTATTTCACTTGAAACTTCAGAGGTTATTCTGAGCGATATTATAGATATTAATTCGAATGATAAGATTTCTTATTCTGTTTTTGATGGAGATTATAGGAAGTTGTATCCATTATCTGATAATGGAGAAGTACAATTTTTCGGAATAGATAAATTAAGATCTCAATTTTCTCGTAATACTGAATTAAAATCTGAACATGTATTAAGTAATGATATTTTTAAACATATTTCAACTGAAGTGTCAAAAAAAATAATTGAATATTTACAATGATTTAAATATGAGATACTTTATTTTTCTTTTTTTGTTAGGACTATTATATTCATGTAGTTCTAGTAATACTATACTCTTGGATATACCAGAATCTTCATTAGAAGATAACATTCCTGAATGGGTTAAAAATCATCCTGTATCTCCAAATTATTATATTGGTATAGGAATAGCTAATAAAAACAATCAAGATATTAATTATAGAGAACAAGCCAAGAAATATGCATTAAATGATTTGGCCTCTGAAATTAGTGTAAATATTAAGAGTAATTCCTTTTTGTTTTCCATGGAGTCAGATTATGATTATAATGAGGACTTTAAATCCATAATAAAAACGGAAATAAACAAGGATCTTGAAGGATATGAATTAGTTGATTCTTGGGAAGATGAATTATACTATAAAGTCTATTATCGTCTTTCTAAAAGTAAATATCACCAAAAACAAAAGGAGGATAAAGAAAAAGCTCTAACACTTTGTTATGATTTATTTTTAAAAGCCAATTCTGCTGAAAAAAAGTCAGATGTATTGTTAGCAATTAACTTAAACATTCAGGCATTACTTTCCATAAAAAAATATTGGAATGAAATTAATGAATACATTGTTGATGATTTGATTTCAATTTATTTGGACAAAGAGATTTTTACTTCTATTCAACGTATTTTAAGTAAAATAAGATTAAAAGCAAACATCGAGCAATTTATCGTTTCCCATTCAAATGATTTTTCTAATACACTTAATGTTAAATGTTTTTATAACAATAAAAACATCCCATCTATTCCAATAAAATTAAGTTATCTAAAAAAGTCTAATTATAATCAAAACAGTCAAAATCATAGCGAATTTAAGACTTCTAACGAATATGGGGTAACATCTTTTTTAGTTTCAAATATTTTCATGAATAACTATCAAGAACTTGAAGTAGAATTAGACGTAACAAAAATGTTAAATATTAATGATAAAAATTTAAATTTAATCAAAGAGTTAATCAATAATTTCCCTTTAAGTAAATTATTAATTCCTGTTAAAATAATTTTACCGAAAATCTATATTGAACACAATGAAAAAAATCTAGGACTAGAGTATACAAGTAATTTTCTTGCAAATACTTTTAGAGAAAATTTCACAAAAAAAAACTATGATGTAGTTAATATAAAACCAAAAGATGGTTTTACATTGATTATATCTTCAGATACTAAGGTAGAACAAAATGATTCTAAGTTTGTACTAGCTTATTTAGATGGTTTAATAGACTTAAGAAGTAATAAAACAGGACGGGTATTGTACAATAGAGTTTTATCAAATATCAAGGGTATTCATTCTTCTAAAGAGAAAGCGAGCTTAAAAGCCTACCAAGAGGCTAGTAAATTAATTAATGAAAATATTTTTAACGATTTGATTAAAATTATTGAAAATTAGTTGAAACACATTATCTTGGCAAAAAAAAGACTTCAAAATTTATTTTGTTGTTATAAGTTGTAAATAATAAATAAAAATTATGAAAAAAGTAAAACAAAATTTCATTCAACTAATGTTTATATTAGTTTCAATCATCATTATTCAAGCATGCAGTTCAAGTAAAGAAGCTATTTCCGAAGTTCCAAAGAACAAGGGAGAAGTTGAAATAGTTGAATATTGCTCTGGAGATGAATATTTTTCTAATGAAAAATTTTTTAGAGCTAATGCTTCAGGCGAAAGTATGGATAGAGAAACAGCGAAGAAAAAAGCTAGAGCAAATGCAATGGCTCAATTAGCAAAATCAATTAAGGCAACAATGAAAATAGTTGGAGATAATTATGTTAATTCTACAGAGTTTAATAATAAAGAAGAAGTCACTGAGACATTTAATGAATTGTCTCGAACAGTTGTAGATCAAGAACTTTCAGGGGCAGTTAAAATTTGTGATAAATTAACACAAAAAGCTGATGATAGTAAATATGTTTCATATATAGCGCTTGAGTTATCAGGTCAAAATATTGCTTCAAAATACGCTGAAAGCCTTTCAAATAATGAAAAAATTAAAGCTGATTACAATTATGAAAAGTTTAAGGAAACTTTCGAAAAAGAAATGGAAAAATTAGGAAATAGAAATTAATTTGATTTACTAAAATTAGGTTTTTAACTTTTCCATTTAATTGTAACTATTATTTATAATAATTTGAATTCCAAATTTAAAAGCCTTCCATATTTGGGAGGCTTTTTTTAGTTTTTAATGATCATTTTCCTCTCTACTGAACCATCATTATAGATGTATAAAAGAGGTGTGTTTCGTCTAAATGGTATTTCTCTTCCAAGTAAATCAACAATCTTTATTAGTTCTTTATTATTTAAATCAGGATTTTTAATTAGGTTAGAAATCTCACAGTCAATTAAACCGTTGATATTGTATTGTGAAACAAACTTCCAAATTTCTTCAGTTGCTTTAATATCCATATTACCGGACGATCCAGGCCAATCATGCCAACCATTAATAACTTTAAGTTCTTCTACAGTAACGCAATTTTGACCATTTAACCACCGTCTTCTTTCTACAGTGCTTCCATCATTTGGATAATTATCATTAACGTATGTTATAACAGGATTTGAATCAGTATTATTATAATTTGACCAGTACGTAGTAATTTCATTTACCGACATATAATATGGTTGAAGACCATCATACAATGAGTGATAATTGTTGTCCGATGTTCCGGGTATTAACATTACTGCTGTTGGATGAGAAGGTGTACATGTTCCAAAGCCATAATCTTGTCTAAAAAAATCTGTGAGCATACTTCCGGAAACTGAAGCAAAAGCAGCAATCTTATTATTCAAACGACAACCAAGTTCGTAAGAGAAAATTCCTCCCTCTGAATAACCACAAGCGTATATTCTCTCTTCGTCTATTAAATATTCAGAGCTTAAAGTATCAATTATTGCCGCAATAAAGTTTACATCATTATGAGTAGTAGGAGCTTTATGAAGCCATGAAGTAGATGGAGTAGTGCCTGGGTCAGCTCCATTATAATCAATTGCACCTTGGGGATATACAGCAATAAAGTTTGCTGTATCAGCTATAGGACGCATATCATTTGTTAATAAAAAGTCACTTGCTGTTCCATCACCACCATGAAAATTAAATATCAATGGGACTTCCTCCGTATTATTATAACTTGTAGGTATATAAATAATATACTCTCGATTTAAGTTATCAAAATAGAGAGTTTTATTGATAGTTTGACTGATTAAGAATGTTGAGAAAAACAAAAGAGGTGCTAGTGCTATTTTTTTCATATTTGAAATTTTTATGATGATGTACTAAAAATTACTATTTTTTTTTATTTTTATATATCCCTTTTCCTATTATTAATAAAATTACATATAATGAATTATATTTTAATTATTAATGTTTTAGTTTCTTTAACTATTTTAAATGTCTGGTTGTTGAGGTTTAATAAGAAGACTCCATATAGAGGAGGTGAATCGAATACACTTAAAGAAGAATTTTTAGTTTATGGATTACCAACTTGGTTCTTGTATTTGATTGGTTCAATTAAAGTCACTCTAGCTGTTTTACTTATCGTTGGTATTTGGTTTCCTGTGATAAATATTTATGTAGCTTATTCTATGATTTTATTAATGGCTGGAGCTGTATTAATGCATCTAAAAGTAAAAGATCCTGTGAAGAAGTCATTACCAGCTATAAGTATTTTATTGCTACTATTATCTATCATCGTATTGAACTAATATTATCAATTTTTTTTAAGTTCATCTATTTTTTTCTCTATTTCACTTGCTTGCAAAATGAAATTGTCGCTAAGTTTTCGATTGCTTTTAGAGTAATTGAAAGCTTCTTTTAATAATTTTCTATGTAAATCTTCTAACTTTTCAAGTTCTGTTTTTCTTTTAAATAGTTTAATCATTTTGTGATTTTTTAAAGACTCTAGTGTTTATTCTGAGTAGATGATATTATCAATTTTTATTTTATGGTCACTCAAAATTTGTAATAATATAATATCATTATCATCTATTATATTACAATCTGTATCACAGCGTTTGAAGCATAAATAAGATTTATCAACTTCAATAAATTTATATTGACCATAATCGGCGAAATATCCACCAGTCCAAAGTAAAATTTCTTCGCAGTTATAATTTAAGTCTTTTGGTTTCTTAAATGTTATATAGTCTGCCTCTTCACCTTCTCCATGTGTGAAAGTCCTATTGTAAAGGGGTTGTAATATAATTGTTCTATTTTTTAATTGAGAATTTAATAAAACTATAGATAGGCTATCTGCTATATTGGAAATTTTTTTAATGTATTTATTAAGTGAGTCTATCTTTTCTTGTCCATTTGAAATACAATTTTCTAATTCTCTACTTTTTTCTTCTATGTTTTTTGATTTTTCAAGAAGATTGTTTTGAATCATTTTTAATGATTCATTTAGTTTTTTAATTTTTTTTTCTAGTACCAATTTTTCATTTTTTGACTTATCATTTTGATATTCCAAAGTATTATGTAAACTATCTAATTCAAAATTTAATCTAGATATTTCTATTGATGATATTTCTCTAGTTTTTTTCAAAACAATATTAATACTGTCCAGAGTATTATTAAGTCCTTCAATTTGTTTTTTCTTATTTTGTCCAAGGCTCATCATTGGGACTAATAGTAGAATTAAAATTAAAGCTCGCATAGTAGTTAGTTTACGAATTCAAAGATACCAAAATAAGACGAAAGATGCTGTAAATTAGTGCGTTAAATAATCAATGGATTTTTCATTTCCCCACAAATAATTATTAGTTTAGTTGTCAATAAAAGAATTAACCATTTATGAAAACAAAACACATTATATTATTCTTTTTAGGAATACTTTCTTCTCTAATGATTAGTTGTAATCCCACAGATTGTACTAATGGAATTCAAGACGGCAATGAAACAGGAATAGACTGTGGAGGGAACTGTCCACCTTGTGCTACCTACCCTAATGGTAATAGTTCTCAAAATAATGATAATTGGAAGTTCAAAATCACTATTGATGGTATAACACACGAGGCAGAAGGTTATGGGATTTTTAATAGTAGTTCTCAGATTAATAATGCGGCATATGTTTCAACAGCATCTATCATTTGGAATATTTTATGCCAAACTACCGATCCATCTTCAAGCTCTTATATTAGCGGTACAAATGGGAGTGCATCTATACAAATTAGTAATCCTTCAATAGGTACAACTATGAGCTGTATTTTTGGTACTTGGTTTACAGATGCAGCTGAATTGTCTGGTGGTACATACGGAATTCTTGGATATTCCTTAACTCAAGGAGGAGTAATGGAGCCGGGTTCAGATGGATGTTTAGGAGTGAACCTACCAATTACCATCACTGATTTAGGAACAGCTGGAAATGGTATATGGAGTGGGGGAACTAGCCTTAAAGGATCATATTCTGGAATCATTTATTTAAATGCTATTGGTACGATAGATGATTATTCAATTCCTATGGATATTGATATTGAATTTGAGGCACTGCGTCAATAAAAATGATTAATGAAGAATGAAAAGAATTATTGTGTTTAGTATATTAACATCAACTTTCGCTTCTTGTGGTGGTTTCAAACATAGACAAATTGTTTTTCAAAAAGAAAAAAGAAAACAAATAATAGTTGAGAATAAAAAACAAGAGTCTCCTATAGAATTCACTCCTCAAAAAAAAGAATTTACAACAAGTACTATAGATATTTTAGCTAGTCTAAATAATAACCTAGAGGAAGAGGTTAACAACCAATCTATAAACATTGAAGTAGAATATAATTCTCCTAGTTTAATAAGTGAAGTACTTAAAAAAAACACAAAGAGTCTAAAGAAAAATAAAAAAAGAGACCTTAAAAAAGGTTTAAAAACTAATTGGGCTGGGATTGTTGGTGTTATTTTGTCTATTCTGGGAACTGTTTTTTTTATTTTAGGTGCAAATATTTTACCATTAAGCGATTTTGGTAGTCTTGGCTTCCTTTTATTAGTTACTGGAATACCTGCATTAATTTTAGGAATAAAATCATTGGTTAAAAAATCCATGAAATATAAGAATAGAGTTTGGAGTATTTTCTCAGTGGTTCTTGGATGTATTTTAACAGTATTAGGTGTTTTGGTATTAGTTTCTTCAGGTATTGCATGAAGAAAAATAATAATTAAAAAATAACAACTAAAGCCTTCCACATCGGAGGGCTTTTTTATTACCTCACAAATAATTATTAGTTTCGTTGTCACTATAAAATAACAACTATGAAAATACTACTACTTACTTTACTATTAGTTCCAATGATTAGCTTTGGGCAGAATGTCAACATTCCTGATGCAAATTTCAAAGCATATTTAGTTGGAGAACCTTTAATTAATACAAATGGAGATAGTGAGATTCAGGTTAGTGAGGCAAATTCTTTTACAGGAACAATTGATTGCAATAATCCAAACATTTCAGACTTAACAGGTATAGAAGCCTTTACTGCTTTAAATATTTTGGCTGTTGTTAATGGGCAACTTACATCTTTGGATGTGTCAAATAATGTTGCTTTAACTGAATTAAAATGTTATGGTAATCAACTAACACAGTTGGATGTGTCAAGTAATTCTAATTTAACTTTTTTGGCTTGCTCAAATAACCAACTAGAGTGTTTAAATGTTAAAAATGGAAACAATATAGCTTTCACTATATTTGTTGTATCAGGCAACCAAAACCTTACCTGTATTGAGGTAGATGATGTAAACTATTCAACGGCTAATTGGATAAATATAGACCCTCAAATGTCATTTAGCACAAATTGCAATAATAATGGATGTTCTTGTGACACTTACTCTTCAATTATCGAGATTGGCTTAGATTCATACACTTCACCAAGTGGAACAGTATACACATCAGAAGGTTTTTATACAGATACCATTCAAAATGCTGCGGGTTGTGACAGTATAATATCTATTGCTTTAGCAATGCAGTACACAGGAATAGGTGAGCTACACAACACCCCTAAACAACTAGTAAAGATTGTTGATTTACTAGGCAGAGAGACACCATTTAAACCAAACACACCTCTTCTATACATTTATAATGATGGTACAGTAGAGAGGAAAATGATAATTAAAGAATAACAACTAAAGCCTTCCACATCGGAGGGCTTTTTTATTTAATTGATTCGAACACCTCTCAAACACCCCCAGGACTTTTAGCATCCTAAACAAAACACCAACTAACACAAACCTTAAACACCCATAAATAGTGGGATTGGTGATTAAATAGAGTGGGAGATGGTATCCTTCCTATTTAGATGTGGTTTGGTTAGGTATTATACATCATTTTTCAGAAGCAATGCTCTATTTTAAAACAACCCCCCCTCAACATTTATATTCTAAATATCTGTCAGTAATTGAATACTTTTTTGGTTTTTTGATAGGTTATATTAGGTCTGTAGACAGATAAATGTCTGTCAAATGTCTGTCAAAATATGATGTTTTTCCTCTAATATGGTCAAAAATGGTATCTTTACATAAATCATTTAAATGTCTGTAAAGTCATTGTACTAACAGT
>Ga0160423_10005004_pt1 | contig 10844 bp, 7 predicted proteins | sample CRUFie14St8metaG_FD_108191 | JGI IMG/M metagenome (GOLD analysis project Ga0160423, IMG submission 108191) | Marine microbial communities from the Costa Rica Dome - CRUD Field 142mm St8 metaG | ecosystem: Environmental > Aquatic > Marine > Oceanic > Photic zone | place: Costa Rica: the Eastern... | reverse complement strand
TCAGCAGGCTGGGCCTTGACGGCACCCTGCCGTGGGCTCGCCCCGACGCCAAGTCCCAGGTAACGCTGATGCACGGTAAGGACGGGCAGCCGCTTTACGCCGATAACGTCGTGATCGCTGTTCAACACAAGGACATGATTGCAGAACACGGTTCGGAAGAAGCCGAGCAAGCTTATGTTCGCCAGCAGGTCATTGAACACGTCATTCAACCGGTGGTCCCGGCTTCGCTTATGCTCGACGGCAAGACGACCATCCACGTCAACTCAACTGGACGGTTTGCCGACCCGGGAGGCCCGTACGCCGACGCCGGTTTGACCGGTCGGAAAATCATCGTTGATACCTACGGTGGACGTGGGCGCCACGGCGGCGGTGCTTTTTCCGGCAAGGACCCCACCAAGGTGGACCGCTCTGCAGCCTACGCCGCCCGATGGGCTGCCAAGCACGTGGTTGCCGCTGGCTTGTCCAACGAATGTGAAATTCAACTCGCTTACGCCATCGGTGTGGCCGACCCGGTCAGCATCAGAGTCGATACCTTCGGTACCGGTAAACTCTCCGACGATGCCATCGCCGGCCTTGTTGATACCCATTTCTCGTTCAAACCCGGCCACATCATCCGAGACCTTGGATTGGCAGCGCCCATTTACGGCGTGACGGCGGCAGGTGGACACTTCGGACGCCAACCCGACGGCCAAACCTTCCCTTGGGAAGCGCTCAAACCCGACGTCCTCACGTCGTTCAAAGCCGCTTTGTGAAGTTCACTTCTTTCGTGAAGCGACGAACGCCTCGACCTTGTTGATGGCTTTGTGCTCCAACGCTGTTATCTTGGCCACGTAGCGGTTTTGACTCGGTCCACGTTCGGTGAAGACCGGTACCATGGACGTCCATACTCCTTCGCCTTTGACACGGGAGTACAAGGCTGCCAATACGTGAATCACGATGAGGACATAACTGAGGTCGGCCGCTAATCCGTGAAGACCGATGGCCATGTCCATGGCCACTGCTTCTTCTCCTACGCCTTGCGTGTACAGGCCAGCGATGGCCAAGCCACTGAGTGGAAGGATGGCGAGGCAGAGGTACATGGCCACGTGGATGGCTCGCGCTGACTTCTTGTGGACGGCTGAAACCGACACCGTGGCGCCTTGAAACGTCTCAAACCGACGCATGTAGGCATAGCGCAAGATCACGATGACAAGGAAAAGCGCAGCGAAAGCAATCTCAAACAACAGAAGCGCCGTATCCTCCAATTCAGAGAGGTCATTTATTTGCTTAACAATCCCGTATGCGTAGAGGGCCAGAAAGCCCCAGTGAAGCACTTTTCCAAGTACGGTGTGCTTGGTACCCATTGGATTCTGCTGTCCCTCCTCCCCTTTACCAGTTGTTGCGGGAAGCCTCACCTCGGTGCGACTATAAGCGAGGAAGATGAAGCGGCGGCCGAGGAAGACGTAGGATGGTGCTGTTGAATTTGTGGTCGCTGGGGCATTTTGTGCAGTGGGGTTTCCTCGGGCGCTACGTCCTGCAAAACTGGTGGCTCTTCTTCGCCCTCTCCATCGGTTGGGAAATTCTCGAGCTCTACTTGCCGTTTGAATTCGTCAAGGAAACGTGGGAAAACAAACTGTCCGACTTGGTCGTGAACACCATCGGTTTCCTGTTTGGCTTGGGGCTACGCTACGACCCGCAAACGCTGGATTAACTCGAGCAGGACAGCATCGAGCAGCCGACACGGTGCCGAGCCCATTCCGGTCGCTTCTGATACCACGCCGCTTCGTGTTCAGGTTGCTCATCGTAGGGCCGCCTGAGCAGTTCGTGAAGAGTTTCTGCAACGGAAAAATCGTCCTTCTGCTCCGCAGCATCGATCGCTAATTGCGCCATCCAATTTCTGAGGACGTACTTCGGGTTCGCCTGCCGCATCGTGTCTCGGTCGGGGTTGCCGTCAACTCGGTCCCACCAGCGTTCAAGCCACGCATTCCACGCTTCGACGGGGGTTTGTTCACGGTCGTAAAACGCCCGCTCCAGACGTTCAACATCCGGTTCTTCCAGCGACGTCAGTTCCCTGAAGAAGATGGTCATGTCGACTTCCGTGGCCCCCAGCAAACTCAGGAGGTCGTTCACCAGCGGTTCGTCGTCCTCTTGCAAACCACCCAAGCCCAATTTCTCCGCCCACGTTTCGCTCTGGGCGTTCATGGCGAATTCCATGCAGTGGTCTAAAACCGGCTGAAGGCGGCTCACATCGTCAAGGAGCGGCGCAATGGATTCCAAGAAGCGGGCCACATTCCAAGCGCCGATGTGGGGCTGGTTGCTGTACCGGTACCTGCGGTGGCTGGCGTCGGTGGTGTTTGGCGTCCAGTCAACATCAAACGGTTCCAGCCATCCGTAGGGCCCGTAGTCGATGGTGATGCCGTGAATGGACATGTTGTCGGTGTTCATCACGCCGTGGACGAAGCCCACGCGCATCCAGTGGGCGATCATTGTGGCGGTTCGCTCTGCCACTTCGGTCATCCAAGCGATGAGGCCGTCGTCGTCGTTGACGTGGTGCTCGGGGAAGTGGTGACGGACGGTGTGTTCAACGAGCGTTCGGAGGGCATCGTGGTGGCCGTCCGACATGTGGATTTGGAACGTGCCGAACCGGATGAAACTCGGCGCCACCCGGCAGACGACGGCGCCCGGTTCAGGGGCCGGGTTGCCGTTGTAGAGCACGTCCCGCACCACTTGTTCCCCCGTCGTGACCAACGACAGCGCACGCGTGGTTGGGACACCAAGGTGGTGCATGGCCTCGCTGCAGAGGTATTCCCGTATGGAGGAGCGCAACACGGCTTTGCCGTCCGCTGTTCGGGAATAAGGCGTCAAGCCGGCACCTTTGAGTTGCAGTTCCCAGAACCGGTCGTCCACTTCTACTTCGCCCAAGGTGATGGCTCGCCCGTCGCCAAGTTGCCCTGCCCAATTGCCGAATTGATGCCCGCCGTAGCGCTGGGCGTAAGGCGCCATTCCATCAACGACCGGGCCGCCTCCCAGCACTTCGGCGCCACCCCGTTCCAGGCCGAGCGTCTCTCCCATCTCGGGACACCACAGGGCGAGTCTTGGGGCAGGGGACGGCGTAGGGGTCACTTTCGACCAACACGCACCCGGCACCTGCCTTGGTCGTCCACCGACCGTGGGGTCACCAGGCGTTTCGTCCAGAAAACGGCGATGCCACCGCATGGTCTCAAGCGATGCTTTGCTCACAAGCAACGGGACGCAAAGGACCTATTCAACATCATGGGACGGCATCGACCATCACGGGCCCTTGCCGGAAAAACAGTATCCAAAGCAGGCCAAGCAACACGCCGCACACCTGGAAAACCCGTTTTCCCGTTGTGCCTTCCGTGAACACCCGGTTCAGCCTCGCACCGACAAAGGTCCACAGAATCATCGCACTCAGGCACATCGTCAGGGTGACGAAAACGATGGTGGCGATGCCGGTCATGCCACCACCAAGCGGTTCGACAAACTGGCTCATCATGATGATGACAAAGGCCCACTCTTTGCCGTTGACGAACTGCATACCGAGACCGACCTTCAGGCCCAGCACCCCGTCGATGTGATCGTCCACCTTCACCGAAGCGGGGTCAAACCTGAACATGGCGACCACCATGCCAGCGAGAAAGGTTAGACCTATCCAGTGCAGCACCGTCATGGCGGTTGGGGAATCGCTCAGCGCGTCAACGAGCAGACCCACGCTCAACTCAATGGTGACAAACCCGATGACCATGCCGATGATGAGGTTGATGTTGGCCTTCGGTCCGAACAGACCGCTGTGAGCAAAACACGTCAGCGCGTTGGGACCGGGGGTGATGAGGCCCACAGCAAGGAGCGCCATCAACTCACCAAGGGCTACGGTGTCCATGTGCGAACGACCTCAGACCACGCCTTCTTGTTGCAACGCCCAGGCAAGGTAGCGGTATTCTTCCTCGCTGTTGTAGAGTTGGGCCGAGAGCCGAATGTACCGCCCCCGTGGAGAGGCCCACGACCAAACCGGAATTTGTATGCCGTATTTGTCGCTAAGAACCGTGTGAAGCGGGTCGGGTTCGTGCAGCGGTATGCCCCCCTCCTGCGATGTTGAAGGGAGGATGAGGGTGGCGATGCAGGCGATCATGTCGTCAGGGCAGGGCTTCTCAAGACCCAAGGCTTCGCAGAGGATGTCCCGGCCGCGGATGGCCAGGTTGTGGTTGTGCTCCATGATGGCGGTCCAACCGCCCTCAATCTCGCTTTCAAGGTGTTGAATGGCGGCCGGGAGGGCGCAATGGGCCGACATGTCTCGGGTCCCGGTCCAATCGAATTCATGGCGAAAGCGGGTGGTGTCGCCCAGCGGGAAGGTCATGCCGTGGCTGATGGTCAACGGGTGAATGAGCGCTTGCTTGTCCTTTCGCACGTGGAGGAAAGCGGACCCTTTGGGCGCACACAGCCACTTGTGACAATTACTCGTAGTGTAAGCCGCACCGAGTTTGTCAAGGTTCAGGGGTATCATCCCGATGCCGTGAGCAGCATCAAGCAACACGTCCACGCCCTTTTGATCAAGTCTTGCGACCAAGGCTTCGTACGGCATCAACAGCCCGGTCGGGCTGGTAACGGTGTCGAGCATCGCCAGTCGCGTGTTGTTCGTAACGGCGTCCATCACCGCCTCAATCACCTCGTCTTGATGCTGTATGGGGAACGGGATGTTGACCGTCACAACGGTGGCGCCCCAGCGCTCTGCGACGAAATCGATGGTGTTCCGGCATGCTTGGTAAGCGTGGTCAGGAACGAGGATTTCGTCGCCGGGCTCGAACCGGAGGGAACGCAGCACCGTGTTCACGCCCGATGTGGCGTTCTCGACCAGGGCAAGGTCCTCGGCATCGCAGGACAGGAGGTGAGCAAGAGCCTTGCGAGTGGAGTGAAGAATCTCCGGCATCAGGTCCTCAAAAAACCTGACCGGCTCGTCTTCCATGAGATCTTGCCACCTGCGCTGGTCTTCTCTGACGGCGGTTGGTGTTGCACCAAACGACCCGTGGTTCAGGAAAACACGGTCAGCATCAAGTGCCCACAAACGGGCGTGTGGACTGCGCTTCGGCTTTTCCATGGGGTGCAAACAAATGCCGTTTGTCTTGAAGTTAATGGCAGGAAGGCCTATGGCTCTTCTCTGGATGGAAATTCATGAAACTCGAAACGGCTGCGCAATACGCAGAAGTGTTTGGTGTTTTGACCATCATCGGTGCGGTGTTGTTCAGTTGGTACCAAATTCGTCAGCTCAAGCAGGACCGAAAAAGTGCTGCAGCGTTTCAGTTAACGAAGATTTTCCAAACCTCCACTTTCGCCCATGGTCTCCATCGCGTGTTCAACTCACCAGAGGGGCTTAGTGCGAAGGAGTTTGAGGAACTCCATCAAGGGCACATGAGCGATGTCGTCACCTTAATGACGACTTGGGAGTCGCTGGGTGCCATGATTTTTCGGAACGAACTCGATTGGAATTTGATGTACGATTACTTCGCCGGTGCCATCGTCGTGACCTACCTCAAGACCGAACGCGTGATCGATGACTGGCGAACGACAAACAACCGACCTTCCTACTTTGAATGGATGCAATGGCTTGCCGAACGCGTCATGGAACACGAGGACGGCACCCCTCCTGTACCTGCCAACATTCTGCACAAGGACTGGTCGCCCTCGCGATGATGCCAAACGGTCCGTTTCAGGCCTGTCGTTCGCCTTCGCGTCGGTGCATCAACAAGGCGGCGCCAAGCATGGTCAGCGCTGTCAAACCGAGACCCGGAGCCGGAAGTTGCACTTCCGGGTTCTCGTCAGCGTAGGCTCCGTCGGGCGTTGAAAGGCGCACGGCGTTCCAGCCATCCAAGGCAAAGTCCGTGTCAACGGTAAGCGTCCCGAGCCCGTGATTATCCGAAAAGCTCAGTCCGGGGACATCGCCGTTGATGATGTCATCGAGGGAATAGCGGGCGAGGTCATCGCCGCAATTCTGAGGGAGAAGGTAGGATGAATAGCTGTACTCGTGTCTTGGGTATTGCGTCTCAAACGCCTCGCAATTTGCAAACACGACCTCAAGCGTGTGGTCGCCCTCGCCGAAGGTCCACCATGTGTGCGGACCGCTGTGGAGGATTTCATAATCGCCGTAGCCATGCCCGTCCGCCTCTGGGAGCTCGTCCGATCCGTCATAGCAATCCTCGTGCCGATTGTTCACGCTTGAGAGGGGAACGGTTGCACCGTTGTCGCACGTGAAACTGCTCGTTTCCGACATGTAGCCGTCTCGCTCGTCGCTTTGGTCGTTGCAATCGATGATGTTGTCGTTGACCCACGACAGAATGATTTCTTCACCGCTGTAGAGGCAGGTAAAGTAGGTGGTGTCGTGGCCGTCTTCGTCAAGGACCGGTTCATCGCTTCCGTCAATACAATCCGCCTGCCCATCGTTGACACGCGACATGAGAACCTGTTGGCTGCCCGTGGTGCAGGTGTAGGATTCTTCCTCATACGTTGGCTCATCCGAGGCGTCAGCGCAGTCATCGTGATGGTCGTTGACGGCTTGGAACGGGACCTCCTCGCCGCTATCGCACGTGAACACTTTGTTGTCCGCTTGGCGCGGCTGACCGTAAAAGAACATCGCGAAGGGAGGCGAATGCACGCTCAACGCATCATCGAAATTGAACACGTCGCCCATGGTTGGGTCGTGAAGACCGCTCGTCATTTTCATTTCCTCGGTCTCGTAGTGGTTGTCTTCATGAGGCGTGGTTTCTAGCGTGAGGAGGGAATGCGTCTCGGCGTCAAACACGGCCTCGACCGTCGTACCAAGGTCGGTCGTGGTGGACAGGAACATCATTTTGGGTTGGCCAAAGGTTTTCCTGCTGGAAAACGTCCACGTTTCGTCCGTGCTGAAAAACACCTCCGTGCATGTCCATCCCACTTCATCGCTGGTCCACTCGCAATCTCGCCACTGCTTGAATTGCATCTCGTCCCAACCGCCGTCGCAGTCAAACTGCCCGTCGTGGAATTGAGACACCTTGATCGAGTCCTCGCCACCGTAGCATTCCACGATGCTCACGTCGTCAATTTGCACCTCATCGGAACCGTCGTAGCAATCCATTCTCCCGTCGTTGACCATTTGCAGGTAAACGGTTCTATAACCGTCCTCACACCTGAACTGATCCAGTTCGTCGGAGCCGTCGCTGCAATCGTCCTTCCCGTCGTTGAACTCGTCGATGCTGATTTGGGAACCGTCGTTGCACGTCAGGACATGTTCGTCTTCTGGCATGATGTACTGGGCCTCGTCCGAACCGTCATCGCACTGTGCGTACCCGTTGTTCAGGTCGGAGATGCGGAGCGTGTCTGAGCCGTCCACGCATTCAAACTCGCTTGTGTCGTACTCGTAGTAATACGGTTCGTCCGTACCGTCTTCGCAATCGTCTTGCTCATCGTTGACCGAGGACAACGCGATAACTTCCTCGGAATAGAGGCACGTGTAGGTCGATGTTTCCGTTTGGGTGACCGGGTTGTAGGTGGGTTCGTCATCGCCTCCCGGGCAATCGTTTTGCCCGTCGTTCACCGAGGATAGCGGGATGGTGTCGCCTGAATCGCAATCGTACGTGCTGTATTCTTCTTCCTCGTACGTTGGTTCGTCTTCGGCGTTGGCGCAGTCGTCCTCTCCGTTGTTCGCTTTGGAGAAAGGCACGAGGGTGCCGTCATCACAGGTGAAATCGGTCATTTCCTCCAATTCATACTCGGGCTCGTCCGAATTGTCTTCGCAATCATTTCGTCCGTCGTTGGCTTCATCAAAATCGATCGTTGCGCCGTTGTTGCACGTGTACCGAAGTTCAAGCGCGAACGACGCTTCATCCTCTCCTTCCGGACAGTCGCTCTGCCCGTCGTTGGCTTTCGAGAGGGGGATTTCGGAGCCGTCTTGGCAAAGAACGGTTGAGTTTTCCTGACCGTTCGCATCGTAGGACGGTTCGTCGGTGCCGTCGTCACAATCGTCAAGACCGTCGTTGACCCAACTCCAGGGAATATGGAAGTCATCTCCGTACAACAGGCAAACCTCCGGGTTGTCCTCATCACTGCCGCTCCATTGTTGCCCGTTCGCGGAGTTTTCGTGCGCCTCGCTTTGGTCAAAGTCATCGGTGCAGTGCCAGTCAGCACCGTGGTTTTCGCAGTAATACCACCACTCTTCCCATTGCTCATCGGTTTCGTCGATCTTGCACCACCATCGGTCGTCGTCTTCGCCAGTGCCTTCCCACTCGCAGTAGCCATCCTCATAACTTTCCCAGTGAACATCATCATCGCCGTCGTCGTCATCCCAAGGGGCTTCGCCGAACCATCGTTCGGTCACGTTTCCTGCAAGGGTCGCCTCGTCTTGTCGCACGTCGCAATCAATAACCCCGTCGTTGACCGCTGATATGGGGATGTACAGCCGGTCGCTGTCGTCGTCGTGGTCGTCGTCATGATCGTCATCATGGTCGTCGTCATGATCGTCATCATGGTCGTCGTGGTCGCCGCTGAAAGTGTAACACTCGAACATGTTGGTTTCGTTTCCAGCCGCATCGTAAGCGGGCTCATCCTCGCCGTTTGGGCAGTCCTCCACACCGTCGTTGACGCGAATGACCGGAATCTCAACATCGTAGTCATCATCGCAACCGAACTCGTCAAAGAGCCATTCCGGCGTTCCAGTGGGATGTTCATCGGTGCCGTCCGGGCAGTCGTCTGCTCCGTCGTTGACCTTGCTCAACAAGACGGTGTTACCGTCTTCGCAAGGGTAGGTCGATACTTCGTATTGGGCCATGTTGTAGTAAGGCTCGTCTGACCCGTCCGAACAATCGGTGTACCCATCGTTGATTTGGAAGCTGTAAATCCTTTCGCCGTCGACACAATTCCAGTAATCACCGATGAAATTCGGCTCGTCCGAACCGTCCGGGCAGTCGATTTCACCATCGTTCGCCAAAGTAAACAGCACGGTTGAACCGTCATGGCAGGTAAAGGTCGAGCCGTCATCCTGCATCATCGGTTCATCGCTGGCGTCGCTGCAATCTTCAACACCGTTGTTAACGGCGGTGACCTTGACTGTCTCGCCGTTCGCGCATTGAAATTGGTGATACCGCATGTCACGACTTTCGCTGTTGGGCCCAGTTTCCATCGTGTCCTCGTCATGGTCGTCCTCGTCTTCAAACCAATAGTGGCCCGCATTCTCGCACTCTTCCTGCGTTGACGCGTAGACCTGATGCGTATCGGGATTGTAGCAATTTTGCTCTTCGTAGTGGTCGTCCTCGCTCTGGTAGTAATGTTCCTCATTGTACAGGCAGTACCAATTGACGCCGTCGTTTTCGCAGTGGGCGTGGGCCATGTCCATCTCACCTTCTTCATTCCCATTTTCTTCATAGAAGCCATCGTAGACGCTGCTTACCAAAAACCGCTGATGGACCGTTTGGTACCCGTCCTCACCGCTGAGTTCGACTTGAACGAAACCGTTGTTGGTCGACGTGTAGGTGGCCCTTCCCCTTTCCTCGCCGTATTGAATCAGAGCGTAGGTGATGCTGGTGAAATTGTTCGGTTTGTCTTCAATCACGGTGAGATGGATTTGCGAATTGGAGTAGAGACCTAACGGTTCTAGCCCGATCATCTCAATCTTTGCAAGCCCGTTCATGGCTTCAAGAACGGCAGCTTCGGCGTCCTCGAGGGTAAAGCACGTCCCGTCGTCGAGTTCGGCTGTTTCGTCGTGGTTGAAGGCCGCATCGTCGGTGCAACCGCTGACACCTTGCCACTTGTCGGGGTCTTCCGGCGCGTAATCTTCGTCGTTGGACACGCCATCACCATCCATGTCATCGTCCAACCGGTCGCAAACGCCGTCGTTGTCCATGTCCGAAGGCACGTTCGTGGCGTCCAGGGGATCCGAACCGCAATACGCTTCGTCCGTGTCGGGGAAACCGTCGTTGTCGTCATCAAAATCCCTGACATCGCAGGTCCAATCCTTGTCAGAATCAAGCGGCACGCTCGTGGCGTCGAGCGGGTCGCTCTGGCAGTTGAGTTCATCCAAATCGTTCCACGAATCGCCGTCATCATCGTCGTCCTGAACGTCCGGTACACCGTCACCGTCCGTGTCCAGACCTTTCACGACGGTCTCATCATCTTCAGCATCCGACCCGCCGAGGCCAAGACACCCCGAGAGAACCAGCATCAATGAAAGCATTACAGTGAGCGTTTTCTTCATGCAAAAAAGCCCGTGGAATTTGCTAATAAGGTTGTCTCCGGCAAGACTTCGTCTTGTTACCGGTGAGTTTGGTGATGCGGGGGGCAGGATTCGAACCTGCGAACCGATAAGGACTGCGACCTGAACGCAGCGCCGTTGACCAAGCTGGGCGACCCCCGCGGTGAGACGTCCTTCCGCTTCCTCCTTATCAAACAGCAGTTATGAGAGCGTCAGTGGGCAAGGCTATCTGAATTGGGAAATAAAGGCAAAAATTCGGAACCAAACAGGCCACTGCGTCGATGCGGGGGGCAGGATTCGAACCTGCGAACCAATAAGGAATGGGACCTAAACCCACCGCCGTTGACCAAGCTGGGCGACCCCCGCGCAGGTCGTTGGCAGGCTCCAGTGGATTTCAAACCGCCGATATAACGGCGTCAGACCTTCGCCTCAAAACCGGTGGCTTGGACGATGGCGACCACCTGTTGTGCCGAGAGGGTGCTGTCGGTGATGATCACACCGTCGTTTGTTTCGTGGGAGATGGTCGCTTTGAGCACTCCCTGAGTCTGCTTCAGCACACGCTCCACGCGCCCTGAGCAGCCGCCGCACGTCATGCCTTGGATGCTGAGCACATGCCGCTGTTGGGACATGGTTG
>Ga0160423_10005003_pt1 | contig 10844 bp, 10 predicted proteins | sample CRUFie14St8metaG_FD_108191 | JGI IMG/M metagenome (GOLD analysis project Ga0160423, IMG submission 108191) | Marine microbial communities from the Costa Rica Dome - CRUD Field 142mm St8 metaG | ecosystem: Environmental > Aquatic > Marine > Oceanic > Photic zone | place: Costa Rica: the Eastern... | reverse complement strand
GAAACGAAGCCGTGCCGGAACCTCTTCTTGGGCGGCCAGATAAACGGCACTTCTGGTTACGAAGAAGCTGGTGCTCAGGGCTTGGTGGCCGGGATCAATGCAGCTCGACGCGTTCAGGGTAAGGAGCCGGTGGTGCTTCGGCGCGATCAGGCATACATCGGGGTGCTAATCGATGATCTGATCACCAAGGGCACGAGCGAGCCATATCGGATGTTTACCAGCCGCGCTGAGTACCGATTGTTGCTCCGGCAAGATAACGCAGATTTAAGATTAACTGAAATCGGTAACGATATAGGAACCGTAAAAGAACGTAATTATACCAGTTTCGGCATTAAAAAGCAATCAATAAACAGCGAAATCGAACGTCTTAAAAAGACCTTTGATGGCGCAGTGTCTTTGGAGCAATTGCTTAAGCGGAATGAAATGAGTTATGAAAAGCTGCCCCAAGCCAGGGTTGATCTGCCGGCGGCGGTGAAGCAGCAGGTGGAGATCACTGTTAAATATTCAGGTTATATCGATAGGCAGAAAGACGAGGTGGTGCGTTTCCGGCAGATGGAGGATAAGCAAATTCCGGATTGGCTGGAGTATGAAAATATCTCTGGTTTGAGAAATGAATCCCGGCAGAAACTTGCGGATCATCGGCCAGCGACTTTGGGGCAGGCTTCACGCATTTCTGGGATTTCGCCCTCGGATGTTAGTCTTATTATGGTGCAAATGAAACGGGGCCCAAAGAGCGCGGTCGAGGATGGAGAAATTGAAAATGGGCCGCACAACACATGTTGTGGGGATTTGTAATAACTGTAACGTTATTCATCGTCTTTACTCAGCATTGTATTGATTTTATATGAGTTTTCTTCGGCTTTCTGACTCAATATCAATAGATTCTGGCTTAGTTTTTGGCTCATTTCTTGGAGTTGTTTTTCCATCTGAATGAGTTCTTGTTTGATGTCTGTATCCTCGGAGGCTTTTCTCTTGGCGGCTTCGGCGAGTTCGGTTTCTTTTCGGGCATCATCCATGCCGGTGAGCATGACGCCGACAAAGAGGTTCAGGACAATCATGGCTCCCGTGAGGATGAAGCTCACAAAGAAGACACTGGCGAGTACCGGATGGGCGGTTGATGTGATCTCATTCCTGGCAATTCCGAGCTGTTCGAGGGCTGCATATGTGGTGGCGTCATAGCCATAATTGGCACTGCCGTACATGTTGATGTACATCAAATCCGTCCAGTCCTCTAACGTTACTGCTCGGAATAAAGACAGCATTGATGTTTGTAAATTCCTGAAATGCAAGGGGTCGTTATCGCTAAAGAGGAACGTTGCCATGCATCCGTAGATGTAAAAGTGGAGTAATCCGAGTAAAAACACGTATCCAATGGATGGGATGCTTTTGAGTACGGCATTGACCAGGACTTGGAGTCGTGGGACGGCGGAGACCAGTTTGAGAACGCGCAGAACGCGGGCTAGGCGAAGGACGGCGACAAATTGGCTGTTTTGGATCGGCAATAGGCAGATAGCGACGATGGAAAAATCAAAGATGTTCCATGGATCCTTGAAGTAATTCCATGGGGTTTTGCCTTCGGCGATTATTTTAATGACCACTTCCAGAACGAATATGCCGAGGATTATGCGGTCCAGCAGTGTTAGGAGATCGTGATGTTCGGTCTCGAAATCCTTGTAGGTTTGCATGCCCACCACCACGCCGGCGAGGAGGATGATCCCGAGGATGAAGTTCTGGAATGCCGGGGCGACCGCAATACGTTGGCAGATTTTCACCATAAGCGCTGAGCCGAAAGATACGGAGCAGGGCGCAGGCGGCAATGGCGGGTTATTCTCAGTGGGTTATGTGTTTACTGTGGTGTAAGGCATGGCTTCGATGAGCTTGGCCTTGACGTCATCTGAGATGAGATTGCCTTTGAGGTTGAGAAATTTTAGGTGCTTGAAACCCTTGAGCCATTCGGCAGAGGCATCGGTGAGCCGGTTGTAATTCAAGGTCAGGCTCTGCAGTTTTTTGAACGCAGCCAAATGGATGACGCCATCATCGCGAATACCGTTTTCGCCCAGATCCAAATTGGTGAGATGCGCCAGTGGCTTCAGGTACTCCAGTCCCACGTGGGTGATATTGGTGCTGGAAAGATTCAGGGACTCGAGTCCGCGCAACTTGGCAATTTCTTCCAGCCCCAAATCCCCCACGCGCGTGGCCGAGAGGGACAAGCGCTTCAGGGAATGCAGCTTGGAAATACAGACGAGGGCATCATCGCCCAGCTCGGTGATATCGAGAATTAATTCCCGCAAGTGCTGTAGCCCCACGAGGCTGGGGGCGCCTGCGTTGGTGATCGCGCAGTCCGTGGCATCTAGGCTTTCTAAATGCGTCAATTTGCCTATTTCCTTAAAGCCGTCATTGCCCACCTTCACCGTGTACTTGATGAACAACAGCGTGATCTCACCGCTGGCATTGGTCTCCACGCGGCGGGCAATGGACTTTATAGCCCAGTAGACCTTGCCGTTATGGGCGGCAACAGCTTCGAGCAAGGGATCCGGCGGTGTTTCCGGTTGATCGGATTGATCGGGCATAAAACTTCCGCCCAACCATAGGCAGAGGGCTCGCGGCTGCACAGGAAAAAGCTAGAAACACCCGCTCTCAATTGGCCGGTAAGCGTCCGGCGGCAAGCCGGGCCTGAGATAAGTCTGGACCTCCATGGGGGCCTCTGAATTAATCTGCACTTGGATGCTTTCGCGTCGGTACCAGTCCGGATGTCCCTCGAGCCGGTCGAGCTGCCGCAGTATGGTCGGTGAGATTTCCCAAACCTCGCCATGAACCGACATCGCCTCATCAACGACCTTGGGATGCCGGTATAGATAAGGAATTTCCGCCACCTCGGGCGCATAATCATCGGCTCCAAGATAAAAGCCAAACCGCGCCACGGTACTCGCTTCCCCAATAAATTCCGCTTCGTCCAGTAGGGCGTGATTACAAAAACCCCGTTTCAAGGTACCGTAGACAAACACCCGTTCCCGCGGCGCATCGCTCATGCGGGGAGGGTAAAAGAAAAATGGTGGGAGGAACAGGATTCGAACCTGTGAAGGCATAGCCAACTGATTTACAGTCAGTCCCGTTTGACCGCTTCGGTATCCTCCCACTCAAGGGTCGGCGAACGTAGTCGAATCGTTCGCTTGTGACAACCTAGAAAATCCGCTGCTGGCCTAGCGTATCGGCTCGCTTGCCATTGCCGCCACCTCGGCCTACCTTGGCCGCCAATGTTTGATTCGCTGAGTAGCAAACTTCAGGGTGCGTTTAAGAGCCTGCGCGGGCTGGGCAAGATTTCTGAGGACAATATCTCCGAGGCCCTGCGCGAGGTGCGTATGGCGTTGTTGGAGGCGGACGTCAACTTCAAGGTGGCCAAGGAATTTCTCGCTCGCGTGAAGGAGAAATCCCTCGGCGAAGAGGTGTTGGCCAGCGTTCAGCCGGGTCAGCAGATCGTGAAGATCATTCACGATGAACTAGTCACGCTACTCGGCGATACCAACGCCAAGCTCGAGACTGGCGGCAATCCCACCTGCATTATGATGGTTGGCTTGCATGGTGCGGGTAAAACCACCTCCAGCGGCAAGCTTGCCAAGCTGATTAAGAAACAGGGCCGCCAACCGTTGCTCGTCGCGGCGGATGTGTACCGGCCGGCGGCGATGGATCAGCTGGAGACACTCGGTCAGCAGGTCGATGTGCCTGTGCTCGTGCTCAAGGGGGAGAAGGATGTGCAGAAGATCGCCCGCGCCGCCATGGAGGAAGCCCGCGCGCAGGCCTGTAATGTGTTGATCTTTGATACCGCGGGCCGGTTGCAGATTGATGAGGATCTAGTTCAGGAACTGATCGATCTTAAGGGCCTGATCAAGCCGCAGGAAATCCTGCTCGTGCTCGATGCCGCCACCGGCCAGGAAGCGGTGAGTGTGGCCACGCATTTCGATGAGGCGCTGGGCATTACCGGTTCCATTTTAACCAAGCTCGATGGCGACGCCCGCGGCGGTGCGGCGCTCTCGCTCAAGAGCGTGACCGGGCGGCCCATTAAATTTGTTGGTGTGGGCGAGAAGCTGGATGAGTTTGAGGCGTTCCATCCCGAACGCATGGCCGGCCGCATCCTTGGCATGGGCGACGTGGTCAGCCTCGTGGAAAAAGCCGCTGAAGCCATAGAGGAGGACGAAGCCGCGCGCATGGAGGAGAAGCTGCGCAAAGGCGAATTTTCGCTGGAAGATTTTCTCGAGCAAATGCGCGCCATGAAAAAGCTTGGCCCCCTTGAGAACATCGTGGGCATGCTCCCCGGCGGTGATGCTGCGCTAAAGGATGCCGATCTCGATAAAGGCCAGGCCGAGCTGCGCCGCATGGAGGCCCTGATCTGCGCCATGACCCCCAAGGAACGGCGGCAGCCCAACATTCTCAATGCCAGCCGCCGGCGCCGTATTGCTGTCGGAACTGGAGTAAAAGTCGCCGAATTAAATAGTATGCTCAACAAATTTTTCCAGATGCAGCAGATGATGAAGAAGATGGGCAAGATGCAAAAGATGATGGCCAAAATGGGCGGCGGCGACCTTGGCGGTCTTGGTGGCCTGATGGGCCGCTAGGCCTGAGTGCCTTACTCCGGGCGTTGGTAATCGGCTAGGTCGGCGATGAAGGTGCCATGTTTGACTTTGGTGCGGATGCGTAGGACTGCCCGATGGGAATCGTCACTGAGCCATATCTGCAGCTTGGCATCGGGATCTTTTTGGAACACGCCGCGTAACTGGCCGAGGTCTGGCTCCATCAAGATGGTTTTATAATTTTCATCGCCGATCTGGATTTCTTCCCGCCCGACGACCTTCACCTTGGATTGAAACGTCGCCTTGCCGTCGCACACGGCACTGTCGAATTCACCCGGGCGGGCGAGGTCCAGTTCGCGAAATTTAAAGATAATGCTGAGCGGGTCAAAGGTGCTCGGTTCGGTATCCACTACGCCATCCGGATTGCCGTTTAGCTGACGACGGCAACGTTGTTGCTGTGGGTCAAATTGCAGCGCCACATTGCGTGAGGCCAAATCTTTTTGTACGGTGTGATATTCGAGCGAGTGGGTGAACTGCGCGTTCACAATCGAGCGGGCATCGTACTGCACCAGCCCGCCGAGCGCGCCGCCTTTGAGAGTGAACTGCCAGGCCGTTGTGCCGTTGTGATCAATCTGTTGCGCGGCAAACTTTACCTTGCCGGCTGGCATTTTAAGAAAGCCTTTCTCCATGCGTACTTGATAATGCCCTACCTCGCCATCGGCAAAATGGCGCGGTTGATACACGACGATTGTCTCGGGAGCTGAGGCTTTATCTCCCTTGTTTTCAAAACGCATGCCGGGGCGGGGTTGCCGGTAATTGCTCTCGGTCTTGCCCAGCCACGCAAGCAGCAGCCAGAGGCTGAGCAGACCGGCGAGACTGATGATGCCGATGAGCGCGGCGCGTTTCATGGCCTCAGGATGCCGCCAACCGGCGCCCTTGTAAACGCTGGGCAATGCGCAAGGCCAGCTCGAGGCTTTGGGCGTAATTCAGGCGCGGATCGCAGTAGGTTTCGTAACTGCGCGAGAGATCGGCTACGGACAGTTCCTGTGGGCCGCCCGTGCATTCGGTAACGTCCTCGCCGGTGAGTTCAAAATGCACGCCGCCCAGCCGGCTACCGGTCGCTTCGTGCGCGGCAAACGCGCCCTCCAGTTCGGCGAGTACTGCATCATAATCGCGCGTCTTCAAGCCCGTGTTCGTACTCACCGTATTGCCGTGCATGGGGTCGCACACCCATGTGACGATGCGTCCGGCGGCTTGCACAGTCTCCACCAAGGGCGGCAACGCCTCGGCTACGTGCTTCGCCCCCAGACGCGTGATGACCGTGATGCGGCCCGGCCGATTGGCCGGTTCGAGGGTCGTGATCAACTCCACCAAATCCGCTGGGGCCATGCTTGGGCCGGCCTTGATCCCGATTGGGTTTTCCAGCCCGCGAAAGTACTCCGCATGCGCCCCATCCAGCTCGCGGGTCCGGTCGCCAATCCACAAAAAATGCGCGCCAAGATTATACCAACGTTCGCCCACCGGCTCGGTTAAGGTGGCCTCGTAATCGAGCAGCAGCCCTTCGTGCGAGCAGAACAGCTCCACGGTCTTTAGCGCGGCCGTGCCGCGGACGCCGGTAGATTCCACGAAATCGATGGCATCGCGAATACGATCCACGATGTCCTCGTAGGCCGCGCGATTGGCGCTGCTGCGCACAAAGCCAAGATCCCAATGGTGCGGATGATGCAGATCGGCGAAGCCGCCATCCACCAGAGCGCGGGCATAATTCAGCGTGGCTGCGGAATGGTGATATGCGGTGATTAAACGCGAAGGGTCCGCATCCCTCGCGCTTTTTTGAATTCCATTAACGATATCCCCGCGATAACTTGGTAATTCTTGGCCATTTACGGTTTCTGTGTCGCTGCTGCGTGGTTTGGCGTATTGGCCGGCCATTCGGCCGACGCGGATCACCGGGATGCGTGCGCCCCACGTCAACACGAGCGACATTTGCAAAAGAATTTTGAGCTTCGCCTCAATGGCGGCTTTGCGGCAATCGGCAAAGCGTTCCGCGCAATCGCCGCCCTGCAGGAGAAACGCCTCGCCTCGCGCGGCCTTCGCCAGGTGCGTCCGTAAGGCATTGACTTCCCCGTGATTCACCAACGGCGGCATCGAGCGCACGGCATCGAGCGCGGTGTTCAGTGCAACCGCATCAGCGTACTTGGGCTGCTGCACAATAGGCTTGTCGCGCCAGGAATCCGGGGTCCAATTGGCGGCCACGTCATTCACTGGTGGGGACAGAAAATGGATCGAGTGCTTTGGGTTGGGTTTCAGGCTGCGGCCCGATTGCCGTATGGTGGATGACTTTGGGTTGGCCAACAATCAGCCAGCCCTCATCCTGAAATTCAACACACTCAAAGGCGACGCCGGTTTCCAACTCTTTGCCGGCGGCTTGATAATGTAGTACGACCGTGCCGCCATTGAGGCCGGCTTGCAGGTAGTCGTTGGTTATCCGGGTGGTATCGATTTTACCTAGCTTGGCTTCCTCGGGATTGAGGCCGGCTTCGGTGAGGGCGAGGACGAATTGCAGGTACTGTTGTTCCATGAACTGCCGACGCAGGTTAGGTAATTCGGCTTCTTGGGCCTGCCAAAATTCGTCGGTGTTGGACTGCTTGATTTTGCCGATGATACTGTGCAGCGTGAAGAAGCGGGCCTGTTCTTTCTCTGAGCGTTCTTCACGGGGTTTCTTTTCGGCGTCGGCCAGTTCGGCTTCGTAGTTTTCTAGGGCTCGCGCGTGTCGGGCTTGGGCGATGACTTTCCAGTTGTCTAAGCCGTGGCCCAGAATGGAGAGCATCATCATATCCTCGGCATCATTATCTGCGAGAGTTTGCTGGAATTCCTGGGCGAGATCCTTGGGTTCCCGCTTGGCTTTGGCGAGGCGCAGGCCGGTCTTTTTAGGAGGGGCGGCCTGTTCTTTTTTAGGCGAGCACCCGAGGATTAATCCGAGAAATATGAACCAAACATATCGCACGAGCCAAATGTAACCCCGTGGAGGCTAGGCTCAAGGGGGGGTTATCGACAGGGTTATTTGTTGAGGGCCTTCTTGAGATCGGCAGTGTAAGCTTTGGCGTTTTTGTTGCCGAATCCTTCTTCGCGATGTACCACGCCACCGTCCACATCTAGGACCAGGACGGTTGGAAAGCTCCCTATTTTATACTGTTCTGCCAGAGCGCGGTTGGCGAGTTCTACTTTTTCGTCAAGAGGCTTGTTTTTTGGGAAGTCAATAACGACCAACTCGAGGTTTTTCTCAGCGAAATCTAGAAACGCTTTTTGCGTGAGCACATGATCGTGCAGCGCCATGCAGGGCGGGCACCAGTCACTGCCGGTGAAATCCACGAATACAAGCTTGTTGTTCTTGGCGGCTTGAGCCTTGGCGATCTCGAGATTGTCGCCCCACAGTTGCTTGGCGCGAGGATCGGGCGAGGGGACTTCGGCAGCGTTCCGGTATGCGTTTTGTTGTGGTCCGCAGGCGGTTATGCCCAGCATGGCGGTCAGGCAGATGAGTGGTAGTAGTTTCATTGCTTCTTGGGGGTGGGGGGTGGGTTTAGGGGGGCGTGAGGGATTCGATGAAATCCGCTGGGCTAACGTCGTTGTAGCCGTTTAGACGTTGGACTTCGGTGCCGTTGGCTTCAAGCACGAGAACGGTTGGGAAGCTCTGTACGCGATAGGTGCGCGCGAGGATTTGATTGGCTTTCCGTTGCGGATCGGCTTGTGGTTTGTTGCGCGGAAAATCCACCTTCACGAGGACAAATTTTTCGGTGGCGTGTTGGAGAAACTCCGGGTGGGTTAACACTTTATCGTGCAGGGCTATGCAGGGTGGGCACCAATCGGAGCCGGTGAAGTCTACGAAGAGCCGTTTCTTTTGTTCGGTGGCGCGTAATTGGGCGGCGGGGAAATCCTCGGTCCAGGCCTTTTCGGCTTCGGCTTGGACGGCGAGGTCGATGAGCTCGATATCGGCGCCCAATACCCAGCCGTGGCCGGGGAGTTTCACGCAGTTGTTTAGCTTGAGCTGATAGCTGCGGCCGGAGCAACTGAAGAGCACATCGGCTGCGCCTTCGGGCAGGGGAGTGGCCAGGTTTACGCCCGGCCGCACGACGATGCTCGGGGCGGTGGATTGTGTCCAATCCGGAGCATCCTCAGCGGCGGCTTGGGTTAGGATGGTGGTGTTTTGTTTTTTGAATTCCTGCACGCCTTCGGTCAGGCCGGCTTTCATGGTTTCAAATTGACGGTCCGGTTCGGCAAGAAACAGTTCGAGTTTCTCCAGTGCATTGGTGTGTACGGTTGTGCGGTTGGTGGCGGGCACGGCCTTGATGCGGGCGGCGCTGATGCGGGCATCGACGATGTACACTTGTTTCATGCCGGCATGCAGGGTTTCCTCGGGTAATCCCCAGAGCGCTAGGGGAGCGAGCTTGGCGGGGTCGCCACTGAGGATGGCGGCATGAACCTGGCCGGCGAGTTCGCGGATTGCCGCTTCGGCTTCGCCCTGCGGATCAGCCTTCACCAGCGGCTTGGTCTGGGAGGGCGTGGGTTGAGCCTCGGGTTTGCAGCCGATGAGGCCGGCCGCTAATAGTGTGATTCCCAGTACACATGTTAACGAACCGAGCATGGGCTCAAGGTAGTCGCGCGCTGCACCGGCGTCAATCCGCAGTCGTCAGGTCGAGGCGAATCTTCAGTCCACCGAGGATGGAGTAATCCTCGGAAGAGAGTGGCGCTAGTAGGAGCGCCCAGCGCGGTCGAAATTCTTGCCGTCAATCAGGCGCCCTTGAAGATATTCGCCCCGAAGTTTCACTTGATCCGTGGCGGCGTAGTAAAAATAAACTGTGCCAGTGTACAGACGGCCCTTTTTCCAGAGACCCTCGCGATGAGGGAGCCCAGCTGCATCGCGTTGCAAACCTTCGCCTTCGCGGAGACCTCCGAGGAATTCGCCCTCGTAAAGCACGCGCCCTTCGACATCTGTTTCCTGGCCAATCCCGCTAAACGGGGCGGTGGCTTCCGGGGCATACACCAACCCATCGGCCTGACGGGTTATCGCCTGCACGAGAGTGGTGGCCGGGGCTGATTGCGATTCGGGGGTGGGAAGTTGAGGGATAGTTGGCTCCGTTGGTTTGGCGGGTACGGGAGCCTCCACGGTTTCCGGATTGAAGCCGGGTATCAATGGTGGCGCCATGTAGGGCGGCTCGGCTAGCGAAATATATGGCTGGGTGTTCGGTGGAGTTTCAGGCCCGGGCAAGGCGGGGGCTAGGGCGGTTGCTTCTGCGGCTTCATCCGGCCCGAGATTATCGGGGATCCGAATCAACGGCTGCTCCGTCATGGGCGCGGTGGAGTTTGGAAACGTAATGCCGCAGCCCGTATTCAACAGCGCCAGCGCCAAGCCAAGTGTGAGGTTCATAGTCTTCACGGTACCCCAAAACAGAGCAAATGCAATGCCAGCCGGACAATTAAGGTGCCTGAAAATTTCCCTTATTACGGCTGTTCAGCCCCATTTTTGTAGGCCTTCCACTTCTCGTATTCGGGGGACGCCATGTAGGCGGCGAAGAGCTCGGCTTTGTTGAAATCAATTGGAAAACGGACGGGGGTTTCGGCCTCCAGCGTCTTGAGTATGCGGGTGGTTTCGACGTGGTTTTGGATCTCAATCGCCTGATCGAGTAGAATGCCATAGCCTTCGGGGGCCTTGTCTGGCAGGGCTTTGATGAGCGCCTCCACGAAGCCTCGCGCTGCTTGGGCATCGTTTTGGCCGACCGCGATGTTGGCGCGCATGAGGTTCAGATAGGGATCACCGCCGACCTGTTGATCCAGCTGATCCACGGCCTTGGCGGCTTTTGGAAAATCCTGTTCGAGAAAATGGTAATTTATCAGTATTAATGGCAGGTTATCCGCCTTGGGAAATGTGGTCTGAAAAGCTTCGACGGCTTTCCGGTACGCATTGCCGATCGGCTTACCGGCCTTTAATTTTTGCGCGGCTACGCCGTTGGCCGCCATGATACGCATTTGCATGATGCTTTTTTGTTTCTGCCACCGTGGCGGGAGGGCGCTTATTATGGCTTCTGCGGTGGCGGGTTTGCCGGCTTGCAGGGCGGCCGAGGCGCGTTGCATGCCTTGAGCAACAGCCAGAGTGTCAGCCTCGGAGCCTCCGGATAATTGCCCAACCATGCGGCCGATGGTGTGGCTAAGCGGTTCGCCGGTAACATAAACATACACATCTACCGCCACCGCTTTTTGGCCGGTGTTGCGGCCGATGGTGAG
>Ga0160423_10005002_pt1 | contig 10846 bp, 13 predicted proteins | sample CRUFie14St8metaG_FD_108191 | JGI IMG/M metagenome (GOLD analysis project Ga0160423, IMG submission 108191) | Marine microbial communities from the Costa Rica Dome - CRUD Field 142mm St8 metaG | ecosystem: Environmental > Aquatic > Marine > Oceanic > Photic zone | place: Costa Rica: the Eastern... | reverse complement strand
TATCTCTCGTTTCTTTACCAGCGGCAGTATCTTCCATTTCTTTTGTAGTAGATAACATTCCTAAACTATCTAATACAAACATCAAAGGTTTTCTTTTATCCTCTGGTTGTTCTAAATATTTGTCTATAATTTTTATTGATTGACTTCTAAATTCTTGTACTGTAGCGACAGGCACAATAACCATTCTACTTGAATCAACACCTCTACTCTCAATCATTTCTTTTGAGATAGCACTTTCTGACTCAAAGTAAATAACACCTGCGTTATCGTCTGTATCTAAAAAATGTTTAGCAATACCTAAGGCAAAAAATGTTTTACCTGTTGCTGCCTCACCTGCGATTGCTGTAATTTTGTTTCCAGGCATACCACCGTAGATACTACCTGATAATAAAGCATTAAATGAATAAGAGCCTGTGTCTATAAAACTTGTTACGTCTGCTGAATCAACACCGTCTGCTACGATTGTAGCATATTCATTGCCTGTTTCTTTTATTATGTCTTTTAAAAAATTGCTCATATCAAACTCCTATAATTTAATCTCATTAATATAACATATCTTATCTATTTAGTCAAGGTTAGTCTTAAATTTTAGATTACCTGACACTGTAATTCGTTCTTCATCACTAGTATAAAAAGGGTAAACAGCGTGATATTGACTAGCAGAGAACATAAGCATTTTACCTTCAAAACTTTTATCAACTGGTATCGAATCAAACATAGGTTCACCTAATAAATCTGTATTTAAAAAACAAAGTTTAGATGTAGAGTTTACATTAAAATCACCTTGTTTATTCATTTCTGGAAATACTTTTAATTCTTCTTTTAAATCGTATGGTATTTTTACAAATATTATAAATGATATAAAACCTGTATGTTTATGAAAAGGATTAAACTCATGTTTCTTTTGATAATTAATCCATAATTTATCTAAAACAACTTCGCTTAATTCTGTATTATGTTTTGCTCTAGCAATTACAATATCATTCATTTTAGAAAAGTTTAATGATTGACTTGTAATCCATGTTGACACTTCACCAGGTACATTTTTAAACCCATATTCTTTTTTAATATGACCTGCTAATTGTGTTTGAAAAGGTATTTTGTTAGAATCATCTTCTTCTTTTAAGAAGTTCATCACATATTCTGGTACTTCGGTATGACCCAACATTCGGGTGCCGAAGTATTCAATACTTTTTTCCCAATTCGTTTGTTCTTTCATAATCTTTTTTTGCTCTTAATATAACTTTTCTCGCTGTAGGCGATAATTGTTTAACATCTAATTTTCCATCTTCATACCACAACTGATATTTAGGATCTTTTGGTATCCAATCTTCAGGTGGATCTTCATACTCGGCAGGATCAATTTTATTCCATAACTTATTTTTAATTTCATCTACACTAACCATACCGAAATCACTATACACTCTGCCATCAAATCTTTCTGACATCATGTTTATTTGTTCTCTATTGTATTCTACCTTTCGTTGGTAGTCCCAATATTCTTTTTTAGAATTATACTCTTTTGGTTGTATAGTCATCATAACTATTTATTCAAAAAACTGATCTAATGTAGCAACTCTGCTGTTTCTAAAAAAGTCTAACTGATTTTTAGGACCAAAACACCAAACATTTTCTATGAAAGTAGATGATTCAAATTTTTTCTTTTCTTCTTCACTTTCAAATAGTTTGTCTGACTTAGGTCTTTGTCTAATCTTCATACCTATTTGACCTAAAAACTTATCTTTAAATCTATCAACTAACTCATCGCCACTTCTATATCTTTTACCTTTAACCATTGGGTCCATAATGTTTACAAAATTATATGTCGCATATTTGTCAACTATCTCAGCAGTTTTTAAGTAAAAGTTATCACGCCACTTTTCATATGTATCATACTTATGCCAACTTTGATTTTCTTCTTCGTCATAACCTGCGTTATATTTTTCAGTAGAGAAATAAGGAGGACTAGTAAATGCCACATCAAATTTACCTGTACATAAAGGATCGCCACGAGTTACATGTTTCAAACTTAATTGTATTTCATTTAAATCCTCAGAACCCATTTTAAATATACTAACATGTTTATTACCTAATATATTAAAGTAGTGTTCGTGTTCATATATTTGAGGATCATTACAACCATTTAACTTTTCATAGTATATACATTGTTCTTTATATCTTTCAAACGTATTAGGATTAGGATCACAACCTACATAAAAGAAAGCGTTAGAAGCATAAAACCCAGCAAGTCTATCGCCCCAACCACAACTAGTATCTAATACATATCTTGCGTTAGTCATATCATAGATAGTTTTTGCTACAACAGGTTTAAATTGTGTAGCAATATATGTACCTAATCTAATGACTTCTATATAACTTTCAGGTGATAAATCTGCTTTACTATTTACACCACGCCATAACCCACCTAGTGTTGACCATATTTCTTTTGGTGTGCCTTTTTCCCATGTTTCTTTAGGTGATTTAATTTTATATGTACCACAATCTAATCTTAAATCTTGGTGAAAAGCATTTGATATATCGTTAAATTGAGAAGACGCCTCAATCAAACCTAAACCATATTTACTATATGGGTATTTGTAATCATCATATTTTTCAAAGACATGATTTTGATTCTGATCTTCAGGTGTACAAATCTTTGATGTATCAAAGTTAATTAAGTCGTAAAATACTTCTCTAACTTTTTCTTTTGTTATAGTTCTTAGAGGAAATTTAGGTTTTTCAGTAGCAATATATTCTGATAAAGTCTCTCTAAAAACTTCTTTTGTATAAGTGTCCGTAAGTCTCTTAAATTGTATTGAATCACATACTGGTAATTTATTTTCATCTGAAAATGTATGTAATTCTTTATATAAATTATCATTTTTCATCTTCATTATTCCATAAAATTAACATAAAAATTATTGGTAGATAACATAATATAACACATAATATCGCCAAAGTCAAGGTCATATAAAAAATTTATTATGTTTATTCAACCTTTCGTTTATAACTGGTATATACTTATCTGTTTTTTCTATTAAGTAATATTTTCTTTCTTCTAACAAGGCTGCCTCACCAGTTGTACCTGAGCCAGCAAATGGGTCTAATACTATACCATCTTTAGGTGTAACTAATTTAACTAAGTATCTCATTAAATCTAAAGGTTTTACAGTAGGGTGGTCTGTATCACCTTTCTCTTTTTTATCTGGTTTATTACAATAGAAATAATCTGACCATGTTTCAGATAATCCATCATGTATTACGTTAGCAGGCCATCTGCCTTTTGTAATACCAAAAGGACTTTCTTCTTTTAAACCTAATTTGTAAATATTCTTTTTGTAATCTACGTTTCTTCTATTCTTATTAGTATCTTGTATCAAATCGCCTACTCTACATTCATCTAAATTTAAATGTTTATTTACACCCTTTCTTGCCATAACAATTGGTTCGTGTGCTGGTTTTAGTAAGTTTCTTTTTTTAGGAAAACCTGTGCCGTATATCCAATTTATCATATCAAATATTTCAAAACCTGCGTCTTCAATAGCAGTTGCCATTCTATGATAGTTTCTTGTGGCAGCAAACGCTAGTAAAACACCTTTAGGTTTTATAGTTCTATAAACTTGTTCCCAAAATTCTTTTTGAAACGCTATATCACCACCATCCCATTCTTCGCCCATAAATCCTTTTGATAGTCTTTGAAAAGAACCATCTTTACCATATTTAGCAGTTGTGCCTTTTGTAAATCTTTTTACAATAGATGTTAAGTGATAAGGTGGGTCTGTAACTACTGAGTCAAATATATCTTCATCTAAAGTTTTTAGATGTTCTAAACTATCAGCATTAATAATTTTATTAGATTCCATAACTCAATAAAAAATATCTCATCATTAAACATATTACAATAAAATGAGGTATAGTCCAATTAGTTCTTATTGCTAATATGCCACCTGTAGCAAATCCCCAATGTAGAGATATACCTAACATTATCATAAATTCAACTACACTCATTCAAAAAAACTTTCTAAACTTGCTTTAGGTTCAGGTGACCAACCGATAGAGTTTAATATAAAACTAATAGGATCAATAAAAGTTTTTTCAAACTGAGTTTCATAATCAATATAATCTTCTAATTTAAACTCTGTTGGCAACTTAGTCACATAACTTATAACATCAAACTTAAATGGATTTGCTTCTAATAATTTTACAAATTTAATTTTATCGCCATCATTAATATATGGATACTTGTATTCTAAACCCATTTCTTTTATTTGATGATTGTAAATTAAAGCACCTTTTACATGTATAGGTGTGCCTTTAATAAACACACTATTACTATCTCTATATTTTTTAATATTATTACAACTTCTAGGAAAAGATATTTGTTCTGCTTTCATTTTAAAAAATTCTGTTTTAAAATCAGCAATAAACTTTTGTACATCTGTTTCATCTTTAGTCATAATCATATTGATACATTCTTTAATCTTACCTCTACATACTTCAGGTGTTGATGATCTAACTGCTTCAATACCCATAATCTTTAGTTTAGGTTTTTCTAGTCTGATACCCTCTTCATCTAATACATTTAAAATATATCTTTTCTTGGCAGTCCATATACCTTTGTCAGCAATTACTTCTCGTTTCATAACCATTTTTTGTTGAAAAGCATTTGTATATTCTGAAACTTCATCAAAACATTTTTCTATAAATGGTTCTATTTTATTTTCTACAACTTTGTCAATAAAGTTTATTGTCTGTTCTTTTGTTTTGCCTTTACAAACTTTCTCAACTAATTTATCAAGTGTCAAGTAAATTGAATCTGTATCAGACGCAACAATATAATCAACTTTATCATGTGTTTTTAATATATCATTCATAAGTTTATTAACAGATTTTTCAATATATCTAATTACAAATTGACCTGCTGTTGTAATAGCACTTGCTTGTCTCACATCATAGTATCTAAAATACTGATTGCCTACAGCACCGTAAGCACTGTTAAGACCTATCTTTTTAGAATACTGAATATTATGACATCTACTAATTTCTTTTAATAGTTTAGGGTCTTTTGTTTTATTATATTCTGTCTTTGCTATCATCATTTTCTTTTTATAAACAACACGATCACCATACATCTTTTCCATAATCTCAGGTAAAAAACCTTGATTATCTGTTTTAAACATAGCACCGTTAGGAGTTATAGTAGCACCTTCAGTTTTTAAATGTGTAAGTGGTGTAGCATGATTTAAAAGTTTATCTACATTGATACCATTACTTTTAACACCTATAATTTTTTCTGGCGAAATATTATATTGCATTATTAGATGAGGATACAGAGAGTTAATATCAAACGACACAACCCATTTATGTAAACCTAGTAAAGGTTCTTTTACATAAGCACCATCATATTTAAATTCTTTTATATTATCTTCTTTAGGTGGTATGACTATATTCTTTTTTCTTAAATGATTATAGATTATAGTATCCCAAAATCTAACTTGTGAGAATACATCATCATAATTAATTTTTGCCTCATACGCCATAGTTAATATAAGTTCAATAAGTTTTAGTTTATCTTCTAACTTATCAACAATCTCAACGTCTTGTATATTGTAATCTACAAATGATTGAAAGTCTTTAGTATACCATTCTTTAAATGTCTCATAAGGGTTATCGTCTTTTTCTTCACCTAGTTCTACTTTACCAATATAGTTTAGTTTATAACTTTCAGGTCTCACTGGTATAAACTTTCTGTATAAATCCATATAATCTAACATTACAATACCATACAAGTGATATACTGATTGTTTTCTGCCCCAACTAGATATTTCTTCTCGTTCTATAAGATTCCACGGCGATAATCTTTTAATAACTTTTTCATCTGTTAACATTCTAATTCTATTAACTAGATAAGGTAAATCAAAAAACTTTGTATTCCAACCTGTAATAACATCTGGATAATTCTTTAACCAAAACTTCATAAACTCCATGATAAGTTGTTTTTCAGAATTACATTTTATATAATAAACATCTTGTCTTTTTGTTTCAAAGTCGCCTGTACCCCAAGTTATAATTTGTTTGTTAGATTGATTTTTTACAGTAATACATAATAGTTCTTCAACAGGATTTTCTACATCTGGAAAACCATTTTCACAACTACACTCAATATCTAAAGTAAATATCTTTATTGCGTCTTTGTTAAATTCAATTTCTTCAGGATGTTTATCAGAAATATATTGATAGTGATAACGATCCATACCATAGATCGGTGCGTTGCCTGTATTATAATGTCTTTTGAAATCTCTTGCTTTTTTGATACTGCCAAAAGTAATAGGTTTTAAATACTGACCTTGTAAAGTTCTATAATCAGTTTGTTGTTGTGTCATAGCGTATAGAGTAGGACTATAATCTATTTTTTCTTTATAGTCTTTACCGTCTCTAACGCCACGAACAAGCAACTTGCCGTGATGTTCTATTACATTTTTATAAAAGTTCATGTTTTAATAAATTCACAATTAATCCATCATGTTCAGGTTGTAGTTTTATTTGACAAGCAAGTCTGCTTACACCCTCTACATAATTCTTTTCATATTCCATTAAACTAGTTTCTAAGCCATTATAGTCTATTTTGCCTAGTTTGTCAACCCATTCACCAGTTAAATGTATATGACATGTACAACAAGCACAAGACCCACCACAATCGGCAGGTATCTCATGTATCCGTACATGACTTTCTTTGGCTGCTTCCATAAGAGTTGTACCTTCGGGTACATCAACTCTTATCTTTGAGCCGTCTCTTACAAAATAAACTGTTACCACTTTAGATTTTAGGTAATTTGTTTTCTGTTATTAAACTATTAGCTGGTGTTAAAATTGAGCTAGTATTTTGTTGATAGGTTTTTTCTATTTCTTCTTTAGGTTCTACCATAGAAACAATTTTATCTGACTTGATAGTTACTGTATCACTCTTACTGTATGGTGAATACGGCGTCATCATTAATTGTACAGGTTGTCCTGGGGCTTTTTGAGTAGGAATTATAACAAAAGGTTTACTTAAACTAGTACCTTGGTCATTCTCGCCTATTTTGGCTATGACATCTTCGCCTGTCATTAACCTAATTATTTTCACATCTGACATAATATCTCCTTATAATTTAATCAGTATAACATTATTTATCGTTTTTGTCAATGTCCTTATCTAAAGGTTTTAGTCTTTTACTTAATACAAAAGTTCTATTAGCATTGACACTAATATTCATTTGTCGCATTACTTCTCTATTAATAAGTAAATCTGAACCTGATCTAGGTCTATTGTCTAAACCTACCTCAATGTCTTTGTAAGTAAAACCATTAAATGTAATATCCATTAATATTGTAGGTCGAGTCTCTGAAGGCTCTTGTCCGTGAGCATTTGCTCTAAACACTTCACTTGTGCCATGTCTAGGTTTAGAATAAACTTTACCATCATATTTCCATTTAACTATTTTACCTTCTTCTAAAATTTCATCTGCGTGTAAGGCACATGCTTTGGCACCGTTACCAGTATCAAACTTAGCTCTAACTTTACCTACATCTGTTATTTCAACTGTTTCTAACCAACCAGTTTCTATTAGAGATTGTCTATCCCAATATTTTCTTTCTGTAATATAATCAATTAAATACTCCATCATTTTTTCACCGTCTATTCTGCCTGCTGGTTCTGGTTCTGAATAGTAATCTTTATAACTATAACCCTCATAGTCAGCACCTGATCCTGGACTACCATTGATTTCTAATACATAAGGTTTACCTTTGTATTCAATATGATCTACGCCTACCATATATGCTTTTGACACTCTAGCGGCTTTTAAAATTAGTTCTCTTTCCTCATCATTGATTGTATAAGGTTCAGCGTCAGCACCTCTGTGTGTGTTTGATCTAAAGTCATAACTACTATGAGTTCTTTTTGTACTAGCAAATATCTTATTGTCAACCACAAAAGTTCTTACATCATACTTTGATGGCATAAATTCTTGTATTAATAATTCTGCGTCTAGTTTCCACATTGCTTGTAAAGTTGCCACAAGACCCTCATAACTTTCAATTTTAATAACACCTACGCCTTGTGTACCTGTAAGTGTTTTTAATATTACAGGAAACTTACCACCTATCATATCTAAGGCAGTTTTAATATTATTCTCATTTGAAACAAAAGCAGTTCTTGGTGTAGGTATACCAAACTTTTCAAATAGTATAGCAGTTGTTAATTTATTATCACAAGTAAGCATGGCTGCTCTTGTGTTTAACATAAATGCCTGTGAATTTTGAAATGAAGATATTAAAGATAATCCTGCCTCATCTTCTAAGGCACCACCTCTAACTATACAAACGGTATCTTTACCAACAAAAGTATGTTCGGCGCCTTTGCCGTCATAATTGTAAACAGTTAGTGTATTTTTTTCTTCATCTTTTTGTGTGATGATAGTTGATTTAGTGTTAACAATTATACACTTAATCTTTTTTTTATTACACGCTTTTTCTACAAGTTCAACAGTTGTATCTTTTTTAGGATTGTCTGAATCAGCTATTGTTAAAATAGCAACAGTGATAGGTTTATTTTTTCTATCTATATTACGATCTTCGTTGATATATTCTTTAAATTTAGGAACTTCCATTTATTTCTCATCTTTTACTTCTTCTTTAGTATCTACTTTTTTACCTATATTGTATTTTGCTAATAAGTTCCATTCACCTTTTTCTTTAAAAGGTAATACTTTAATTTGACTTAAAGGTGCTTTATTTTCTACTTTTGATTTATCTAGGATATCTACTAAGTTCCAATCTTGTAAAAGAATTGAAATTGTATTCCTTCTTTGAATATCATTCTCAACTAATGTTGATTTTTTACCATCTAAAGCAAATAACTCTTTAAAATGTGTTATGTAATATTTACCTTGTTTATGTAATATATGACACGATTGATATAGTGTCTTATCTTTTCTACTAGCAACACCAATTCTAGTTAAAGTCTCTCTAATTTTTAAGAAGTCGTCTGGCGCTTTTATTGTTACCTCAAGCATACTCTCAGGCGACCATTGTATCTCTTCACTCATCTTTTTCTCCCACCCTTTGTAAGGGACTCTTTAATTACTTCAATTTGTTCCTTTGATAGTATGTTGAGAGCTTGTTTTGCTTTTTCATTACTGTAACCATAATACTCTTTTACATACTCTAAATCTTTCAACTTGGCTTGTGATAACCACTTGCCACCAAATCGCTTTCTTTTTCTAATACTATTTATGTAAAAGTGAAATTGTAATCTCTTATCTAAGAAGTGATAGCCATTCATTTCGTTTGCTTGTGCTATACAATCATAAAACATTGATAAACATTTATTAATTACATAAGGTGGATACTTCTTTGCCCATGCCTCATCATCTGTATCAAGTAAAGGTTTTTTATCAAAGTTGATTGCGTTTAGATAATCTTTTAATTCATAAGCCATTATTTTTTCTTTTCATGTTTTTTATGACCTTTATGACTGCCCATATAATAATCACCTGGTTCATAATCCCATACTTTGCCATGATGACCTCTTATGTCTGCCCATAGCATTCTAATTCTTACTATCAATTTTCTTATACTTCTACTCATACTAATGTCATTACCAATACTGCTCTGTATCCTGTTTTAGGAAAAAAGTAATAGTGTTCACCACTATCTATCAATATGCCTTTATGTTGTTCAGGTGTTATTTCCTTACAAATGTGACCGTCATCATCCCTAAAGACAGTTTTTGCTGACGGATCAGCGTCATTAAGATATAATATAAATTGTTTATGTGGTATCTCATGGTCTCTATGTGCTGGACAATGGTCAGTAACACCTGTGTTGAAAGTTATATTTAAAACTGATCTTAATATTCTATCATATTTAATATTATTCTTTTCACAAAATCTATCTAAGATACCTTTTGCCCAACCACCATGGTCTGAGTTCCAAGGATATCTTTTAGTGCCATCTATCGGTACTCTTTCCTCTTCTCTTCTTAATAATATGTGAGAGAAGTGAGGATTTTTGTCAGTGCCTTCAGTAGTATTTTGTAAGTAAAAAGGAAAGTTACCTAGAATAACATTTTTAATATAATCTTTATCTCTATCTCTTAAAAATTCTTTGTCTTCTACAAAAAACATTGTTCACTCCTATTTAAATTTACAACTTGCCATTATTTCTGTTAAACAAGCAACCATATTTATCTCTTGGTCAGCAACGAAGGCTGCCTTATATTGATATCCAGCGATAATTAATATTGCCTGTGGTACAGATTTACTATCTAAATTTTCATACAAAACATCATATAAAGACCTAAACAAATGTGATGGCTCTTTATCTAAGTTTTGTACAACCCATTTTCTCATATCATTAAAACGTTTTTCTTTTAACGTCTTAATTAATTCTTTATGATTGACCTCTGATAAACTAAACAATATACCACTGTCAATCTTACCTCTTACAGAATAACGTTGTAATTCGTTTATCGTTCTTCTAAAGTCAGGATAATACTTTTGAATTAACTCTGCTAATACTTTTTTATCAAAGCCTACTTGTTCATCATTTAGAACACCCTCTAATCTTTTTAGAAAAGCAGTTGCTGTTTTAACTCTTTGACCATTAGTTATTCTAAAATCAATAACAGTACAACGACTATGTAAAGCAGGTATGATTTTATTCTTGTAATTACAAGTGAATATAAATCTACAATTATTGTAAAATGTTTCTATAAAGTTTCTTAAAGCAGGTTGAACACTATCAGCATTCATATAATCTGCCTCATCTATAATTACAACTTTGTGTGGTGCGTCTTCGGTTA
>Ga0160423_10005001_pt1 | contig 10849 bp, 18 predicted proteins | sample CRUFie14St8metaG_FD_108191 | JGI IMG/M metagenome (GOLD analysis project Ga0160423, IMG submission 108191) | Marine microbial communities from the Costa Rica Dome - CRUD Field 142mm St8 metaG | ecosystem: Environmental > Aquatic > Marine > Oceanic > Photic zone | place: Costa Rica: the Eastern... | reverse complement strand
TCTTTCATTATTTCAAACACTTTGTCGTGATTGTAAGTTACTGTATTACCGTTTTTAAATGTGACGTTTATAGTTTCGTCTTTACCTATTAGTGATTGTCTCACTACAAATCTTTTTGAATTTAGCATAATTATTATATTTAAGTTATTAGTTATTTATATTATCTTTTTATTATCGTTTTTAGTTTGTGTAAAAGTATACACTTTGTTTAGTTATTTATTTTTAGTTACACCTCTTGCGCCACGCTTCACTACGTGTAATTGCACTTTAGTTTTATTCAGTGTGACATTAGGTAGTTAAGTTATATAGAGTAACTGGCTAGTGTCACATATAATCTCTGCTCTGCGCCCATGATTCACTACTTTAATAAGTGATGCTCGACTTACGGTTTTGATTATTATACTTATATTATCTTTTTACTTTCGTATTTACTTTGTAAAAATTATATTTAATATTGTTTTAGTTATTATATTTAAAATTGTTATTATTATAATCATTTTAGTTTTATTTTTGTTACATATATATTATCTTTATATTATCGTATTTAGTTTGTATAGTATAGTATAAATAAATAATAGTTAGTATCAATGTAAATACGATTGAAGTAAGATAATATGGATATAAAATGTGAAAATATATATTATAATGGTATATATAAAGGGGGGCTGGGTGTATATATGGGGTTTTGTATAGGGGGTAGGGGGGCCAGGGTAGGGGGGGTAACACTTTATTAAAACATTTACAATACGGAAGTAAATATATTAACTACTATGTAATTATCTAAAATATGGAATAACAGCAAAGTGCTGTAATAAATAAACAAATTAAATATGGCATCATTAAAAGCAACATTATCCTTATCTAGCACAGACGTTTCTTCTGATGCTTTATCATTTTCAGTTACTGATACTGCTAGTGTAACCGCACCTTTAGAAAACATGTCTAGAATAACAGCAGACAATACTGGCGGTAATAGTATTATACTTCCAAGTGTAAATGCTACAAGATATGTTTATATAAAACATTTAGGATTAAACTCAGCTGGTGGTGATTCAGGAGCGGATCAAGTAAAAGTAGAAACAGCAGATGGTACAGAAATAATGCGTATTTCTAAAAATGAGTTTGCTTTCTTCCCACATTACGCAGGTGGAGCTGGTTTACTACAACTAGAAACTACAGCTAACACAGTGCAAGTAGAATACGCTTATTTTACTAGATCATAAAATAAATAAATATGGCTACATTAAAACCGACAATATCATTATCAAGCACAGACGCATTGTCAGATGCTACATCGTTTTCAGTGACAGATAGTTTAAGCGTACTCGGAGATGTAAAAAGAATTTCATATGTAGTAGCACATCCTCCTGGAGTTACAGATATATTAACAGCTAGTGCTTATAATAAGTCATATGTTTTTTTACAAAATAAAAGCGCAACTGCTTCTGAAATAATAACTATAGGTAAAAAATCAACTGATGCTACAGTAGATACCACAGGTTCAGATGCTACAATAACAATGGACAGTACAGCAAATATTAGTGTTGGCATGTCTATTACTGGAACTAACATACAGAGTGCGACAACTATAAACTCTATAACAAACGGAACAACAGCTGAAATGTCTAAAACTGCAACTGGAACTGCTAGTAATATAACAGCAACATTCGGAACAGAAGACTTTATAACACTAGGAGCAGGAGAATTTGCATTTTTTCCATGGAGTGGAACAGAAAATTTAGAAGCATCGTCCGCTGACGGCACACCTACTTTAGAAGTAATGATTTTTGAAGCAACAGCATAAGAAATAATAAGGAAAATCCTTATACCTAATTAATTAAAAACCAAAAACATGACATACATATACTATAAAAGTAGTAGTTATACTACAGAACCTAAAATTTCAGAGCAAAAATTATCAGAGTGGAGACACTTAGCTGATAAAAAGAACTGGAGAATTACACAATTACCGAACGGGTTTTACCAAACAGAGGTAAATAAGCCCGATAACGAAGAAACTTGGGTAGATATTACGCGTAGAGAGACATTAGAAGGTGCAGAAGCTGCAATAAACGGCAGCGTTGAGCACTTTGAGAAGAAATTAGAGTACGTAAAAGGCCCAAAAGTTGTAAAAACTTTTAAATAAAAACTATATGGCGTTCAAATTAGGCAGTGAAAAAAGAAATTTCAAACATTCAGGCAATGTTAAGCTAGTTAGAACGCCATTAGAAAAGGATACAGTAGCAGAAGCCAGAAACGATGGCACTATTGCTGTTAGCCCAGACGTAAAACCAGGCAGTAAACTGATGAAACGCGTCATCAAGCACGAAATGAAACACATGCAAGACATGGAAGACGGGCGTGCTGCCTACGGAGACAACTGGATGATGTGGGATGGTAACATATATCTACGTAAAAACGGATATATTGATGGCCCAGCAGGTAGATTACCTGAAGGACACCCTGACCACCCTTGGGAAGCAGAAGCTATCCAAGCTGAAAAAGAATAATAATCGATTAAATATTTAAACACATGGCATTTAAAATGAAGGGGATGTCGTTCGGTAAAGGAACTAGTTATAAATCTCCACAAGCAATGAAAAAAGAAGCTGCGATGAAGATGAAAAAAGCAGCAATGAAAATGAAAGATCCTATGGATATGAAAAAAGATCCAATGATGATGAAGAAGGATCCAATGATGATGAAGAAAGACCCGATGATGATGAAGAAAGATCCTATGAAAATGAAGAAGAACTCGGCAATGGATATGAAGAAGGATCCTATGAAGATGAAGAAAGGATCAGCAATGAAAAAAGATATAAAAGTAAATGATGATATATCTATTGTTACTTCAGGTCCTGATGCAGGAAAAGTTAAAAGTAAAAAACAAACTGGTGCTAAAAATTATGCAGCTGCTGTAAAAAAAGATCCTAAATTACCTGATTACATAAAACAAAGAAAAGGTCTTAAAAAAGGAACTGATGAATATAACCGAATACAAAATAAAATAAACGCGGCTTATGGTGTTAGTAAAAGACATGGTTACACAAACAAAGGTAAACAAGGTGGTCCTGCTGGTGACGAAAGAGTTATTAAAAGTCGTACACCAGGAGTAAGAACTTTGAAAACAAAACGAGCTAAAAAACGCGACGTAACTAAGCTTAAAGAAAAAGATCTTATAAAAGGTGAAGTTAGTAAATTTAAATCAAAAGGTGATAAAATTAAAAAAGATACAACACGTAAGATGTTTAGAGAAACTAAGCTAGGTAAAACTAAATTAGGTAGAAAACTAGTTGCTAAAAAAAATAGATAAGAAGTAGAACTTTAAATCTACAATAAATTTAATTAAATAAAATAAAATACATTATGGAATATAACTTACCAAGTGAGTTGGTAAAAAACTTAGACTTCGGTAGTGATGCTAAACACAGAGTCATTACCGGAGTTAATAAGTTAGCTCAAGCCGTTAAATCCACATTGGGTGCGTCAGGTAAATGTGTTATCTACGAAGACGGTCGTGGCAAACCGGTCATAACAAAAGATGGTGTAACCGTTGCAGAGAGCGTAGTCTTACGTGACGCGGTTGAAAACATGGGTGCAACTCTAATCAAAGAAGCTGCCAGAAATACAGTACGTGATGCTGGTGATGGTACAACAACTGCTACAGTATTAGCTGAAGCATTAATCAAGCAAATAGACGCTGCGATCGCAGATGGTCTTACAATCAGAGAAATAAAAGATGGAGTAAACAAAACGCTAGACACTGTCATTAGCTATTTAAATGATATAGCTACTGATGTTGAAGGTGATATGCTTAACTCTGTTAGCGCTATATCTTGTAACAACGATAAAGAGCTAGGTGCTATTATAGCAGAAGCTTATGAAAAAGTTGGCAAGCAAGGTGTTGTGCTGATGGAAGAAAGTGAATCAGATGAAACATACGTTGACATCGTGGACGGTGTTAAAGTAGAGTGTGGACTTACGTCACCGCATTTTGTTACTAACACTGATAAACAAGCATGTGAACTAGATAATCCTTTAGTATTTATATGTTCATCTGAAATACCTAATGTACGTAAGATACAAAATATATTAGAACATGTTATTAAAAATAATAGATCATTACTCATAGTAGCGCCAGTAGCACAGCAAGTTAAAGCTGCGCTTATGATGAACAAAGTTAAAGGTAATATTAAAGTTAACATTATTGATTTACCAGGCTTTGGTCCTACTAAAAAAGATGCTACAGAAGATTTAGCTATACTTACAGGTGCTACAGTACTTAACGAAGAGTTAGGTGATGATTTAGATTTAATGAAGCCTGAACACTTGGGTGAAGCTGATTTTGCTACAACAGATGATAAGCACACAGTGTTAACGCTAGAAGGTATGACTGAGGGTATTGAAAACAGAATAGATGAGTTAACAGGTAAGCTTTCAAAAGAGTCAAATGGTTTTATAAAGAAAAAACTAGAAGATAGATTAGCCATGCTATCAGGTAGTGTTGGTATAATACGCGTAGGTGCTAACTCAAAAGTAGAGTTAAAAGAAAAGAAAGATCGTGTTGAAGATGCTATATATGCTACAAGAGCTGCATTGCAAGAAGGTATAGTGCCAGGCGGTGGCGTAGCATTATTAAACGCTAGTCAAAAAATTATAGCTGATGACGCCGGTAAAGTATTACTTAACGCGCTATCGTCACCTTATGAAACTATATTAGATAATGCTGGTATGAAAGTAGGTGTAGAGATGCAAGATGGTCATGGCTGTAATGTTATAACAGGTGGCTTTGTTAATATGATTAATGAAGGTATTATTGATCCAGTGCTTGTAACTAAGTCTGCACTTAAAAATGCTGTGAGTGTTGCGTTAACTATTATGTCAGCTGATTGTGTAATTTCAAATATAAGAGTAGAAGATGCAAGCAGTTAACGATTACGTAATAGTTGATATAATAAAAGAAGGGCCAAAAAAAGTTGGTGGCCTTATATTAACTGATGAAACAGATGAAACAAACAGATATAAAAAAGCAAACATTATATCTGTAGGTAATGATGTACCTATTGTTAAAAAAGGTAATGTAATATACTACGATGCTTTAGCTGGACATGATATAGCTTATAACGATACTATGTACAGAGTTATACGTGCTAGGGATATAGTTATAGTAGAATAATTACTATTTAGTAAAAACGTGTGATTACTATTAAAGTAGATTATACGTAAACTATAAACCATAAACAATAAACAAAAAATCAAAAATTAATTATAAACTTAAAAAAACAATAATATGGCAAGTGCAGTAACAATTGGGGCTAAAGGCCCTTACTTATACTTTGCGGAAGCAGAAGTAGCAACAACAACTGAAGCTATCATGGTACCGGCTAACTCTTATTTAGGAGCAAATCCAACTGGTGATAATACTTTAGTTTTATCGTTTGCAGATGTTGTAGGTACAGATACAGTTAATACTGTAACGTTAACTATAGCAACTGACAAGCATAAAGAAGTTATGGCGGCGTTAGCTTCTATAATGAATTCAAATCCTAACAAAGCTAACAACGGAGTAATAGTTGTAGCTGATGCAGAAGATACTACAGCAAAAGAATTAACAACAGCAACTGGTGGCGCAGGTACATCTTATTCTCCAGCTCAATTTGGAACTAAGACACCTGTGTTTCACAAAGAGTTTAAAGGATTAGTAACTGGCGTAGCAATCGCTTAATGTATAACAAAATAAAAAATTAAAAATGGAAAATTATTTATATTTCTCAGACGCAGATGGCGCAGATGCTACTGGAGATGCAGGCATGTGGCCAGCTTCAAGATTCGTAGGAGTAACTCCTACTTCGGCAACAACTACAGATATCTTCTTTGAAGGTCAAACTGGTGTTGGTGATGGAGTTGATAGAATTAGATTAACACATTTAAACTCAGCCACAGTGCTGGATGATCAAGCGGACTTAAATGGTCATAAGTGTCAACAAATAGTTAATGCTATTTCAAGCTTATTAAACGCTCATCCTCATGGAGGTAGAATGCTTACTGTTGTTGACTTAACAGAAAGCGTAACAGCAGCTGGAATGCCTGCTATATCATCAGTGGCTATTACTATTGATTCATAGTAAATGCGATTAACTAGTCATGATTTACGTGACTTACAAATTCTTAAGTATTACAGGCTCGTTAGAAAATGGGCCTGTAAAACTTACGGGTTGACTGATGCTGATCTTGAGCTGTTAATTTATTTAGACTGCAAAGGAAGATTTACGCGTCAAGAATTTATCGACGGTACTTACACAATGAGTTGGGATAAAAACCGTTGGGAAAAATTAAGGAGGAATGGTTGGATCGAAGCATGGCGACACAGAAACAGAACAACCATCAAATACTCTGTATTCAAAACCTCCTTTAAGTGTTCACACTTAATAAGTAGAATATATAGAATACTCTTAGGTGAAGAAGATATACCTACTTCAGTAAAGAGTGTATTTTTTAATAACAAATCATACACCGATAAGGTAATGAATAAGTCTATCGATGATATGATAAAAGATAATGAACGATGATAGGAAATGTAATTGGTAGTTTATTCAGTAAAGTAGTTAATAATGCAGAAGGAATACTTGATAAAGTTATTACAACAGACAAAGAAAGAGATGAAGCCAAGCTTGCACTCAAGAGCTTATTACTCGAAGCTGAGAAAGAAGCCTTCGCAAAAGAAGTCGAAGACAGAAAGAGCGCTAGAGATATGTACAAAGACGACGCGTTTATTCAAAAAGTACTTGCAACGCTATTTACTGCTGCGTACTTCGGACTAAGTTTTATGATGTTTAAAGTATTTGTAGTTAAAGAAATAAACTTAGGTGAGTTTGAAATTAGTTTCATCTCAACAATATTCGGTGCTATGAGCGCCAAAGTTAATACAGTTGTCGACTTCTTCTTTGGAGGCTCGTCAAAGAAAAATGAACAAATAAATAAAAAATAAAAATGGGAATAAATTCAACAGATACTGCATACGCTCAGGGTAAGTTTGGATCAACGTATCTAACTGGTAGTGGTGCTAAGTTAGACTTGTCTATGGCAACATCTAAATATTATATATCATCTATAACTATAGTTGAAACAACTGAGTTTACTAATTTAGATGTTTTAGATGGTGGCGTTAATTCTGGTATAGGTAAAACATACTTTGCTTCTACAGATGGTCCTTTTCCAATAGATACTGATTGGGCAGGTGATGCAACAGCTGATGTTACAAACGAATCGGGTAATGATTCAGATCAAATAGCTAGTGCAAATGCTTTTCCAGCGGGTATAACAATATACGGTATGTATGATAAAGTAGTATTAAACAGTGGTGCTTGTATAGTGTACGTAGCTCCAAGACCAGATTATAGTAGTAGAGCGTAATGTTAGGATTAGGAAACTCAATGGTACCAAGCTCTAGTTTAGCTAAAGGTAGAAGTATTAACTTTGATTCAAGTAGTTTTTTAACTCATAGAACTATATCTGACACAAATGTTTTTCCTTGTGGTGGAACTTCTGACTGGTCTTGTAACTTTTGGATAAAGTTTAATACTATTAGTACAAACGAAAATGGTATTATGAAGCTAGGTAGTGGAAACGAAGATGTTAATTTTTTAATAGATGCTGCAGCTGCTAATCCAGCTGCAACTAGTAAAATAAATTTTCAATACAGATTTGGAGGTTCTCTTATAATAGATTTAGAAACTAGTAACATTAACAACTCTACTTTATATGATTGGAGTATGTTTACTTTTGTTATGGATAGATCTGATAAGTTTACTATATATGTTAATGGCGTTAATGTAGGAGAACAAGACATATCAAGCTTTTCATCTAGTAACTTAGTTAATATGAACGATGATCCAAAATTGATAGGTACAGCGTTAAAAGGTGGGGTAAATTATGGTGGAGTTTTTAGTATAACAGAACTAGCTTGGTGGACAGAAGCTTTTACAAATGCTCAAGTTAAAACTATATATAACAATGGAAGGCCATTTGATTTAAGAAATAATTTTGCAAGTTACACTTCAACTAATTTAGTAGATTATTATAAATTTTTTGGAAATAGTGTTGATTTAACACCATATATAATAGGTATTACTAATACAAAAGTTGCTTATAACTTTGCTAGAAATGATAGATTTTTTCCTTTTCAAAATACTCTTTGGCAACCAGATGGTTCATCTACTTTAAAAGCATCTCATATTTTTCTTCTTAATAGTGCTACTGCAGAAGATGTTGTTATAGATGGTGAAGAGGTTGTTAAAATAACAAGAGGTACTAATGATTTTGTAGCTGCTATACTTTATAATGCGTCTCATTATTCACCTGATATTAGTAGTGATGGTAATGTTAATTACCATTGTTTTATAGATTTCAAAACTACTACAGCAGGTAGTGTTACTTTTACATCTGCTGCTGGTGGCACTACTTCATCAATTAACTCGTTAACAACTTTTAGAACTGCGGGTTGGCTAAATACTAATACTAATAAAGGTGCAAACGCTGTTTTAATTAGTGGAGTAAGTAGTAGTGAGTCACCACTTTTTTTAAAAAACTTTAAGGTTTTTAGAGCCGCAGACTCTATTACAAATGCTCTTGGATTACAACCTTACGAAATAGAAGATAGTCCAAGTAAAAATTTAGGTTAATATGAAATATATAATAATAAACACTAGTGAAGTTCATAATACAACATATGGTTATGATACGACAGGATTATCTATAGAGCAAATAGTAGAAAAAGAAAATGAAAATCCATATTGGAAAATTAGTTTTGATGGATTAGAAGAACTTGGAGTTCATCAGCTTGTTATGAATAATGACAAAACAAAATGTATATTATCATATAGTGGTGAGTGTCCTAGTTTTTTAAAAGATAAAAAAAGTTATACCTCTGAAGAAATTGAAGAAGAAAAGAAAAAATCAGAGTGGAATTAATAATTAAATAAAATAAAATAAAATGGCAAAAAAAGAAAAAGTTATTGACTTAAAACAAAAAGTCGATAAAATATCAGATCAACATTTATCTGATTTACAAAAAGTAGTTAATACTATAAATGGGTTACAGTTTAATATAGGTAAAATTGAAACACAAAAACATCAACTACTACACAACTTAGATTCAGCTCAACAAGCAGTTAAAAAAATGCAAGACATGCTTGTAAAAGAATATGGTACTTATGATGTTAATATAGATGATGGAACTATTAATTGGCCTAAAGATGAAAAATAATATTATAAGAAAAATAACTATAGGCAAAGACTATAAAACAGATTCAATGCACTACGCCGTAGATCAAGAGGTTTACGGCGGGCATAAGATTTGTGATATAATAGAGGAAGAAGATAAGTACTGTGTTTATATTAAAAAAGAAAAGGTTGTTATACCTTGGAAAGATTTTAATAAAAACATGGCTATATCAGTTGAATATAACTTAGAATATTAATGAATGCTTATAAAGATTTTATTGTGGCTCCTATTGGCGAGCGTTATAATAATGTTAAGCGAGTCGATGACAAAGAGTTGATATTAAATACTGAAATATTTAATCATCAATACATTAATAGAAAAGCAAAAGTAATCGCTACTCCACTATTATTTAATTCACCTGTTAATATAGGTGATGAAGTAATAGTGCATCACAATATATTTAGAAGATGGCACGATGTTAAAGGTAGAGAACGTAATAGTAGATCGTACTGGAAAGAAGATAAATATATAATATCACAAGATCAAATATATTTATACAATAATAAAGCTATGCCTGGCTACAGCTTTGTTCAACCTATAAAATCAAATAGTAAATTAACTAATGACACAGAACAACCTTTAGTTGGTATAATAAAATATACAGATGGTGCTTTTGATATTAATACTTTAGTTGGTTTTACGCCTAACAGTGAATATGAGTTTGTTATAGAAGGTAAAAGATTATATAGAGTTTTAAATAAATTTATTACAATTAAATATGAATATAAAGGAAACGAAAAAGAATATAATCCAAGCTGGGCAAAAAGCGGTTGAAGAACTTATTAAAGTTGCTAAAGAACCTATTGTTGATAGCGATGATGATATATCAGCTGATAGATTAAAAAATGCAGCAGCTACTAAAAAGCTAGCTATATTCGATGCTTTTGAAATACTTAATCGTATAAATGAAGAAGAGAATATACTTGAAGGTAAAGTTGAAGAGAAAAAAGAAACTACATTTAAAGGTTTTGCAGAAGGTAGATCAAAATGAAGTACGAACAAACGTTATATAAAATAGTAGAGCCAATAAAGCTTAATACTTTAAAAAGGTTAAATAAATCTAGAAAGTGGGAGTATGGTTACAACAAAGAAAACGATGTTGTTGTAATATCAAAGACTGGTATGATTGGTGATGTTATGGAAATACAGGGTTTAAAAATAGCTTTACCTAAACAACCTAAAGAAATATACAGCTGTAGCAAAGTAAAGTCAGAGCAAAAGTGGAAGCAGTTTCCAGCAAAGCCCGAGTTTAAAAAAATTAAAACAGTGTTTGACTGGCAAGATTATTCTCTTGATTTTAAAGAAGAACACTATGGTTATATAGACGAGGAGTTTAAAAGAAGAGAAGAAGGTTTTTGGTTTATGAACAATGGTAAACCAACATATATAACTGGTACACACTATATGTATTTACAATGGAGTAAAATAGATGTAGGTGCCCCGCACTATAGAGAAGCAAATAGATTATTTTATATATTTTGGGAAGCTTGCAAAGCCGATAATAGATGTTATGGTATGTGCTATTTAAAAAACAGGCGATCAGGTTTTTCATTTATGAGTTCAGCT
>Ga0160423_10005000_pt1 | contig 10855 bp, 8 predicted proteins | sample CRUFie14St8metaG_FD_108191 | JGI IMG/M metagenome (GOLD analysis project Ga0160423, IMG submission 108191) | Marine microbial communities from the Costa Rica Dome - CRUD Field 142mm St8 metaG | ecosystem: Environmental > Aquatic > Marine > Oceanic > Photic zone | place: Costa Rica: the Eastern... | reverse complement strand
ATGGGCGGTGCACACCACCACCACCATCACGGCCACGGAGATGGTGCATTCGAGTGGGCAGGTGTCTTCGAGATGAACGATGACACTCACACCTGGTCCATGCAAAAGGTAGGCGGAGAATATGCTGACCCTACCATGCGCCTTGTCCTTATCCCAACAGACACACCAACCGAAGATACAATGCATGGTTTGGAAGGCGGTGTTGAAGCATTGATGGAAGGCGATTGTACAATTGTTGAAGACGGAGAAACCATGTCTTCAATCGCTGCTGATGGTTCTTGTTTCGAGTTACATGTTGGATCGGGAGATGATTCAATGTTCACCATTGACACTGCAGGAATTACCGGGATGGCAATGTACGCTCAGCACGTTCCTACAGAATTCGAGCGAGACCAGCATTACCTGAAGGACTCTGCTGGTACCGATATCGAGCCAATCGCTCAGGAAGGCGCTGGTGCTCACGACCACGGCGACCACGGTGATGATGGCCATGACGGCCACGATGATGAGATGACTCCACAAGAAGCAATGCAAGAGGCTGACACCAACAACGATAACATGGTTTCTTGGGAAGAACTTGAAGCACTAATTATGGCTGATGACCACGACCATGAAGAGCATGAAGAAGGATGCCACGATACTACTACACACGAGACTCACGACGAGTACACAAACGAAGCTGATTGTGAGGCTGCAGGCCACATGTGGATGGAAGACCATGATGAAGAGGGTTGCCATGACACAACAACACATGAGACTCACGATGAATACACCAATGAAGCAGATTGTGAAGCAGCAGGCTACATGTGGATGGGAGATGATGATCACCATGACGAGGGAGACCATGACGAACACGATCCTCTAGAGGAAGCCATGGAAGAGTACATGATGGTTCAAATGATGGAAGTGTTTAACGAATCTGATGAAGATGGCGACTCGCTTCTAGATATCGACGAACTTGGCCACTTCATTGAAGATATTGACAACATGGAAGAGAGAGATTTCCCAATCGGAGATATAATGATCAGCATCTTTGATGAAGATGATGACGGAAAACTATCATTTGAAGAATACATGCACTCTATGGGTATGGAAGATGATGACCATGATCACGACAACCATACTAATGACGGACAAGACAACGAAACCCATGATGATAACGAAACTATGGAAGACGTGTTCACTGAAATATTCCAAATGATGTTCAACATGTCAGACGCCGATGGAGACGGCTACCTCAACTCGACCGAACTAGATGGAATGATGGAGGAAATGATGGAAGATGAGCACGAAGAAGGTGTTGCTTTCATCGGACTACACATTGAGGAAGAAGGTGAATACGGTATTGCACTACCTGAAAGCGTTAAACTACACGTTCTGATGACAGGTGGACATGACGACCACTCAGGTCACGATGATCATGATGACCATTCTGGCCACGATGATCATGACGACCACGGCGACGAGGATGACCATGACGACCATGGTGATGAAGACGACCACGATGAGAACGCAGAGGAAGAGTTGGCCTACGACCCACACAGCTGGTTAGACCCAGTTGCAATGGCTGCTCAAGCAGACGTTGTATTGGCGAAACTGATAGAAGTCTTCCCTGATGGAGAAGATCAGTTCACCAAGAATGCTAATTCGTTCAAGGCTGAATTAGTAACACTGGATGGTAAGTACAAGACACTTACTTCAAACTGTGCCGACAGAACTGTTGCAGCAAATCACAACGCTTACTCCTACCTGGCTTACAGGTATGACATCGAGTTCGTAACTGTTCATGGACTAGATCCTGAAGGAGAACCGTCTGCTGAAGATGTTGTCAAGGTTGTTGACCGCATCAAAGAAGACGGCATTACTGTTCTATTCGTCGAAGAATACACTTCCCAGTCCTCTGTTCAGAGTATTGTTGACGAAACTGGTGTAGACATCCAGATTCTATACACGATGGAGATGTCACCATCAGATTCCTCTGATGATTACTTATCCATGATGAACAAGAACTTCGAAAGCCTAGAAGCGGGCATGACTTGTTCCGCTTGAAGCCAAAATCGAGATTAGGAGTGATACAATGCATACTGTTGACCTAATACCGATTGCTTTGGTAGGAATTACACTTATTTTGTCCACCGGATATCTGCTAGTAGAGTTCATAAGAGCCCACAAGGCTTAGAACAGAGTCTATACCGTAATGAAATCATCGTTGGGGTTTTAATGAAACAAATCCAAATTACCATCGATGAATCTTCGTTGTATGGCCAAACTGTCTTAGAAGTCAACGATCTATCGGTTACACGCTCTGGAAAATTGGTACTAGAGGATATCAATCTTGAAATCAAATCCGGAGAATTTGTTGGATTAGTTGGGCCAAATGGCAGTGGGAAATCCACCCTAATGCTTTCTATTCTTGGAATTCTAAAAGCCCAAAAAGGATCTGTTAGAATTTACGGTTCGCCACCATTATCTAGGAACCAAATAGGTAAAATTGGTTGGGTTTCACAGGCAGCAGCCAATCTAAAAAAAGATATCCGTATAACTGTCAAAGAACTTGTCAAACTTGGGACTATAAACACCAAAAACATGTTTTTCCGTTCTAAAAAAGAGCAGCATTCAGCCGTAGAATCTGCAATCAAAATGGTTGGCATGGAAGGGTACAAGAATACCGATGTTTCGAAACTATCTGGTGGGCAAAGACAGAGAGCAGTAATCGCTAGAGCTCTTGCCTCTAATGCAGATTTTATTCTTCTTGACGAGCCATTGGTTGGAATCGACAGGAATGCAAGGAATTCATTGCTTAAGTTGCTAGACAATCTTTGCCATGATGAAGGGAAAACCATCCTAATGGTTTCACACGATTTAGCAGCAATCCGTCAAACTGCTCACAGAATGATTTTCCTCGAACAGAAAATTTGGTTTGATGGCAATTCCGAGGAATTCCCAGACCTAAACGAATTAGCAGACCTACGAGGAATCCATCATGTTCACGAACATGCCAGCTCTAAGGGGGAAGAGGAATGACATTCGAAGGTCTAGGATTAGAAATTCTTGCATTACTAGCACCTCTTTTGGAGATACTGGCGCCACTAATGCCGGGTGACATTTTTCCAAGATTCTTCAACATGGAAATGATGCAAAGATCGTTAATCGCCTCAGTTATGGTAACAATTGTTGCCGGAATTCTAGGAGTGTTCCTCATAGTCCAAAACCTTTCATTGATTGGTGATGGCCTCGCGCACGTGTCTTTTGGTGGAGTTGCTATTGCAATTGTGATAGGTGCAACAAATCCACTCTGGTATGCATTAATGTTCAGCGTAATTGCTGCGATTTGTATTCACGAATTGCAAGCAAGAGATATACTCACAGGAGATGCATCCATAGCCATATTCCTGACTGGAGTGCTATCAATCGGGCTAATTTCTCTAACCGTTTGGGGCGGTGGTGTAACAGCAGACATCCATAGTTATCTTTTTGGAAGTCAACTCTTGATAGATGAGGACACTCTAAATTGGATTTCTTATGTGTGTATTTTTTCCTTGATTATAATGGCGTTTATTGGCCCTAGTTTACTAGCTTGTATCGTTGATCCATTGGCCGCTAGAGTGCAGGGCCTTCCAGTAAAGGGAGTTGGTCTGCTATTCGCTATAATCACTGCAGGTGCTGTAGTAACAATGGTCAAAGTAGTGGGTGCATTATTGGTCACTGCATTGTTAGTTACTCCTGCTGCAACCGCTCAACTAGTTGGTAATAGCTTCCGTTCTTGCCTGTTGTGGACTCAATTTTTTGGAATAACTTCGGTTTTAGGTGGCCTGTATGTATCGTCTGAGATGGGAGCAGGTAGCGGATCCGCTATTGCGTTTTTTGCGGCAGTACTGTTTGCATTAGTTGCAATATCTAAAACCACAGTCAATATTATGTCTAAGAGTAATGATAACTAATCACTCCAAAGAGACGCGCATTGCAACAGCATTTCCTCCGCCAAGACAGAGTGAAACAATTCCACTCTTGGCCTCAAGCCTACGCATAACTCCAATCATGGTGATTAGACACCTTGTGCCACTACTTCCCAATGGATGTCCAAGTGCAACTGCTCCACCGTGTAGATTGAATCTATCTTCAGGAATTCCTACTTCTTGGGCAACTGCACATGAAGCACTTGCAAAGGCCTCATTGTGCTCATACACATCAATATCCAAAACATCCATCTGCGCTCTATCTAGCAACTTCTGAATTGCTGGCACTGGGGCATACATTACTCGGCTTGGTTCAACTCCTGCTGTGCAGTAGTCTTCAACAACAGCGATGACTTCCCAGCCGTTTTCCTTTGCAAAATCCTCCTCTGCGACTAGAACTGCTGATGCACCATCATTCAGAGTGGAAGCATTACCGGCAGTAACCGTTCCATCTTCTTGGAAAACCGGTCTAAGGCCTGCCAGTGCCTCGGCTGTGGTTCCAACTCTTACACCTTCATCCACCTTGAGTTCTGGCATGTCGAACCTTTCCCAATCGAACCAACCGTTTTCTTCTGCGGTTGCGGCATTGTTTTGAGAGCGAGCCGCAAATGCGTCCATCTTTTCTCTCGTGATATTGCACTCTTTTGCTACAATCTCCCCTGTATTGCCCATGTGTACATCATTGTATACATCCCATAGACCGTCATGAACCATTGTAGAGACCATCTCTTTCTCTTCACCATTGCTCTTTTCGAATTTTGGGGAATTGGTCATGCTCTCCATACCACCTGCGATAATGGCCTTGTATTCTCCAGCCTTGATACTGTTTGCTGCTAACATTACAGCCTTCAATGAAGAGCCGCAAACCTTGTTTATGGTAGTTGCTGCTATTGTGTTTGGTAAGTCTGCACCTAAAGCAACTTGACGAGCTGGAGCTTGTCCTGCGCCCGCTTGAAGAACTTGACCGAACAGAACTTCATCTATTACTCCCGAGGATGGATCTATATTGCAGCGACTCAGCAACTCTTTGACGGAGCGAATACCGAGTTCAACTGCTGTTAAATTTGACAAACTCCCTCTGAATTTACCAATAGGAGTTCTTGCAACACCACAGATAACGACTCTTGCCATAGATGGGCGACCGTTACTCGATTATTCAACTTGACCTCTAGGGAAAGTGTTCTTGAGTAGTGGTTACTCGCCCGAGCATGGCCAAGTTCAAGACTGACATCGAGACCGACCGCGCTAAGAACGAAATGAGAAACATAGAGGTTGAAATCGATTTCACCCCAAACGCTCTTGCTAGCATTCTATACCGTCAAGGAAACACACATATCCTGTGTTGTGTAACAAAAGAATCACGTCTCCCAGGATGGTTCCCTAGAGACGCAACGAAGGGCTGGGTACATGCAGAATACTCGCTACTGCCTGGTTCTACTGACTCCCGATTTAGAAGAGAGCGAAGAGGTGCAAAAGGTAGAACTCAAGAAATCGAAAGATTAGTCGCTCGCTCGCTGAGGGGAGCAATCGACCTTGAAGCACTCGGACCTGTTGCTTTGACTGTAGACTGTGATGTTCTAAACGCCGATGGTGGCACTAGATGTGCTTCAATAACTGCAGCAAATATCGCTCTCAGACTTGCCGTTAGAAGACTGATTGCAAGCGGGGACTGCTTGCCAGTTGACCTGCGCCCAAGTCGTGAAGACAGAGAGAATGGTTGGACTCCGCCAAAACTCACTGAAGTCGAAGCAAGAAACCACGAAAACAAGGTAATTCCACACGATCTTTCTGCAATTTCAGTTGGATTGGTTGGGGAGAGTGTCTACCTAGATTTGGATTATATTTTGGATTCAAATGCAGATGTGGACATGAACGTAGTTGGAACCGCTGACGGTAAATTCGTCGAAGTACAAGGCACTGGAGAAGAATCCACCTTCTCGTATGACGAATTACAAGCACTTCTAGACATGGCAAGAAACGGTCTTGCTCAACTCGCTGAAGTACAAGCCGCTGTTTTGGAAGGCATCGAGTGAATAGCCGTAAGGCTTGAAATACAGATGCGTGTGGCTGTACTATCCCGGGTTAGTAGCTTAGTTGGGAGAGCGCGGCACTGAAGATGCCGAGGTCGCTGGTTCAAGTCCGGCCTAACCCACTTTCAACCTCGCAATGATTAGTCGCGGCTAGTCAGACTTAGGACTTCCATCGTTGTGTACCCCATCTGCTGCTTAACCTACTATCCAGCTCGATAAATACAATGTAATAATTCCAAAATCTGCAATTATTAGTTCGGTTTATACACAAAAGCAATCGCATTTTACCATAGGGGCTGTGTATGAGTAGAGATGACGACCAGGACAGAAGGATACCTGTGACTGTTTTAACTGGGTTTTTGGGCTCAGGGAAAACAACATTGCTGAATCACATTTTATCCAGTATGGAACACAAAATGAAGTTCGCTGTGATTGAAAATGAATTCGGAGACGTAGGTATCGATGAGAACATCCTTGTTGAAAGTTCAGAAGAAACAATCATCGAAGTAATGAATGGATGTATATGCTGTACTGTCAGAGGCGACCTAACAGTTGCTTTAGACAATATGTATGATAGGATAAAAGACTTCGATGGGGTTTTGATTGAAACAACCGGCTTGGCCGATCCCGCTCCAGTGGCACAGACATTTTTCGTAGATGAGAAAGTCGTTCAGAGATACAAACTGGATGGTATCATCACCGTAGTGGATGCAAAACACATCATCCAACACCTAGATGATGAAAAGCCGGAGGATGTTGAAAATGAGTCAGTTGAACAGATAGCATTTGCAGATCGAATTATGTTAAACAAAATCGACCTAGTTGATGAAGAACAATTACAACTTGTCGAATCGAGAATTAAATCAATCAACAATTTTGCTCCAATATTCCGAACACAGAATAGTTTGATTGAACCAAAAGAATTGATCAACATTGGCTCATTTGACCTAGAAAGAACATTAGAAATGGACCCTGAATTCCTCGACACCGAATCAGAACATGAGCACGACCAGCGTGTAACATCTTCAAGCGCTAGATTTGAAGGAGAATTGAATGTCAATAAGCTAGACAAATGGATTGGAGAATTGATGCGAGACAAGGGAGAGGATCTTTTCAGATACAAAGGCGTGCTCGCTGTTAAAGGAATGGAAGAGAAGTTTGTTTTCCAAGGGGTTCACATGTTATTTGGTGGTGAATTTAGCGAAGACATCGGAATTTGGAAAGAGGGAGAAACTCGGGAATGTAGATTCGTATTCATCGGTAAAAATCTAGACCATAAAGAGCTACAGCAGGGTATAATGGATTGCATGGCTGAGGATTTGCGGTTCAATGTAGGAGATACTGTCTACGCTAACATTGGTGAATTTACTGAAGGCCGAATTCTGAAATGCTGGGACCAAGGCAATCCATACAGAGTTGAAATCCAGAACGAGGAAAAATCAAATGTCTGGGTTCCAATTGACAACGACCACTTTGTTCGCAGTGAGTTGTGAAATTTAATTCGATTAAGTGGTGAAAAAATGCCTCCGCGATTTACTGTCTGTGACGGATGTTGTTGCGGAAGAACTGAGAGGGGAAACAACGAGGTTCCTGTTGAATATTTGAGGTCCTCATGGAAAAAACACGACCTCAAGACAAGCGTGAAACTAACTATTTCCGGATGTTTAGGGCCATGTAAAATGAATAATGTGTCCTTGGTTACCGTAGGAGAAAAAAGAATCTGGCTTGGCAAACTGAGCGGGGAAGAAAAATACGGCGCCCTTGTAAAGTGGGCTCAGGATATTGCAACAAATGGCACGGATGCAGAAATCCCCGAAATACTAATTGAGCATCAATTCTTACCGCTGTCTACAAATTGACATGAGGAGAGTTCTAAATGAAAATTATGAGGGTAATTTCAGGAAGCATGATTCTATTCTCGGTTCTCGTCGGAGGATTTGTCGGTTACGACGGCTCTGGAACGTACGAACTAGATGTACCATCATGCTCATCTGATGAAATACAACAACAAGGCAATGATTCAGTCGATTTCTGTGATAAATCAATGATGATGGGAGAATCCATAGACATACCAATCAGACTGAGTCTATTCATCGATATAGAAGTCGGTGCAGAATGGGATGAACCAGATGCATGGATAGGTATTGTAACCGCTGACCAGGCAGAAAAATGCACAGAAACCGATGGTTATTTGCTATGTGACACTGATAATCTAGATTTTTACTCCGGTGGACCTGACTCAGAGGGTACGGTATCTTGGAACATCGACGAGGGGGAATACCGTTTCGTTGCTGGAAGTTCGGTTGAAACAACAGGAACTACGACCAATGTAGAATATGAATACAGTCTACAGCTCACAAATCTAGTTATTTGGTCGATGGTTGGATTTGGAGTAATTCTAATCCTTCTTGGATTGAAGGATTAAGTTCTTTCACTTATTGAAGAATATCCGAATATCATTCAAAAGTTTCGAAAAACAGCATAGTATTCATTTGCTCATGCCCCGTAGGGGCATACATGGGGTCCGAAGATATCGTTAGCGATATTGAAACTACCCCCTCAGAAGTTGGAGATTCCAAACCTATCGACAAGGTTTCTAAGGAATTAGCGGCAATCAGGAAAAGAAGGAATACCGACTCAAAAAACCGGTTTCCTTCAGCAATTGAGGATTGGACATTACTCGCAGGTCTTGGATATGGTGCACTATACGCATTGCTATTATTCGGAATGTCCAGCGGTGTTTTCGGTGAGTCAACTGCTCTAGACCATTGGGCAAGCGACACTGTTCTTGATGCAGGAGATCAATGTGAGGAAGTACTCGACACTCCATGGATCCACGCTTATCCAGATAATGATGTTGAAGCTGTGAAGATTTCAGGTCGGAATCTGGCTACAGGAATCCCCGTCCTAAACTGGACTGTCACTGCATCTGATGGTGGCGAGACACCCGAACCATCACGAGGTGAAATCAACAAAAAGTCTGCCAAAATAGAGTACGATGACTGGAAGACTGGAACGTATGAACTTGTCATTACAATCGATATGTATGTCATGGGTAGTGACATGGATTACAAGAATGAGTCTGATAGAGTCAACGGAACCGAAAGAATCGACAAGACTCTTGAATTCGAAATATCAACCTCCAAAAATGCGTTGTCGTTTTTGCCTTTCGTAGATTCTGAAGTTAAGCGTGAAGCAACAATTCTCGAAGACGGACCTCGCTCTTGTTGGTCTGTTACCGATTTAGGAAACTGGGGATTCGTGCTAATGGGTGCTGAACTTGGCGGTGGCCGTGAAACCGCTATGCTAACCGGTGGGGCTGCAGGCATTCCTGCTTGGTGGATGGCTTTCGTATCTCTTTCACTTTCTGTTATCTCACTATTCTTGGCTTATCCTGTAATGTACAAACTTTACCACCAAGATACTGACGATATGCTATCGAGAACTCACATCAGGAAGGTGGTTGTAGATGTCTTGCGGAATTCAGAGTCGAGACTGCATATCAATATCGATTGGGACCTTTACAAAATTGAAGTTAGAGACCTTTCAATCGACATCATGGTGCCATATTCAAACACTGAAGGTACCTTCTCAGATAGCGCTGATGTGAGGTCTGAAATACTGAAAGAAATCCTGGAAGAGTTCGCTCTATTCCGCGTATTCAAGCCTGTTCAACTTACTGTCAGGTCAATTGGAGACAATCAAGCAATCGACTTCGAAACCGGTGTAGGCGTAGGCAGTGGAATGATTGATGAAGAGGACGCTGAAGACCAAGACTATACCGCATTCTTCAGAGACCTACACATGCTGTCTAAGGTCGAGGATGATGTTAGAGAATCTGTCAAGGGTTACTTCCGGTCAACCAACGATCTAATTCTGCAGATGGCAACCGTAACCAGCGAAGACTCAATCATTTTCGTTAGAGTTGCGTACAAACCAAACCAGAGGTTTGCTTTCTTCAGATTCAAGGATTCAAATACAGATATTGAGAAGGACTTGAGAAAATACATCTCAAGAGAAAATCCTGAACTTGTCGGAACTCAGGAATTGATTGTAAAAGGCAGAAACCTTGTTTCAACCCTCGCTGACAGGTCTGGTGCTGGTCGAGTTGAAACACTAACAAGCAAGGATAGCAAGGATGCAAGAGTAGCGGCAGTAGCCAAGCAAGATGGATTGGGCGGTAGAGTTCTGCAAACAAAGTTGTTTGGTGACATCCTTTCGACCGTTGAATATACTGCAAACGAAAAGCGTGAGATGATCAACAAATGGGGATTCTGGGGATTAATTGTATTCGTTTGGATTCCATTCATGGCATCTGGTGTTCTTGTAGGAGCGATGCTTGGATTGCTCTCTAGGATGAAATTCATGCGAGTGCTGTGGGCTACGTTTGCTGGAGGAGCCGCTGCTTCTCTAACCTGGGCCTACACCGCTGAAGGAATCATTACGGTGATGCACAAGTACAAACTCGAAGCCGCAATTCCAATAGCAATTATCGCATTCATTGGAATGGCATTCTTACACATGCGGTCAACCAAGATTCGCAGGCAAGCAGAGCTATTCGAAGACACTCTTCTAGACTCCTTCCATGCTGATATACGAGACAAATATGGCAGCGAGTGAGGTGTTCACATGGTCGGTGACCCTGCAAAGTTTGGTATCATTACAATCTCAGATAGAGCCCATTCTGGTGAATATGAAGACGAAGGTGGGCCTGCAATTTTGGGATTTTTCGAAGAGGCAATAGCATCGGAATGGACTCACCATTACGCTGTAGTTCCTGACGAAATTGAGGCAATTTCTCAAGCAATAACAGAAATGACAGATGGCCTCGGGTGCGATGTAGTTGTAACAACTGGAGGCACAGGTCCT
>Ga0160423_10004997_pt1 | contig 10858 bp, 16 predicted proteins | sample CRUFie14St8metaG_FD_108191 | JGI IMG/M metagenome (GOLD analysis project Ga0160423, IMG submission 108191) | Marine microbial communities from the Costa Rica Dome - CRUD Field 142mm St8 metaG | ecosystem: Environmental > Aquatic > Marine > Oceanic > Photic zone | place: Costa Rica: the Eastern... | reverse complement strand
GTCAAAAATTATAGTACCATAACGGAGACAGTTAACGAAGTGACACACGGACTGGTTGGCTAGTCCGTTTAGTTGTTATGATGTATACATCAGCAACAGAGACACATGTCAATCAAAGAAATCAAAGGCAACCTTGCAAGACTGCTCGCAACCGAGAATCTAATTGTAGAGCATCGTAACACAACAACTGCAATGTTTGACGTTGATCGTCGTGTGTTGACTCTTCCTAACTGGGACAAAGCATCTGACATTGTGTTTGACATGCTTGTGGGTCATGAGGTAGGACATGCATTGTTCACACCTAACGAAGACTGGAGAGATGTTGCCGACTGCCCTAAAGATTTTGTAAACGTTATTGAAGATGCTCGTATTGAGAAACTTATGAAGCGTAAGTTTCCTGGTCTTCGTAAGTCTTTTGCTGGTGGATATAAAGAACTGAATGACATCGACTTCTTCAGTATCCTTGATGAAGATCTCAGCACCTTCAGTTTGATTGACCGTATCAATCTTCACTTCAAGATTGGAGCTAGTGCTATGATTCCTTTTTCTATTGAAGAGAAAGTATTTGTTGCACGTACTGATCTTGCTGAGACCTTTGAAGAAGTTCTTCAAATTTCTGTTGATGTATATAATTTTAGCAATCAAACTGAGCAGGTAGCAGAAATTCCTGCTGATCAACCTGAAGAGGGTGAAACTGAAAACACCGTTGACGAACAATCTGAGCAGCAATCAGAAGAAAGTGATAAAAATGATGAGGATCAAACTGATGCTCCTCAAATGCCAATGCCACAACCTAAGTCTCAGTCTTTTCCTGAAGAAGAAATGGAAGAGGAAGAAGAAGATGACTTTGATATAGATCAAGGTGGTGAAACTTCTGAGACTCAACGTTCATTTGATGATGCTGCTGAAAAACTTTCTTCTAGGTCTGCTGGTCGCAATCCAGTTTATGTTGAGATTCCTAACAAAGTTAACCTAGATAAACATATCGTTGATTGGACAAAACTTCACAATTGGATTGATGATCAGGCACAAGAACCTGAAAGGTATGAAGTTGTTGACAATCAATACTACGAATTCCGTAAGGAATCTCAGAAGGAGGTTAACTATCTTGTTAAAGAGTTTGAGTGCCGTAAGTCTGCTGACGCTTACGCTCGTGCTGGTCAATCTAAAACTGGTGTGCTTGATACTTCAAAGTTACACACTTATCGTTATAACGAAGACATCTTCAAAAAGATAACTGTGTTGCCTGATGGTAAGAATCATGGTCTCCTGTTTCTTCTTGATTGGTCAGGTTCTATGCAGCATGAGATCCTTGCAACTGTTAAGCAAGTTTTAAACTTGACTGCATTCTGTAAGAAAGTTCAGATCCCATTTGAAGTTTATGCATTCACTAATGAATGGGTATTGGCAGAACGTTCTATGGCAGGTGATGACACTTATGGTCATGACTATTCATATCCAAACATCAAGAAAAATGAGATCTTCTTGCACGAAGGTTACTTCCACATGATGAACTTTGTTTCTTCTCGTTCTAATGCTCGTGAGTATGAGCGTATGTGTAAGAATTTGTTCCGTGAAGCTGCTTACTATTCAAATTATTCTGCTTACTCTTCCACTCTTGGTGTTCAACTTTCTGGAACTCCTTTGAATGAAGCAATCGTTATGATGAACTACATCATTCCTGAGTTCAAGCAAACCAATGATTTACAGAAAGTTAATCTTTGCATTCTTTCTGATGGTGAGGGTTGCTCTACAGCATATGGTCATGAAATCTATGTTGATCACAAAGATGAGTTTCGTGTTACACCTCGCAGGATTGATTGGTATCAAGTCCTTCGTGATCGTAAGACTGGTCGCACTTACTCACAGTTTGAATATGATAATGTAACCAATACTTTTATTCAACAATTGCGTGATCGTAATCCAGAAGTTAATGTTATTGGTTTCCGTATTCTTGCAGGTAGTCAACTACAAAATTTTGTTGGTAAGTATGCTGATTACCAAGGATACTCTCAAGTTCAAAAACAATGGAAGAAAGAGAAGTCTGCTATTATTCCTAACACCAAGGCATTCACAGCTCTCTATGCAATCTCCAACAATTCTTTGAGTCAATCAACTGAGTTGAATGTTGAGTCTGGTGCTAAGAAGGGAGAGATCTCTCGTGCATTCAAGAAGATGCTCAGCAGCAAATCAACCAACAAAAAACTGCTCAACTCATTTGTTGAGTATGTCAGTTGAGAAACTGGTACACTAGGGGTCGCTAGCGATCCCTCTACCCCTTATACTATATTCATACACAACACAGACACATGCCTTTCGCTCCCGTTCCCGTTTCAACTGAAGACCTCGTTACTTATCTTTCTGATCAGTGCGGTACTGAAGTAAACACCAAACAACTCTTTGAAGCATCTGAACACTTCAACTGCTCTCTTGCTACTGTTAAGAAGCGTCTTAAGGATTACAAGCAAGGCATTGGTAAGTGGAACCTGACTGTTCAGGAAAAACTTGAGAAGACTTATCAAGCACCTGCTGCTGCTCCTGCTATTCAACAAAATCTTATTCCTTCTAAGGATGAGAACTATGTTCCTTTCGGTAATTTCTCTGATGTAAAGAAAATTATCCAATCTGGTATTTTCTATCCTACTTTCATCACTGGTCTCTCTGGTAACGGTAAGACTTTCTCTGTTGAGCAAGCATGTGCTGCTCTAAATAGAGAGTTGATTCGCGTTAACATTACCATTGAAACCGACGAGGACGATCTTATTGGTGGGTTTCGTCTTGTTGATGGCAACACTGTTTGGCACAACGGACCCGTGGTGGAAGCTCTTGAGAGGGGAGCTATCTTGCTTCTAGATGAAGTGGACCTTGCCTCCAACAAAATTCTGTGTCTTCAATCTGTATTGGAAGGCAAAGGTATCTTCCTGAAAAAAATTGGCAAGTACATTGAACCTGCTGCAGGATTCAACATTATTGCTACTGCCAACACTAAAGGTAAAGGTTCTGATGACGGTAGGTTCATCGGAACTAACGTGCTCAACGAAGCATTCCTTGAGCGTTTCGCTCTAACTTTTGAGCAAGAGTATCCTACTCCTGCTACTGAAACTAAAATCCTTCTTCGTGTTGCTGCATCACTTGGCAAGCACGATGAAGAGTTCTGCACCAATCTCGCAAACTGGGCAGACATTATCCGTAAAACATTCAAAGATGGAGGTATTGATGAGGTTATTTCCACCCGTCGTCTTGTTCATATTATTCGTGCCTATGCTATCTGGTCCGATCGTATGAAGTCAATCAAAGTATGTGTCAATCGCTTTGATGAAGAAACCAAGCAGTCATTTATTGAACTGTATGATAAGATTGATGCTGATGTAAACACTGAGGAAGAAAACAATGCAGACAGTTGAGAAATTTCACGGTTATCTGGGTCGTCTCGTAACTCTACGAGGCGCTCAGGTCCGCACTGCTAAGATTATTGGTGGTGATGGTCTAGAACTTTATATGCAAGGGATTGACGGAAGCGTTTTTAAATGCTACCATGATAATATTGAATATATTTGGGACCGCTAAATGACACTAAAATACAATGAAGAAGCTCTACTCCAAGAGTTACGTGATTACATTTCTGGAACCTACAACCAACATTACTCTGCTGGCAATGACAGTATCCAAACGTTAGACTTGATTGAAGCATGTGGAGATGCAGAAGCATTCTGCCGAAGCAACATCCTGAAGTATGCTTCACGTTATGATAAGAAAGGAACTGCACGTCGGGACATTATTAAAATCCTGCACTACGGTTTACTCCTACTTCATTTCTCTGACAAGACCAACGTTACCGAAACCTACAATCAATGAGCAAAGTTATCCTATCAAAGAAGACTCTAGATGTCCTTAAGAACTTCAGCACGATTAATTCCTCCATCGTATTCCGCCAGGGGTCTACAGTCAGAACAATTTCAAATGCAGAAAACATTCTGGCAAAATTCACTGGCGAAGAAGTCTTTCCTTCTGACTTCGCGATCTATGATCTTAGTCAGTTCCTTAGCGGTATTAGTCTGTTTAATGACCCTCAACTTGAGTTCACCTCTAACGATTTTGTTAGCATTCGTGGCGGGCGCACTTCTGCCAAATACTATTTTAGCGATCCTGAGATTACCCTCAAGTCTGCGCCAGAAAAGAATGTAAATTTTCCTGGTTCTGATATTGAGTTTAGTCTTTCCGAAGATGATCTAGTTGCACTGCAAAAAGCATCTGCTGTATACAGTCTGCCTGATCTTACTTTTTATTCTGAAGAAGGATCTAATGAAATCAAACTGATCCTCCGCGACAAGGAGAATGATACCAGCAATACTTATGATCTCACCGTGGCAGGTTGTTGTACTGGCACCTATTCTCTTGATCTCAAGATTGAAAACATTCGTGTTCTCCCTGGTGATTACACAGTCAAAGTTTCCAAGCACTTGATTTCTGAGTGGAACAACGTTAATGTTGATTTGACCTATTACATTGCACTTGAACCTTGAGTAAAGAATTTTTGTGGGTGGAGAAATACCGCCCAAGCATTGTAGAAGATTGCATCCTCCCTGATAGCACTAGAGAAGTGTTTCAGGGATTTGTCAACCAAGGAGAACTTCCTAACCTTCTACTGACAGGTACAGCAGGCGTCGGTAAGACCACTGTAGCAAAAGCTATGTGTGAAGAGATTGGTGCCTCTTACATCGTCATCAATGGATCTGACGAGGGACGTTTCCTGGACACTGTACGCAATCGTGTACGTCAGTTTGCTACAACTGTCTCTCTGACCTCTGGAGCGTCCCACAAGGTCGTCATCATTGATGAGGCAGACAACACCACTAACGACGTGCAACTGTCCTTGAGGACCGCTGTAGAAGAGTTTCATGGCAACTGCCGTTTCATCTTCACTTGTAACTTCGTAAATAAGATCATTGAACCGCTGCACTCACGTTGCACGGTTGTTGACTTCAGGATTAAACCTGATCAAGCAGTAGCTTTGCAAGGTCAGTTTTTTACACGTCTCAAAACTATTCTAACAAATGAGAATGTTCAATACGAGGACAAAGTTCTCGCTAAGTTGGTCAGACGTTACTATCCTGATTGGCGTAGGCTTATTAACGAGTGTCAGCGTTATGCTGCCACGGGTAGCATTAATTCTGCTATTCTTGTGGATGTTGCAGACGTTAACCTTGATACTCTTCTTGGATCGTTAAAGAAAAAAGATTTTACTACAGTCAAGAACTGGGTTGTTCAACACATGGACAACGATCCTACTATGGTGATGCGTAAAATCTATGATAGTTTGTATGACGTTTTGAAACCTTCTTCTATTCCAGAAGCAGTTCTTATCATTGCCAAATACATGAACAGTATTCCTATTGTTCCTGATCAAGAGATCAATCTTTTGGCATGTCTTACTGAAATCATGATGAGTTGTGAATTCAAATGAAACGAACACAAAACAAAGAAAACTATTATTACCTGTTCTGGATCGTAGCTATGGTTGCGTTCATCGTTCCACAGGTATATACAGCAGTCGCATACACTAGACTTGCTGATATCCTCAGTAATCCTATTAAAGTTAGGGTGGTAGATAAATGAGTCTATTAAAATTCATTGAAAAGGAACCTAAATTTATTATGATGGAGGAGATGTATGAAAGATTGGAAAGAGAACCTGAAAGACATTACAAAAAACTGCGTGAAGACAACGCCAGAAAACGTAAAGGAAGCGCATGAAGCATTGTTTCGTGCTACAATGAACTTGCCTGAAGCTGCTGCCCACTGTGGCATGACAGTAAAACAATTAAAGTTAACCTTTTGGGAATACCTTAAATATAATGAACCAGACTATGAAATCCCTGAAGACTCCTCTCCGTTATCCAGGCGGTAAGAGTAGGGCAACTGTGAAACTTGCTCAGTTTTTTCCTGACATGAGTAAGATTAAAGAGTTCCGTGAACCCTTCCTTGGTGGTGGTTCTGTAGCATTGCATGTTACTAAAATGCATCCAGGTCTGAGCATCTGGGTCAATGATCTGTACGAACCACTTACTACATTCTGGAAATGCTTGCAGGATAATGGTGATGAAATTACGCAAAGACTTGAGTACGCTAAACAAAGGCACCCTAACCCCATGTCTGCCAAGGATCTCTTTAATGAATCCAAGGACTATCTTAACTTGGATGTTGGAGATCGCGATCCAATACAGACAGCTGTTAATTTTTACATTGTCAATAAGTGTTCTTTCAGTGGTCTCACTTCAAATTCTTCTTTCTCCAAACAAGCAAGTGATTCCAACTTCTCAATGCGTGGAATCAAAAGATTGCCAGGATATTCTGAATTGATTCAGGATTGGAAGATTACATGTGATCGCTATCAACAACTGTTGACTGACGAAAGAGATGTCTTTACCTATCTTGATCCACCGTATGATATCAAAGACAATCTTTATGGCAACAAAGGAAACATGCATAAAGGTTTTGATCATGATGGTTTTGCTACCATTTGTGATCGTTTCGTTGGTCCTCAACTAATCTCATATAATTCTTCTCAACTTGTGAAGGATCGTTTTGATGGGTGGACACTTGCAGAATTTGCACACACTTACACCATGCGTTCTGTGGGGACCTATAATACAGATCAAGCAAAACGAAAAGAACTAGTCCTTTTGAACTATGAAGTGTGAAGTAAAACTCTATAAGGCAGGTACTGTCTTTATTGAAGAAGTCATCGCTGTTGACTATCAAGATGCCCGTAAGGTTGCACTCGCTCGCAACCCTGGTGCTACTGTTGTTGGTGTCAATGCGAAGTTCTAAACTATGGAGACTATGGGCGAAAGCTCTAGGTGAAAAACACGGCAAAAATAATAAGGAAGCAGATCAAATTGCTACTATCAGAACCCTTATTATGATCCAGTTGGTCGTGACAAATTTGTTTATTATATCTGGAAACGTTCTATCATTTTACAAACACTTCAATGGCATACCAACTGAAAGATTACCTGTACAGCATCAACCAATCCAAAAAGAACATCCTTGATGGTGACATTGATGCTGAGAAAAAGTATCCTCCTTACATTGTAAATAGGTGCCTTAGTTCTTTCACTGATACTATCTTGTTTGTCAATGAGATGAACAAATATCCTAACTTGCCAAAGAAGTTACAATATGACTTTTTGCTAAATAGTGTGAAACCAAGGAAGCGTTTCTCTCCTTGGGCACGAAAAGATTCTATTGATTATCTTGAATTAGTTAAAGAGTATTATGGTTATAATGACGATAAAGCTCTGCAGGCGCTCAGGATTCTTACCAAGGATCAACTAGATCATATACAAAAAGCATTGAGTAAAGGTGGTAAACATGAGCGGTGAAATTGAGATCCAATGGCGACAGACTGATATGGTTGAAGTCGTCTTGAATGAACCAGATGATTTCCTCAAGGTGAGAGAAACACTGACTAGGATTGGTGTAGCATCACGTAAAGAGAGAAAGATCTATCAGTCCTGTCATATCTTACATAAACAGGGTAAGTATTATATTGTGCATTTTAAAGAGTTGTTTGCCCTGGATGGTAAGAAAACAAATCTTTCACAAAATGATGTACAACGTCGTAATCGTATTGTACAACTCCTAGTTGATTGGGGACTTGTAAATATCTCTACAGAAAGTCAGGAAAAAATTGCTGACCTTGCTCCACTCAACCAAATTAAAGTTCTTTCATTCAAAGAAAAAGGTGAATGGACATTAGAATCCAAATACAATATTGGTCGTAAAAAACAAGAAGGCGAGTAAACCGTAATGATAGTGAGGGTTCTTACGACTCTCACTTTTTTATTGTAGTGTTAAATATTACTGTGAGAGGATGAGGGGCGGTTCCCCGTCCCACTCTTACGCCAGGATGCCTTCGGGGTCCTATAGTAAACGTCGCTTTTAAAGGACATGGTAACATTTAATTGGGAAACATATACTCCATTCACATTAGGATTTGATGAAACATTCAGCAGACTTGAAGCTCTTGCGGGATCAAGAGATAACTATCCTCCATACAATGTCGTTAATGGATCTGATGGTAGAACCGTATTGGAACTCGCTCTTGCTGGATTTACAAGAAGAGATATTGAAGTGGAGACAGAACGGAATGTCTTGACAGTCTCTGCTCGCAAAGCTCCACCTGATAAAGAAAGAGATTATGCACACAAAGGAATTTCATATAGAACATTTTCACGTAACTGGCAAATGGCAGATGATGTGGAGGTAGAAAGTGTAGACTTTGAAGATGGTCTACTTTCAATTACATTAAAGAAAGAATTACCAGAAAAACAGAAGCGTAAAAAACACTTCTAAATAGATCATATCGTCGCCGCGAGGAGTCCCTGGCAAAATCCAGGTTGACTCCTCCTTTTTTTGGTGATATAATAAAATCAAACTCTAAAACCTATGGCAGTATCTATCGTTACTTTAAAAACGGGAGATCGTATCATTACTGAGTTAAAGGAGATTTTTGATGAAGAGGGTGATACCAAAAAAGGTATTTGTCTTCTCATGGAAGACCCCTATATTCTAAATCTTGATGGTGCTACTCCTCAATATTTGACTGAGCAACATGGTATGGAATATCAAGTTCGTTTTAGTAAGTGGAATCCTTATTCTACCGACTGGCAATTTAAAATTCCATATGATAGTGTGATGACTATCAGTAACCCAGAACCAGGACTGGAAAAAGCCTGGCAACAAAAACTTACCGAAAAGCGAGAACTAGAAAATGACGGAACAGACGCAACAACAACTGAAGACTAATCACAATATTCGTATTGTAAATTTGACTACAGGACAAAGCGTTCTTTGCATGTTTGGCGAAGTTCGTAATGAAGATGATAACAATAGAGTTGTTGGATACCGTATGGTGTATCCATATACTCTTGAACTTGGTGTAGAGAATGATGATGGGACTATTCCTATTCAATATTCTCGCTGGTGTCCTTTCTCTCCAGTAGAAGAACATCGTCTTGGTGGAGAACATATTATCAGTGTTGTGTATCCTGATAATAATATTGTTGATAATTTTGCGAATAGACTTCGTGAAGTTGGGTTGACTGATGATCAAATTTTCTTCTCTGAGGAGGCACTAAGTGGAACTGAAAGCGAACCTGATCAAGCTAGCGAATGAGTGGATCATTGCTCAGGTAGAACCAACTGAAGGGGACACCTTACCAGGTGACCCTGATGTGTGGATGGTTGAACCTTATGTGGTAGACTATGAAGGTCAGATTGAACCATGGGCACCACATGCTGATGAACGTGAGTTCAACGTTAGATCTTCTGATCTGATTGTCGTGACTAACCCTAGCAAGCAGTTGCTTGCTCGTTATATTGAATGTCTTGAATGAAGTTTTACACTAGTGTTGAGCAAGCAGGCAACCGCCTGCTTGTGCGTGGTTATGAGAATGGCAATCGTTACAGCGTCAGGGTTCCTTTCAACCCTACGCTGTATTTGCCTACAAAAAATTATTCAGAATGGCGTACACTAGAAGGAGATTGTGTTGAACCACATCAGTTTGGTTCTATTACAGAAGCTCGTGACTTTGTAAAACAATACAAAGAAGTAGAAAACTTTGACATCTACGGCAACAGTCGTTTCTTATATCAATACATAGCAGAACAGCATCCAGAAGAGGAACTTAAATTTGATTCCAGTAAGATCCGTGTTTTCACAATTGATATTGAAACAGCAGCAGAAAACGGTTTTCCTGACATTGAATCCGCTGATCAAGAAATCCTTGCCATATCCATCAAGGATAGTTTCACTGGTAGAATTACTGTGTTCGGAGCACGAGCATGGAATAACACAGACGCCATGGTGGACTACCTACATTTCCGATCAGAAGAAAGCATGTTGGGCGCATTCCTTGACTATTGGCAAGAAAATTATCCTGATGTGATTACAGGATGGAATGTGCAGTTGTTTGATATGCCGTACATTCACAATCGCATCAATCGTATGATGGGTGAAAAATTTGTAAAACTTTTGTCACCCTGGAGACTTGTATCACAACGTGAAATTTATATTAAGGGTCGTAAACAACAAGCTATTGACACCCTTGGTATCTCATGTCTAGATTATCTTGAGTTGTATAAAAAATTTACTTATACTAATCAAGAATCATATCGTCTTGACCATATTTGCAACGTAGAACTAGGTGAGAAGAAACTAGATCACTCTGAGTTTGATACGTTCAAAGAGTTCTATGAGAACGACTGGCAAAAGTTTATTGAATACAACATCCATGACGTTCGCTTAGTGGACAAACTGGATGACAAGATGAAACTTATTGAACTTGCATACACCATGGCATATGATGCTAAGGTGAATTATGAAGATGTGTTTAGTCAGGTTCGTATGTGGGATAACTACATATACTGCGAACTTTTGAGGCGTAAGATTGCAATCCCGCCAAAGAAGGAAAGCGCAACAAAGACAGAAAAGTATGCGGGGGCATATGTCAAAGAACCGACTCCTGGATTCTATGATTGGGTGGTGTCTTTTGATCTTAATAGTCTATACCCTCATCTCATTATGCAATACAATATCTCACCAGAAACCCTCCAGGATACCAGGCATCCATCAGCTACCGTTGATAAGATACTTGATAAACAAGTAGAGATTGATGGTGAGTTTGCTGTGTGTGCAAATGGTGCCCAATATCGTAAAGATAAGCATGGGTTTCTGCCACAAATGATGAAAAAAATGTACGACAGTCGTGTTATCTTCAAGAAGAAGATGATCAAAGCAAAGCAGGAGTATGAAAAAACTCCTACTGTTGAACTCATGAAAGAGATTGCCCGCT
>Ga0160423_10004996_pt1 | contig 10858 bp, 7 predicted proteins | sample CRUFie14St8metaG_FD_108191 | JGI IMG/M metagenome (GOLD analysis project Ga0160423, IMG submission 108191) | Marine microbial communities from the Costa Rica Dome - CRUD Field 142mm St8 metaG | ecosystem: Environmental > Aquatic > Marine > Oceanic > Photic zone | place: Costa Rica: the Eastern... | reverse complement strand
TGGTGCTGCTCCGGGCACATTGAAGGGCATACAAGACGACTTGCTGGCAGACCCCAAAATCTCACGCGTCAGATTCAACAAAGGCATGCTTGATTGGTTCACAGAGATCCAGAGGGAATTTGTTCTAGAGCACGGGGGAGTCACTTTCGCCTGATGCAAAGACATCTACAGACAAAATTTCCCGTAGCCTTTCCATTGCCTTGGACGAGAACCCCAAAACTGTAATCTCATCGCCATCAAATATTTCTAAATGCTTAGCTGCAAGCCCCTTTATGTCGTAGCCACCAGCTTTCCCTTTCCATGAACCTGTCTTGACCAACTCCTCCACATCACTATCCGTCAATGGCCGCATCTGTACTTCGCATGTGTCCGAAAAAAACTCCCATGTAATCTCGTGACTTGGAGTGATCAACCCTGTACAACTATGGACGTAATGCCTTTTCCCTGCGAGGCTTCTGAGCATATTCTCCGCTTCTAGAGCATCGAGCGGTTTTCCCAACGCAACCTTCGAGGCTGGCCCCTCAACCAATGTATCCGAAACCAACGCAACCCAATCCCTCCGCTTCACTCCGAGACTACGACCAGCATGGCTAGCCTTCGCATTTGCTATGTTCCTGACTGTGGCGGGGACATCCCCTTCGATTGAGTACCTTGCCTCATCTATGTCCATCGATGTAAATTCTAATTGGTGCCCGTTTATCCAATCCTGCTTTGAAATCCAGTCTCTCCTTCTTGTCGAGGAGGAAGCTAGGATGACCCTCATCAGAAGCCCTCAACCCGCTCCCCGCAGGATGGACAAGTCGTTTTTCTTATCTCTTTGAGCAGTTCAAAACGTGCGCCACAAAGACTGCACATCACCGTTCTGTACGGGTTAGTTGGGTCCGTTGGTGGAGGGGGGACAGGTTTAGGTTCAACAACCAACTCTTGTCGGGGGGCTATCACCTTCGGAGCCACCTCCACCACCTCGTCCTGATCAATCTCCAGTGCATCCTCCGGGTCAGCTTCAATTACCACGGAAGCAGATCTCCTCCTGTCTCTAATATTCGAGAATCCCTGTCTAACGGTCCCGACGAGCAGTGACAGTAATATCATCAGAAGTGCAGTCGCGAGCCCTATCACCAGTAAATTGAACTCGGTCTCTTCCAATCCAAGTGCCAATCTTGCAGCCTCAAAGATATTCGTCGGGCCGTCATCCAAATTACCATTGCTTGTGATTTCAATGATGGCCCAACCGCCGGAAGAAGTCTGGACCATGAAAGGAAAAACAAGGCCGTCCGAAACGGCCGAGGCTGCATAAGCTCTTCCAGATGACACCCTATTTCCTATTCCGATCCAACCCTCTTCTGGGTCGACCACACCTACGCTCACCACACGTCCGACCGGGCTAACATGGTCATAGACGACAAAAAGGGTGTCCCCTCGTTGAGAGATTTTGACATATTCTCCTCCTCTGGCAAGGATGGTTGTTGATACTCCAATCGGCAGGCTGAAACTTTCGTCCACAATCACTATTTTTAGAACAGAACTGTCCAATTCTCCCTCTAACCACGCGATCGACACCCTATCTTCGCCATCCACGCTAGTCACAGCCATTGATGGAGAGGATGCCTGAACGGCAATTGCCCTCTTGTAGAACCATGAATCAGTCCCCTGAATGCCGTGTGCGTACCAAAGCCCCAGGACGGGGCCCGAGGACGTGTCGTTTCTGGATGATACATAGGCGATGTGAATCAACTCATCTCCAATCTCTACCTCTATCGGGGCTTCGCTTAGTGACATCGCGTCAACATCCCGTATTACTTTCTCAGTCAGATCCCACTCACTTGCTGATTGTGGCTTTTCTCCACGAAGGGTAAAGATGGACTCTGAGGGTTCGAAGAGTGAGCCACTCAGCATATCCCTGAGATACCCTGCGATTACGATTTCACCATCATCCTCGTCTAAATCCACACCGAAATAATCACCTATGTTCCTCGGGAGTGGTTCCATGAGGTCTTGTGGGACCGTCGAGGAGCACTGATCGTCGACTGTGGCGTATGAGACAGTCTCGCTCAATACCCCGGTTCCAGTTACGAGTCTTCGAGTCCAAACGACATGTGCAATACTGCTGTCATCAACAGTTGTTGAAATCGATCCACTCCAAAATCTCTCAAGTGGGGTATTGCACCTTATTATCTCCCCATTCGCTTCAATCCTGTGCATGATTATTTGAGTGCCCTCAGAAGTGAGTATTAGACCCGTCTCTCGAAATGAAATTACCGAAAGGGGCTGTTCCAATTCTCCGATGGAAGTCAACCTCGTATTCACCAGGGAATCCTCAACGACAATCGACCCCTCCAGCTCGTTGTTGTTCCAATCTTCGTCTATCAACTCCGGTCCAGTGACAGTGAATCTATATCTCATTACGCCGGGGTCACGCCCTTGGACTGGGAACTCAATCATCACACTCTGTCCTGATGGAAGCATTGACAAAGATCTGGAAGAGACTGGCAACCAGCCAACTCCTCCAGAGCTCATCGAGAAAAATGTGACCTCAACGGACGATGCATCTTCAGATCCTTGATTTTTCACCATGGTGCTGAGAATAAACTGATCGCCGGGCGTGGGCATGGCCGGCGAAGCAAATACCCCTCCGTCCAGAACCACGATATCTACCCCATCCGTTAGTGAATTGACTTCAAAGCCGATCGATGCGGTGTTGTCGGCCTCGTCCAACTCCTCTATGGAGTTGGTATTGTCAACTATCACTTTGACCTCCTTGGTACCAGCGATGGATGGGCTCCAGTACAGCGTGAAGGGCACTTGCTCGCCAACGGATACCTTTTGTATGGTGGTCTCATACCTCCGCTGCCCGTTCTCAAAGAGTGAAACTAGTATATCGTTGGCGCCAACGTCCCCTTCGTTTCTTACCTCTCCTCGTACCTCGAGAAATGATCCAACCTGGGATTCCTTGATTGGAATCCCGTAGTCAGTCACCTGTATTCCATCCATCAAAATTAGGTTAGGCCTTGGGGGCAGGTTATCGATATCGATCGTTCTGCGTTCAACTTCGCTGTTCAGACCCTTGCCCGAGATCACTTGGAGATAGAGATTATGTTCACCCTCCTCATAGTCTTGGGTGTCTATTGAGAATTGGAACTCACCTGTGTACCCATCTCGATTGACGTTCTGCTCCGAAAGAGTTGGCCCACCCTCCCAATCGCCGTTGTCTATCTTCCAGCGCAGGAACCCCCCATCGATTGTCGAATAAGATCCTTCAACGGCCATCGAACCTGAAACGACCGAGTCCTGTTCTGGCGCCGATATCCCTATCTCTATATTTCCAACCGGATGGGTGCTTTGATTGGTCTGGCTCCTTCTCCCTGACTCATTTGTCGCCGTGGCAGATAGTCTAAGATTTGCGTTGTAATAGTCGTTCACATCTATCTCAGGGACGAATACGGTCGTCGTCCATCTTTCTTCAATTAAACTGATATTCGTTTCGTTCAATACCACGGTCTTGAATGACTCAATCTTACCATTGGGCATCTCTTTCCTGTAGGTTAGTTCAGCACTTACTTCAATTGCGACGACCCCGCTGATACCTGGATCGCTTTTATTGAGTATGCCACTGAAAGAGTAATTTTTCCCTTGAGCTACCCATTCCCCCTCGAGAGGTGACTGAACATGAACCCATTCCGCCCCGCCAACGATCTGGGTGCATTCGCCCCCGATCAAGCAACGGAATGCAGTCTCTCCATCGATTATGCCATATCCGTATTGATTGTTCCACCTATTATCAATCGAGGGGCTACTTGGGACTCCTCTTTGTTCGGCGGTCTGTTTAATGATGTTTTTGACATCCTCTGGCGTCAGTGTGTTGTCATATGAAAGTATCAGCGCCGCAAGACCGGCAACTGCAGGGCAGGCCATGCTTGTTCCGTCTTTGCTCGTGTAATCGTCGGAGGCCCTAGGTTGTTCGCCAATAGGAAGTGGGTTTGGGGCTGCATATTGAGCAGAAATTATCCCACTTCCAGGTGCTACTACGTCGGGCTTCAACTCATCTAGGGAATCTCCATCGCCATCGTCTGTTCTTGGCCCGTAGTTAGAATAGGAAGCAATTTCATCATCATCCCTTTCTATGGTGCTATCATCATCTATGGAACCTACTGTAATTGCCTTGTCGGCAGCACCAACGGAGGTCACTCTGTTGGCTCCATCGTTCCCTATGGCTGCTACAGCTACGACGCCTGCATCGACCGCAGCATTAACCGCCCTCGCATCCGCATTCTGGCCATCATCCCCTTGATCGTCCCCTCCAGGGTTGCTGATTGAACCAAAAGACATAGACATCACATCGATACCCCTGCTGGATTCGTTGTTACCCCAGTCTGTGTTGACGTTGTTCGCCACCCAGTTTATGCCACGTAGCGTTGCCTGAGAGTTAGTTGTCCCGATGTCGTTGAGAACTTTAACGTCAATGAGATAAGATCCTGGTGAGTATCCTATGTTGTCACGGTCCGAATCACCGGTGCCCAGTGCGATTCCTGCCACATGGGTGCCGTGGCCATCTCCATCATCCGGATCGAAATTACCATCCGAACACTCTACTTGATTACTGGAGGTTGCATCGCATCCAGCTACCCATTTTGGGTCATTTAGGTCGCTGGGTTCTTTCTGATTGTCTTGATTGGCGTCTGAGAAGTCGTCCAATGAGAAATGCTCGTTATCCACTCCCGTGTCCAGAACAGCGATTACAACACCATCGCCCATGTAACCGTTGCTCCAGAAAGACTCAGGATAAAAATCACTAGACCGTACCTTGGAGCCCTTAGTGGCCACATTTAGGTAAGGCTCCAGCACATTTTGTTGCTCAACAAGGACAACTCCACTCAAAGAGAGTATGTCAATCAATGCCGAAACCGGAACTCTATCAACCACAATTGAATCCAATATGTCCATTTTGAAGAAAAACGATCCTTCCGGGTTCCAACCGTGGCCCAGAAGAGTTGCATTGAGAGAATCCGCGTCTGATCTCCCCGGGTGCCAAGCGTAGTTTATCACCACTGCGACAGTTTTTCTACCGTCTGGGCCTATCACAGATGTTGGAGAAATCGACTCCGATGATCCGTGGATTATGCTCTCCAATCGATCATCCATGCCATCCGAATTGGTGTCGTATCCAAATGACAACCACCAGCCTGGCTCTTCGACCGGGTCACTGGCGTCGGAGGGCATCTCAAATGAGGGCCATTCCTCGAACTCCGATACGGAGTTTTGATTTACCATTGATGCTCCAGCCGAAGCATCCATCACGATGATCAGAAGAGATAGGAAAATGGCGCTTTTCGCCCTACTGTAGTTCATGTCTAAGCCGCTTAAGATGCAGACCATGTATAATCTCGACTTCGATATGAGTCGCTGGAGGACTATTTGGGCGGGCGATCGCCATTTTGGAAAGCTTCCAATATTGGAATGACTTCAGGGTTATGGGCGAATTGATTGCTTGGGACCTCAATCAAGGTTGCCTCGGGAAGATTTTCCATAAGAAATCGTATAGCGTTAACTGCATGTAATTTGTCTGATTCTGCAGTGATTAGAGCCACTCTGGAATCTATGTTGGAAAGGTCCGTGTTCATTCTATATGATCCGTTGGACAATGCACTTAGCCTGAGCCTATTCACATTGGATGCGAGCAGTGTTCTTCGATAACGTACCTTCTGGCCTTCCTCCTTCAGTTTGATACTTAGGTAAAATATTGCCAGCCTGATCAGCGGGGGGTAGAAAATACTGGGCATTTTTATCAGGGGCCTGCTCCATAATGGAAAGTCGAAGCTAACGTTTGGTGCTAACAATGACACGCTCCTAGCTTTGAAAACCTCCTGATTCAATGCTTCTAACAGGATGGTCGCACCCAGTGATGAGGCGAACCAATCGCATTCTGACTGGACCTCGGGGAGATTCTCAGTCACGGTCAAGAGATCCCGGACGCTTTGTTGTATGGATAGTTTTGACTTTCTCAATTTCCCTTTGGATTTTGCACTTCCCTTCTCTCTGGTTTCTATGTAGTAAACCCTCCTAGTGAGTGCCCAGGTCTCGACGATTTCTCGCCAGCCCTCCAGAACACTATTCCAACCAGGTACCATTACCAATGGAGGAGAATCAACTACTGATTGAGGCGAGCAGATGACGACACGCAGCTGCCATCCATCATCCATTTCTATCAATCTAGATTCGGATGCAAAGCCATTTTTTTTCGGCATGGACTTCCAAGGATCGTCCACAATTCTCACGCCTAGAAAAAAAACCAGCCACGATCAATTGAATTCAAGAGATGGCCTTTTCCGCTGGTCTAAGTCATCCATCACGAACAATTCCATCTCAGATTTGCCCATCCAATTGGCTATGATGACGTTCGGGAAAACCTCGATCAGGTTATTGAAACTGGTTGCTTCAGCATTGTACGATTCTCTCCTGTCGCTGATTATGTTCTCGATTTCACTTATTTGATCTTGGAGCTGGAGGAAGGACTCATTTGCTTTGAGATCTGGGTACTGTTCTGCAACGGCGTAGATTTTTGGTAGCATCTGCCCCAGTAGGGCTTCATTCTTGGAAACACCTCCGATGTCACCGCCTTTTGATGCGCCAGAAGCGGCCATTCGTACATCTGCGAATTGCATGAAAAGATCCTTTTCGTGCTTTGCATATCCTGATACTGTCTCAACGAGGCTGGTAAACTGATCATATCGTTGTTGGAGGACGACATCCACATTGGACCAAGACTGTTCGACTCTGTTCTCTTTTCGGACTATTCTATTGTAGAGCCCAATGCCCCAAAAAAGAGTGATTAAAAGTACTATCCCAAAACAACTCGAACCAGCCAGTAATGCGATTGTCACGCCATCCATATGGGCCCGGAAGACCGAAGAAGGGATGAACCTTGGCCTACCTATTGAGCCAGAGCATGGTAGCCGTCATCTGATTCTACAACCAGTCGTTGCTCGATCAGTCCATTGATGTGGGAAAGAGTCTGGTCCCTTGATAACGCGACTGGAGCATTGGGTGAGTCTTGGTATGCTTCCATAGTTATTTCAGCTAGATTATGTTTGCCACCCGTGATGGCATTCAAAATCCTTTCATGTCTCTGTTTACGATGATTGATAGTTCTGCCGAGCAGCCTATCTGGTGAGGCGCAAACTGGTCCATGACTCGGAAAAAGAAGCTTAGGTTTGAGGGCTTTGAGTCGTTCGAGGCTGTCAAAGTATCTTGTCATCGAACCGTCTTTCGAGGGAACAAGGATTGTGCCCACCATTGTCACATTGTCAGCCGACACGATCCCCATCTCGGAGACCAGCGAGACCATGCCAGGGCAGTGTCCGGGAGTCTCAATTACTGTCCATGGGTACCCATCCAACAAGTCGATCACTTGGCCATCTGTTATCTCAGTGCCACATCCTATTTCATCGATAGTATCAGCAGAGGCCAAAATCTGGCCATCTAGCAACACTCTGATCATTGACTGATCGCCTATGTGATCAGGGTGCTTGTGAGTGTATAACACCCCCATTACCGTTTTACCCTCCCTGTGTATCTCAACCAGCCTCCTTCTGAGGATTTCAAAACCTTCCTGGTTCTGAATCGCAGGATCCACGATCAGGACTTTCTCGCCCCTGCCGATGATGAAGCAATTGGTATGGGTGGCGGGAGGGAGTGTGGCCGTTGGTATTGGCAGGCACTCGACACCTGGTGCGAATTCTATCTTATGCCGCCCCATCGGGGGGTTTCTTGACATCTTAGACAATGTCGAAATAACTCCTTCTCTAGCGGTACTCTGATCAACAATATCCCTCACAAAGGTGACCTGCGGAGGAGCCATCCTTGCTCTTCCGCATTGCCATTCAGATAGCAATTTTTCAGGAGTCCACCACTTAAATTGGGTAAATTCACTTCTCCCGGGCGGGTGCTTCGGTTCTATGTCGGCATTTCCGAAATGTATGTGATAAAATCTGTTGGTGTAGCGAACAGGTGCTAGAGGGGGCGTGGTTCGTTCGGTGACAAGGGAGGCTAATCCCTCGTCGATTGTAAAAATGCCCTCATCGATTGCCTTGGCCCAAGCCGTGTTGTCTGTACAGAGCCTTTTTCTGATAGTATCAGCTACAACTACCCATTCACCACTGGTATCGAGTGCAAACCCAGTCTCTTCTGTCAGTTCTCTGAAAAGCGTCACTATCGAGGCACCCTCCCTCCGATCCGCTAGAAGAATCCCACGATCCGAAAATTTTCTATCTTGGGGGGAAACACCTCCTCCGGGAAAGGCCCAGAATTCAGGGAAGGTAGGAACTTCTGGATGCCTTAGTCCCATCAACATCTCCACATCTCCGTTCACATACCTAGTGATTACTGCGCTTGAAGCAAGCCTAGGCTCCTTAGGAAGTCGATTTGAATATCCATCCACACCATAACCGAGTGTACGGCGGTATCTAATCACTATGACTGAAAAAAGGGTCACAGCGTCTGACTTCCGTCAGGTCTCCAGACCCTGCCCTCTGAGAGGCTTTCATATACGGATTCGAACAGAATGCGATCGTTAATTTTCTTATTTTCCGATCTTTTTGAGAGCGTCCTCAGCGGCATCGACATTCTAAAATTACCTTCAAAAGCGCTCCTATGACGTTCCAAGTAAGCCCAGTAAAGCGAGGATATGGGACAGGTTTTCTTTGGGTCAAGAGAACATGATTTACAATAATCCCCCATGCGATTTATGTACGGAGTCCCCGATATGTAGGGCTTGGTCATCATTGAATCACCAAGTGCATAAGTTCCCATGCCCATAACATTGGGCTCCACGACCCAGTCATATGCATCGATGAATGATGCGTGAAACCAGTCAGTAAGCTCTCTGGGGTTTACATCTAGTAGGCTGGCGATGTTACTTTGAACCATCAGTCTCGGAATGTGGTGAGTCCACCCATCTTCCATGACTGATTGAACAGTTTGGTCGAGGCAATTTAATCCTGATTTCTTACCCCAATACGCTACTGGAAGTTTACGATTCTGACTCAGGTGATTGGGGTTGTGCTTTGGATCAACGCCATTACGCTCAGATTTCCACCACCCAGCGTCGTTATCGATGTTTAGGGTCCTGTTCACCTCCAAATTCTGAAACCCATCAGTCACTACATGGATGTGATGGACGTATTCCCTCCAGACAATTTGTCGAATGAAGCCTTCAACGCTATTCAACGGGGCGTCCGTGGAGAGTACTCTATCAACGACATCCATGGGAAGTAGTCTACTCAAATTTAGGATTGAGGCCAGCCTGCTGTGAAATAGCCCCCTGGATTGTGTAGTCATGGCATCTTCATACTTCCCGAACAAAGGCAGTACTGAGATTGCGTAGTCCAATGCATCGTTTGCCTGGCTGATCGTCGTTGGCTGGGCTGAAAGGTCGACTGACCCCGGATGCTCTTCAAACCTTGAGTTGACAAGGTTCTCCACCTCTAGGTCTATGTTGTCTCTGTAATAGGATGGAGGTTCTGGTAAATCATGCATTCCGTCCCACGGGGACCTGTTCTCCGAATCAAACGAATATTTTCCGCCAATAGGTTTGGAATCATCCATCAATATGCCAGTTTCCTGCCTAAATTTTTGATAGAAGGGTGCCATCCTGAAAGGAGGCTTTGTTCCGAGGGCCTCTGTGAACCAATCGATGGGCGTAATCCATCCATTGTGGGGATGCTCAATGAGCAGTCCGGAATCAATCAGGGGGGATAACTCATCTCGCGTGGACTTCTCAGCGGCCCTGATTGTGTGAATGGTTCCTAAACCACCTAGACTTTCAAGTGTGAGTGAATAATCCTCCCTCGTCATGATGTATAAAACGGGGTGACCTTTTTCCTGGGCCTCTATTGCGAAGTGACGCATGTTAGAAATCAACACTGCGATCTTTTGTTTGTGATAGGGACGACTGGTGCCCTTTGCAATTGACTCGATGAGAATGAGTCCAGTTTCAGTTGGATGTTCGTCACGGAAGGGTATCAATGATAGGTTGAGTTGGTCGTAGAGAAGGAAGACCCATCTCTTGGGGGAAGAATGACTGTCATCTCTGAGGCAGGCGGGAAAGCTTTCTGCCTCCCGACTATCCAATGGACTTTGTTGTGATTCCACAACGCGTTGTGACACCACCCCCAAATGAAATCCTGTAATGCCCCACAAAGCTAATTCATCTTCATTTAATTGAGACAAGTTCTATTTTCCTGGTCTACTAGATTTGACCATGCAAAACGTACTCCTCGTTGCCCTAGGGGGTGCGATCGGAGCGGTCCTAAGGTGGTCTTCAGAATCAATTTTCCCCACATCAAACATTTCAAGTGCAACCTTGTCCATCAATCTGATTGGCTCATTCAGTCTGGGGGCACTCATGGCTGGGTTTTCAATGGGTCATGCCTCGAAGGAAACCGTACATCTGTTGGGCATCGGCCTACTTGGCTCATTCACGACTATGTCTGCATACGCACTCCAGACAGTTGAGATCGGCAACTCTGCCGGATTCTCATCCATGGCAATGTATGTTGCCCTGACATCGCTGGGATGTCCATTGATGGCGCTGGGGGGTTGGAAGCTCATGTCAATATTGATATAGAGGCAATTTCCATTACTCCGTAGCGCTAAAACTGACCACTTCCTGGGGGTACTATGGCCGAACTGAGAGCAGTGAATCATGATGCGAATACCAAGGAGGAAATCTCAGGCATAGAAATGCCTGTGATCGGACTTGGGGTTTGGATGATGAGTCAACCCGGTGAGTGCCTTCAAGCGGTGAGGAATGCAATATCAATCGGCTATAGATTGATCGATACCGCCAGGTCGTATGGTAACG
>Ga0160423_10004995_pt1 | contig 10860 bp, 8 predicted proteins | sample CRUFie14St8metaG_FD_108191 | JGI IMG/M metagenome (GOLD analysis project Ga0160423, IMG submission 108191) | Marine microbial communities from the Costa Rica Dome - CRUD Field 142mm St8 metaG | ecosystem: Environmental > Aquatic > Marine > Oceanic > Photic zone | place: Costa Rica: the Eastern... | reverse complement strand
ATAATAAACAAAACACTTTTGTTGATAGCAGTACAACTGGAGACACAGTTTCTACAACAGGTTCTCCTTTAGGTGTTTCTTACAGTCCTTTTCATCCAAAAGGTTACAGTAAATATTTTGATGCTGGGCCGCAAACTATACAATTAACAGATGATGCAAATACTAATCCGGGAAATAAAAATTTTACGGTAGAAGCATGGATTATGCCTACTACAGATAATCAAAGTGATAATGCTACAATTATATCTAGGTCAGATAGTACAACAGCAAGACAATTTGCGTTATATATGAATGAAGACACTCTTGGGTTTAAAATATGGGATAGTAGTGATACAGAAAAGGCTTGCACGTACACTGAGAGTGGTTTATTTAAATCTTCAAGATGGTATCATATTGCAGGAGAATTAAGTGGTGCTGTAGATGATAGAACCATGAATCTTTATTTAAATGGTAGACGTGTAGCTACAACTACAGGAAGCATTGGTAGTACGTATGTAAGAGATAGTAATAATTATATTTTAAATATAGGTGAAGGAAATTGGGCAAGTAACACTGGTTATATTGGTTATATGCGTGATGTTCGATTGAGTTTTAATAGTAGTAGTTCAGGTCAAACTCCTAGATATTCAGGTGCTGATTTTAATGTACCAACAGAACCTTTATCAAAAGATAGCACTACACAACTTTTAGTGCTTAATGGTGAAGGATGGCCATACGATAAGTCTGATAATAATTGTGATGTGTTTACACGAGTTGTTTATAACAGTAGCACTACCGATAAAGCATTTTTTCAAATAATGTCTCCATATGATTCAGATGAATATGTTCCTTCTACACATGGAACAGCTTGGAATCATTTATTTGGTACTAATACTCTTTCTATAGCACATAATGCTTCTACTCAAGCAATAGGAACTAATGCTTTTTGTGTAGAAGCGTGGGTATATCCAACTAGATTTAGTTCAATTTACTCTGTTATAGCTTCAAAATGGTCAGGTGGGGCAGGTTTTACTTTAGGTTACACAAGGCTAGGTCCTTTAGGTTATTTAAGATTTAGTGATGGTGCTAGTGCGGATTATGACCATAGAGATGAGCCTATATATGCAGGGCAATGGAGTCACATAGCGACTGTTCTTGAAAAAGGAAGTAATAATTCATCTACTTTAAAAACATATGTTAATGGTAAACTAGCAGGTACTACAACCACTAGTGCAACAACTGTAAACGATAAAACAGTAGCACTTACTATAGGTTCATATGATACTAGCAGTAATAATTATGCTACAATTGGATTAATGTCTGATTTTAGAATGACTGTAGGTAGTGCTGTTTATACAGGTGCTTTTACTCCACTTACCTCTCCTTTATCTGTAGGTTCAAATACTAAAATTTTAGTAAACAGTGATTTAGGAATATATGATGCCGCAGGTGGAGCAGGAATTGGTTATCTTACAGCTTATAATATGATTTATGGTTCTTATCCACTTGACGGTAGTTTAAAAATTGAAGGTAATGCAAAATCATCAACAGCACAAAATAAATATGCTACTTCTTCTATGTATTTTGATGGTACGGATGATATGGTAACTTTAGCTAATATAAGAGCAGACGTAACTGAAAGTTTAGGATACTATGATTGGGCTTTATCTATGTGGGTTAGACCTGACAATACAAGTTCAGGTGAAAGAGTTATTATTCATCAAGGAGATAAAGGTAATAATGGTTGGGGATTAGTTCAAAGTGGAACTAGCTTACTTTATTATACAGGTGGCGGTGGCGCAGATATTAGTATTAGTAGTGTATTTAGCGCAGGTACGTGGGTACACATTGCACTAGAAAAAACTAATTCTCCTTTTTATGGTAACACTGTTTCAACTACTAGCGCAGCTAATACTCAAATATTTATAAATGGAGCAGGTGAAAACTATAGAACAAGTTCTGGTTATATTTCAGATAATGCATCAACAAGAGTGGAAATAGGTGGTAGTACTAATACTCTAAATGGATGGGGTGCTGTAACAGGTTTTGTTGGATATATAGAAGATTTAAAAATTGTTAATAAGTATAGAAATAACAAATTTATACAAGCACCTTTTATTATTAGTAGAAATACTTCAACTGCTGACAGTAATACGTTTTTATTATGCGCTCATGCATCCGCTTATGATACAGTTCATGGAGATTGGACAGTCACTAACGGTGGTACTGCACCAACCGTAAGTCAATTTTCTCCTGTAAAAAATGGTTATTCTTTAAAATTTGATGGTACTAATAGCACTAGGATGCTTTTAACTCATACAGGTAGTTCATCAGATTATGATATAGGAGATGCAGATAATGATGCCGCAGCTAACTGGTCTATGGATGGTTGGTTTTGGACAGATGTTAATAATCTTGACCAATACTTTTTTAGCAACTATAATGCAGCAAGTGCTAATTATACATTTATGTTAGGCACTAGAAGTAGTGGTGTATTCCAATTAAGAAGACATACTGCTAGTTCTGGAAATCAATTACCAGCAACTCAATGGAAAACATATAAATGGCAACATTTTTTATATACTCAGGAATATAACAGCGCACAGAACCAAGTTTATGATACTTTATACATAGATGGTAGGGTAGCATTTGCTGGTAATAATAATAATGCGTATCACTATGATTTTCAACATCTTTCTATAGGTGGTAGAACTGATACTGCAGCTAGTTCAAGATGGAGTGGCTATTTATCAAATATAAGAATACAAAAAGGAACAGTAATACATCCCGGTGCTGCTATAAACAATAGTCTGAATTATGGAAGTTTTAGTGTACCAACAGCAGAAATAAAAGGTTAATATAATGACAGAAAGTAGAAACAGAGACATAGCAACAAGTGCTGGTCAAGCTGTTGCTACAGATGTTATAGCCACAGATGGTTCGTTAACAGGTAACGTAGTAACTGCTTATACTAATGCTTCAGACATACCTAACTCAGCTAGTATAGGAGACATGGCATACGTAACTAGCACAAACAAACTATTCTTCTGGCGAGGTAATGGCTGGTATGGTATCACTATAGGTGGAGCAGTATGACGTTTTCCATTGCTCCTTTTTCCTCTGCTCCGTTTTCTGCTGAAGCAGGTAGAATATTAACAGCAGATGCATCTGTATCAGGTTCAGCATCCGTTAGTGCAGTAGGAGTAAGAGTACAACCTGCAGTTGCTAGTGTATCAGGTGCAGGTGCAGTATCCTCAAGTGCTGTAAAAGTACATAATTCTTCTGCATCAGTTTCGGGTGCAGGTACAGTATCTTCAAGTGCTGTAACAATACAATCCGCAGGTGCTAGTGTATCAGGCGCAGGTACGGTATCCTCAAGTGCTGTAAGAATACAGTCCGCAGGTGCTAGTGTTTCGGGTGCAGGTACAGTATCAGCAAGTTCTGTAAGAGTACAATTCGCAGGTGCTAGTGTTTCAGGTGCAGGTACACAGTCTAACACTGCAGTTGCAATATTAGTTGTCAGTGCTTCAATATCTGCAAGTGGTACGTCAACTGCTACAGGCACAGGTCTAAGACCGGGTGAATCGCAAATATCTGGTGCAGGTACAGTATCTGCAGTAGCTACTGTAAAGGCAGTAGTAGATGCATCCGTATCAGGTGCAGGTACAGTTTCAGCAACAGTGGCTGAAATATCAAAAGGTGAAGCATCAGTATCGGGTGCAGGTAGTGTAAGTTCTACTGCCGTAAGAGTTCAATCTGCTGTATCAAGCATTTCAGGTGCAGGTACAGTATCAAGCACTGCAACATTATTAGGTGTAGTAAGTTCATCTGTATCAGGTGCAGGTACAACATCAAGCACTGCTACCCAAAGATTTGTAGGTGAAGCCTCTGTATCAGGTAGCGCAAGTGCTACAGCTCTTCCAGCACAAGAAGCAGAAGCTAGTGTATCAGGTTCAGCAAGTGTATCTAGTGTTGGTACAATACGCACTTTAGGCACTGGAAGTGTTTCAGGTGCAGGTACTACAAACACAGCAGATGTAACAGTTAGACAAGTTGCTTCCGCTAGTGTGTCAGGTTCAGCGTCTGTTAGTGCTAATACTACATTAACTGCTAGTGCATCTATATCAGGTTCAGCAACTGTAAGCACTACAGGAACATTACTTACGGATGCAGAATCAAGTGTTAGTGGTGCAGGTACACAAGCTAATACGGCTGTTGGAATATTTGTAGCAAATGTAAGTGCATCAGCATCAGGTACATCTAGCTCAGATGGAACAGGTTTATTAGATGGTGAAACAACTATTAATGGTATCGCTACCGTTTCTAGTGATGCTACACTAAAAGCTAAAGGTATTACATCTGTAAGCGGTGCAACAACTATATCAGCAATTGCAGATAAGTTAAAAGATGTAGACAGTTCAGTATCAGGCGCAGGTACAACATCTAGTTCTGCAGATAGAGTTGCTAATGCTGACAGTTCTGTATCAGGTGCAGGTGCAGTATCTATTACACCAAACCATATACAACCTGTTGATAGCAGTGTAGATGGTTCAGCAACAGTTATATCATTAGCTACTAGAAGAGTATTAGACAGTAGTTCAGTATCAGGCACAGGCACTACAAGCGGTGATGCTATTGTTGTTAAAATTGTCAGTGCTACAATTACAGGAATTGGTTCTAGCTCTGGCGATAGCATAAAAATAAATTATCAATCACTACGTGATTTTTACACGAGAGACAGAGTTGTATTTGTACCATCACGAGTAGATGATTCGCCTTTAGATAGAAGAGTATTTATATTTTCTCAAAATAGGAATGTTACAATACCACCAAGATTTGATGCAGTTGCAGCACAAAGAAGAGCATTTATTAGACGTGGAGGAAGATAATGGCTTTAAGATGGCCTAATAAAGACCCAGATGAAACACTCGACTATAGTGTGGATTGGAGTAGATTTCTGAGAACTGGTACAACTATATCACAAGTTATATGGTTTATTAAAGATGCAAACGGTGTTAGAACTCGTTTTGATGCAGGTGATACTGTTAATGGGTTGACCACTACATCTCAATCAATATCTACTAATGGTACAGTTGCATCTATCTTTTTATCTGGGGGAACTGTAAATACTAAATATAATTTATTCTGCAATATGACAGACAATAGGGCTGTTACTGCAGAACGTGGTGTATCAATTACAATAAAAGAGCAATAACATGGCATATGATTTTTTGGGATTAGTTAATCAGGTAAACAGAAGACTGAACGAAGTTGAATTAACAACTTCTAATTTTAGTACCGCTACAGGTTTTTATGCTCATGCTAAAGATGCTGTAAACTCCTCTATTAGAGATATAAATCAGACAGAATATAACTGGCCTTTTAATCACGTAGAAGAAGAGGAAGATGTTACTGCAAATACGATGCGTTATGATTTTGCTCAAGATGCAAAAACAGTTTCTATGGATACCTTTAGAATTAAAGAAAGCAGTACGTTAGGTGTATCAACAAAAAAACTAAAACAAATTTCGTATGAAGAATATCTTGACAAATACATACATTTAGAGTACACTACAAATAATACAGGTGTGCCTGATTATGTATTTCGTTCACCTAATTTACAGTATGGTCTAGTACCTGTTCCAGATAAAGCGTACACTCTTATATATGAGTATTATATTTTTCCTACAGATTTAGAATTGCAAGATGATATTCCTTCTATACCTGAAAGATTTGCTCATGTCATAGTTAACGGTGCTATGTTTTACGCATACTTATTTAGAGGTAATACACAAGATGCTATGGTAGCAAAAGAAAAATTTGAAGAGGGTCTTAAAAGTATGAGGAGCTTGCTAATCAATCGTTACGATTATGTCCGTTCTTATGCAATAAACAGAAATACGTTTGCATCAAATGTGCTTTCTTAATTTTTACTTGACAAAATAATTAAAATGGATACAACTAATGGCAGACGCATGGCAAACTTTTCCAGTACAGTTTCAAGGTGGATTAATAACTAATATCAGTCCTGTACAGTTAGGTCTTCAATCACCGGGTGCAGCAACCACTTTAAGAAACTTTGAACCATCTGTAGAGGGTGGCTATAAAAAAGTATTAGGGTACACTAAATATGATAGCAATGCTCTAACTGGAAGTGGTGTAATAAGAGGAGTATTTTTATTTGGGTCTGATGTATTAGCATCAAGAGGAACACACTTATACAAGTCTGCAGGTAGTGGTTGGACACAAATAACAGATAGCAGTTCTTTTAGTAGCACAGGTATTACGTTAGGTGGTTCAGGTAAAGTAAGATTTGCAAAGTTTAACTTTAACGGAACAGAAAAAGTTTTAATTACAGATGGTAATGGTAAACCTTTTTTATATGATGGTAGCACATTTTCACAGCTTACTTCTTTAGGAACAGATTTTTCTGGTTGCAATAATGTTATTATATTTAATACACACGTGGTTTTTGTTAATGGTACAAAGTTATTATATTCTGCACCATTAGATTTAACTTTTACATCAGCATCGGGTGCTGGTACAATTGATTTTACAGACACAATCACAGATGTTATAGAGTTTAGAGAACAACTTATAATATTTTCTAAAAGTAAAATTAAACGAGTAAGTGGTGGTTTTACAGGAAACTTTGTTTTAGAATCTGTGTCTGATGATATGGGTTGTATAGCTGAAGATACAGCAAAAGAAGTAGCAGGTGATGTAATATTCTTAGGACCTGATGGTTTACGTACATTAGGCGGTACTGAAAGAATAGGAGATTTTAACTTAGCTTTGATATCTCGTAATATACAAAGAGAAGTTACAAAATTTACAGATACATTTACAAATTATACTAGTTTAGTTATCAGAGGAAAAAGTCAATATAGAATATTTGCATATCAATCTGCGATACCACCAGCTTCTAGTTCAGGTTTACTGGCAACACAAACAGATAATGGCTTTTCTTGGGCAGAACTTAGAGGTTTTAAAGTACACGTAGCACATAGTGAATATAAATCAATTACAGATAATGAGGTAATATACTTTGCTAATGATGATGGTTATGTATATAAGATGGAGTCTGGGTTTACATTTGACACAGCTAGTATAAATGCATCATACGTAGGACCTGACTTATCTATTACAGACCCAAGAATTAGAAAAACATTATACAAAGCAAACCTATATATAAAATCAGATGATAGTGTTTTACTTAAATATGGTAGTGTAGCTGCTCAATATGGTAGCTCTATCTACTCACAAGCATCTTCTAGTTTTGATTTTAATGTTTTATTTGATTATAGTGAACAGAGTACAAATACAGTGCAACCTGATTTGATTACATTAACTGGTAAATCTCCTTTTCAAAACCAATTTTCATTTCCTTTAATTGGTTCAGGATTTACTGCAACGATACAGGTAAGTGCTAATAATGCACAACCATCTTTTTCTCTGGACTCTATAATGTTTGATTATACTAACCACGATAGGAGATAACAGTGGGCAACGAATATACAAGACAAAGTTCATCTGCTATAGTAGATGGTTCAACTATACAAGCGGCAGATTTAAACAACGAATTTAATGCATTAGAAAACGCTTTCAGTAATAGTGCAGGACATACGCATGATGGAACTGCGGCTGAAGGTGGTAGAATAACTACCATAGGACCAGCAGGTGAGTTTACTTCAGATGCTACAGCTTTATCTCCAAGCACAACTAAGACAAAAGACTTAGGAACATTAACTGCAGCATATAGAGTTGTGTACACAAATGGTGTTACTAGTACAGATGGAGACAATCTTGTATTAACACCGACAGGTACAGCTAATGTTGTTGTTGATGAAGTTACATTTAATGGTTCTAATCTTACTGCTACAAATAATCTGTCAATAAATAGTTTAACATTTCCTACGGTAGATGGTAGTGCAGGTCAAGTTATAAAAACAAACGGTTCAGGAACATTAGAATTTGCATCACTATCTAATACTGCAGGTACATTATCTCAATTAGCGGATGATACTTCACCACAATTAGCTGGTAATCTTGATGTGCAAACACATTCAATAGTAAGTACATCAAATCGAAATATTAGTATAACTCCTAATGGCACAGGTAAAGTAGTATTAGGTAATGGTGCTATTGCATATCCTAATACAGATGGAAGTAATGGTCAAGTGCTTACTACTAACGGTGCTGGAGTATTAAGTTTTTCAACTATAACCCAAAACGGTTTTCCTACAGGTGGTAGTGGTTGGTCTGCAACAACTGATAGCAGTAATAACTTAATTATTAGCTATGGTTCAAGCACCTTATTTAAGTTAACAACCACTGGAGCATTAACTGTAGAGGGTGATATTACCGCATTTGGCACTGTAGCATAAGGAACTAAAATGGCTTTACAATCTTCAGGAGCAATTAGTTTTAGAGACTTACAACAAGAGTATGGCGGTCCTGCTAACTCTAACGAAGGTTCTATTAGTTTAAGTCAATATTATGCAGGTGCAAGTGGTAATGGCACTACAACTGCAAAAGTGCCTACTAGTCCAGCATATAGTGAATCACTAGGAGCAGAATTAAATTGGAATAGTTCCTCTAATCCTCTGTATGGAGATACGGAGACTAGATTTAGAATAGTAACATCTGATAATAAAACTTATTATGGTAGTAGAAGGTCGGATATAAGTTCTAGTAGAAATCCTCAATGGTATGGATGGGGTACAGTAACAGGTACAAATAGTAGTGTCACAGATAGTAGTAATTATAGACTTTGGAATACAACAGGTGGTTGGAGTTTTAATGATACAGATAATCGAACTCATCAAGACCAACCTTTTATCATAATTGTTACTTTAACTGCTAGTGGTTCTGGAAATACTAATGCAGGTATAACAATCTCAGGCGCACATGCTGGTTCAGGTGATTTGTATAATTCAGAAGGTGGAACAGGTGGAGTTGTAACAGGTTTAAATTTAGCAGATGGAGAAACATATACTGTTACTTATTTTTCTGATGATAGTATAACATTTTTTAGCGCAATTTTTACTAACCAATCAACAAATATTAAGGTAACAAATTTTCAAGGAACATTTAAAATAAGGCAAGTTAATTTTCATTCTGTTAGAATACAACCTACAAGCGATAGTGCTGGAACTACACAAAAACCAATACTTAAACAGTCACGGTCATCTCCAACAGGTGCATATACGTATGGTTCAAGATTTGTTAATAATGGAACATTTGATTATCATGGTAATCTAGGTGAAAACGATTTAGATACATCTCCGGGTACATATTCAGCTACAACATCAGCAGGTACTAAACAGACTTTTTGTGTTTTACCTCTTAAATCTCATTTACCTTCTGGTTCAGGTGTAGATTTATATACTAACTTTGAAGACTATATGCCTAAAACAACAATAGCGCAAGCGCAAGCAGGAGAAGATGGGGGCTTTATAAAGTGGGGTACAAGTCATAGTGTTCCGTCATCTGGTACTGTTTCAATGAGCAATCATTATGGTGGATTTCAGGTAGCACCTGTTCCTACATTTATTATGCCTGATGGTAAACAACACGGTATAACATTGACACAAAATGGTGTGGCAACCGCAACCGCAACAGGAGTAATAGTATAATGACAATAGACCCTATGTTATTTTGGAACATTGTTCTTACAATGGTTATTGCTCCAGTGTTCTGGGCATTTCGTCAAATGTTTACAGAAGTAAAACGCTTGCAGATTTTACTGAACAAAACTCGTGAAGACTACGCTACTAAAATGGAACTAAGGGATGACATGGATAGAGTTATGGAAGCACTACATAGAGTAGAAGATAAATTAGATAGAGCATTAGATAGGAAATAAATATGGCTACGTTCAAAGCATTTAAACCTAGTGGCATGGAAAAGATAGCACGTTCTATGGGCTATCAAGGTTCAATGGATGGTTTTCAAAACTTTCTTGCACAAGACCCTATGCGTCAGCAACAGATGAATAAGTTTACACAACAAGCTGTTGCTATGGCACGAGGTGGTGTTGTAAGAATGCAAGAAGGTGGTACAACGGAGACTACAACAGAACAACCTACAGAAGAAACAACACAGCCTGAAGAACCACCAAAGCCAACTATAGGTGATATAACAACGCAGAGAGCAACAACTCCGGGTTTACCTGAAGGTGGTAAAACGGTAGCCGCAACAACACCTATATCACAAGACCAAATGGTAAAAGAAGGAACAGGTGCATTAGACCCAAGAGAAGGCATATCTACAGCAGTAGCAGGTGTTACACAAGCTGATGAAGTAACGGCTGGTACAGCAAATACTATGGACGCGAAGGCAAGTTCAGATGAAGTTAGTACAGCACTTGATGCAACACAAGCCGCACAGACAGACCCTAATGACCCACGTTCTAAAGTAATTGCACAAGAACAAACACGTTCATCTGTATCTGATTTAAATGCGGCACAAGGAACTGGTATTCTAATTGACAATCCAGTACAACGTGAGTTACAAGATGGTGAGTTAATTACTGGTGTAGCAGACGCTGAAAGAGCATCTAAATTTACTGAACAAATACAAGCGGCAGAAGCTACTCCGTCACAAAAAGCAACTGTGCAAGGTCAACTAGAAGGACTGATGCAACAGTTTGAAGGTGGACAAACACCAGCATGGGCGGCAGGTGCTATGCGTAGAGCTAATGATGTACTAGCACAGCGTGGTTTAGGTGCATCTTCTCTTGCAGGGCAAGCTGTCATACAAGCGGCTATGGAATCTGCTTTACCAATAGCACAAGCTGATGCATCAACAACAGCACAGTTTGAGGCGCAGAACTTATCTAACAGACAGCAACGTGCTATGCTTGCGGCACAACAACGT
>Ga0160423_10004993_pt1 | contig 10861 bp, 16 predicted proteins | sample CRUFie14St8metaG_FD_108191 | JGI IMG/M metagenome (GOLD analysis project Ga0160423, IMG submission 108191) | Marine microbial communities from the Costa Rica Dome - CRUD Field 142mm St8 metaG | ecosystem: Environmental > Aquatic > Marine > Oceanic > Photic zone | place: Costa Rica: the Eastern... | reverse complement strand
GACCAAAACAAAAAAGCAGATGCTGTATTTGATATAGACACAAATAACTTTATCAAACGACCAGATGATTTTGTTTTTGATCCAAGTTTATATGTAAGAGAGTTTGAAAGAAAAGTACAAGAGTTAGATGTAGTTAAAGGTGAACTTAAAAGAGATATAATTGATTACAACGAATTAAAAGAACTTACACCAAATGATGTATTAGACTTACAAGAAAAGATAAAAGATAAGTTAGAAGAAATAGAAGATAATTTGGAAGACATAGTTAAAATTGGTGATGGTGTTGACGCCGAAAGACGAGCAGCATTTGATAAAGATATGTCACCAGATCAAATTAGAACTTATGGTGTTAAAAATAGATTACCTAAAAATGTTATCTATAAGATGTTAGAAAAATATCATTATCTAAAATTCTATAAGAAATGTAAAAAGATTTTAGAAGATGGTATGGTCACTGATAAAGAAGTACAAGATTTAGAAATACACGAAGCAAAAGGTAAGTCAGTTGCATTTACATTTGGTCGTTTTAACCCACCAACAATTGGACACGAAAAACTTATTAATAAAGTTAAATCATTACCAACAAATGATTATAAAATTTATTTAAGTAGATCGCAAGATAGTAAAAAGAATCCATTAAGTCCAAGAGATAAATTAAAAGTTATGAAGGATATGTTTCCTACTCACGCTAGAAACATAGAACTAAACCCAACTAATATGGTTTTAGATTTAGCAACTAACTTACACAAAAAAGGTTATTCAGATGTGACTATGGTTGTTGGTAGCGATAGAGTAAGAGAGTTTGAAGGTATATTAAAAAAATACAATGATGTTAAATCACGTCACGGTTATTATAACTTTGATAGTATTAAAGTGGTATCTGCTGGAGAAAGAGATCCAGACGCTGAAGGTGCTACTGGAATGTCAGCAAGTAAAATGAGAGCGGCAGCAGAAAAGGGTGATGAGAAATCTTTTTCAAAAGGTGTTCCATCTGGTTACAGAAAAGTACCTCAATTAATAAAGATGGTTAGAAAAGGTATGAACTTAGCAGCATCGTATGGTGGTATGATGCATTCTGCACCAGAGAAACCAATAGCGTCATTAAAAGAGTTTGAACAAAACCAAATAAGAGATTTATACGTTAGAGAAATGATCTTTAATGTAGGAGATAAAATAGATTATGTCAAAGAAGACATACAAGGACAAGTAAAAAGAAGAGGTACAAATTATATTGTACTTGAAGATAACAATAACAATTTACACAAAGCATGGATATGGGATTGTATTCCTATCGCAGCAGATAGAGAGGTAGAAGTGAGAGAATATAACCTAGATGTAGATTACGGATTTAAAGCAGTATCTAATATAGAAGAAGATTTAGATAAAACACCACAAGATAAAGATGTTGGAAAAAAGAAAGGTACTCAACCTAAAAAGTATTACAAAGATTTATCTAAAGATAAGAAACAAAAGAGAGCTGATTTCTTCAAAAGACAGAAGTATAAGAAAAGTGATGATGAAGATGATTACAAACCAGCGCCAGGTGATAAAGATGCAAAGACTAAACCGTCTAAACACACACTAAAATATAAGAAGATGTTTGGTGAGTTAAGAAAAGATTTACAAGATGCTTGTTGGAAAGGATATAAACAAGTAGGTATGAAAGATAAAAATGGAAAAAAAGTACCTAATTGTGTGCCAGAAGCATACGATATAGGACACGATTATGCGAAACATGCTGTTTCATTAACACCTGGACAAGATGGTTATGACCCTAATTATCAAGGTGGAAGTTATTTACCAAGTAATTCAAAAGATAATAACAAAAAAGTTATAACTAGACCAGAAACTACTGACATCAGCATTCAAAAAAAAGATATTGAAGAATGGGCGGTTTCGGATTCCACAATTGATAAATATAGAAATAGATACAAAGAAGAATGGCGTTCTAAACTGGACGAAGTTGTGAAAAGAATGATGGAGAAAATTGATGTTAAGATTTAGTGATTATACTGATAGAATTAGTAAAGCAGTTCACTACCACGTAGAGAACAATATACCTCTAGCAGAGAATATCTATCGTATTCATAGTGAAGAATTTTACAAGTTGTTTAGAGAAGCCAGAGAACTTTATAATGACGGAATTTTAGAAGTGTCAAGTGATTGGGATAAACAATTACTTAACACAGATATTGGTGAGTTTGGTATTTACGAAAACGAACAAGTACCATTAGATATGCCAATTGAAGAAGAAGACAAAAAGAACCCACCACTTAATAAACCAAAAAGAGGTGGACCAAAAAAGTTTTATGTATTTGTCCGTGATGGTGATAAGATTAAAAAGGTCACTTGGGGCGATACAACTGGTTTATCTGTCAAGTTAAAAGATAAGAAAGCCAGAAAAAGTTTTGCTGCTAGACACAGATGTGATCAGCAAAAAGACAGAACTAAAGCGGCATATTGGGCTTGTAATTTACCTAGATATGCTAAATCTTTAGGACTGTCAGGTGGCGGTAATTTCTTCTGGTAATATGTTAGAAGATTATTATAAGCCATTTGAAGATTTTGAAAATAGTATTTACGATAAAGTATTTACTAGAGTTATTAAAGAAGATGTGAAACAAGACCAACTTATATGGCACAAAGATAAAAAAGACCGTGATATAAAAGTTGTGTATGGTACAGGATGGAAATTACAAAATGATAATGAGTTGCCCTTTGAATTAGAAATAGGACAACATTATCATATAAACAAAAATGAGTTTCACAGATTACTAAAAGGTAATTCGGAACTAAAACTAGAGATAAAAGAATATGACTAAAACGTTAAGAGAAATGAGATTAGATTTACAAGAAGCTGAGGCTAGTAAAACTGATTTACAATACGTTAGAGCAAAAACTGCAAACAACAGTCACTTTGAAGCAAGAAGATATATTGCTGATAGAATATTAAAAGATAGAAAATTAGCAGATGCTTATAAAGCGTTAGAAATGGTACACAATAACTATGGTTCACTTATTGGAAATGACGCTATACAAATTAGACAAAGATTAGAAAAAACATTAATGAACGATTTGAAAAGAAAAATAAAAAATTGGGATGCTGTTTATTCAGCATTATAGGAGAGAAAATGAGTAGATATAGACAAACAATGAGAGAGGCTTTAGAACAAGTCTATAAAAAAGAAGATAAAGACCACGAAATTTCAATGGCGAGAGGTGAGTTAGAAGCCATCGCTGACAAAGCATCTCAACTTGCTGGAGCTCTTCAAGGTAAATCAGATGAGGGTAATCCGTTAGAAGCTTGGGTACAATCTAAAATTACAAAAGCAAAAGACTATATCAATTCAGTTTCAGATTATTTAACATACGACCCTAGTATGAAACAAAACGAAGATTTAGAAGAAACTAAGAAAAATAAAGATGGGAGTACACAATAATGAAATCAATGGCTGAAGCTCTTAATGAAGTAAGAGGACAAAATTTAAACGAAACACCTGAAGGCTTTGCCTTAGTTTCTAAAGCAAAAGAGATTGCTAAAAAGTTTGCCAACAATATGTCTAAGGCTGTGGCAGAAATAGAAAAATTAGAAAAAGGTTTATCTAAAAATTCATCTGTTAGAGATGCTTTACGAAAAGCCAATGAAGATTATGACAAAGTAGATGAGAAAATTAGTGACATATTTAAAGCAAATAAAGAAGGTGAAAGTGTAAACGATATTGCGAAAAGATTAAAACTATCTCCATCAATGGTTAAAAAAATAATGGGTGAAGATAAAGAAGAACTTGATGAAAAAGAAGCAATTAAAGCATCTTTAAAAGATGAAATATCTGCATTAAAAAAGAAATTAAAAAATGAAAAAAATGAAGTTGCCAAACTAGAGACAAATAAAGAAGAAACTATTATTGAGACAGATATAGATGCTGACAATGTAAAAAAAGGTGATAGCGAAAAAGAAAAAGAATTAAAGATTAAATTAGATAAAGAAAAAGACCAAGACGCATTAGAGAAACAACTAATCGCTGCTCAAGGTCAAATCAATATTTTGAAAGCAAAACTAGAGAATGAAAAAAATAGAGCTATCAAACCAGAACCAAATCCTGAAACAGGTGAAGTACCTTTGACTATTGGTATCGCACACCAAGAATTTAAAAAACAAAGAGATAAAGAAAAAAAAGAAGTTAAAGAAGACTTAGGTAAGGAAGACGAACCTAAAGTAAAACAAATAATTAAAAAATTAAAAGGTGCTAGTGACGCTCATGCTGGTCAAGCAAAAGATTTAGAGAAAGCTATGAAGAGCGAAGACTTAGATAAAAAAGATGTACCGGCAGTAAAAGATGTAATGAAAGGTCTTAAAGGTGCAGTAAAAGCCCATGCTCAACAAGTTAAACAATTAGACAAAGCACTAAAAACTGAAACAAAAAATTTAAGTGAACAAGATAAGGCTGAAAGAGATAAAAGATTACAAAGAGCTAAAGATATGATTAAGTTTTATAATGCTCAAAAGAAAGCTGCTCTAAAAGGACCTAATAAAGCTCTTGCTAAAAAGATGTTAAAAAATGATGTTAAAGAAGTATCTGATAAACTTAAATTAAAAGTATTGAAGAAAAAGATACAACAATATAAAGATAAAGTTTTTAAAAAAACTATGTCAACTATTAAATCACCATTGTTTGCTGATAAAGAAATTAACGAAGTTTTACAAATGAAAGAGTTTACTTCACAGATGATTGCTACACTTAAAAAATCTTTTAGTACAGCACCTAAAAGAATATCACCTGAACAAGCAAACAAACTTTCAAAACATTTAGATAGAATACAATTAAATGATTTAAGAAAATTAGTTAAAGCAGACATACCTTTTGTATCTACTGTTGCTAGAAATAAGATATACAAAAAGACAGGTAAGTTTGAAGCAACAAAAATAGAAGAAAAAAGATTATATGTAGAGGCAATTGCTGGCTTACAAAAGAAAGCTGATAAGAGTGGTATGCCATATTCTATATTGAAGAAAGTATATGATAGAGGGATGGCCGCTTGGAAATCAGGTCATAGACCTGGCGCAAGTCAACAACAATGGGCATTCGCTAGAGTAAATAGTTTTATAACAAAATCCTCAGGAACTTGGGGAGGCGCTGACAAAGATTTAGCGGCTAAAGTAAAAGGGAGTAAGTAATGACAAAATACTTAAATACGAAACCAGGTAGTATTGAAGAAATAGCTGCAAATATGAGTAAGCATCAAAATGAATCAGGCTACCAAACTATGTTTAAAAAAGAATTAGAGAAAGCTGGAAAAGGTATTGGTGCGATGACACCTGCTGAAAAGAAAGCATTCTTTAATAAGATTGATGACAAATATAAAGCAAAAAACGAAGATATTAAAGAAGCAGTAGATAACGCATACGCAGTTGGTATGTCACAAGCAATGAAATCAACTGGTGATACACCACCTTTAAAAAAATCTACTATCACAAAGGCACACGACATTGCTAAGGCAATTAAAAAAGATGAGATGAAAGAAGATTCTCAGGCGCTTCAAAAAGATAAAACAGATAATTACAAGAAAAAAAATAAAGAAGAAATTAAAGAAGTAAGTTATCCACACAAAATGTACAGTAAAGATGGTAAAGAAGTTGAGGCAAAAACTCCTGAAGACCACGAGAAGTATAATAAAATGGGATACACACATAAAAAAGAAACACACTCTTTTATGACAAAAGATATAAACAAAAGTAAAAGAGAAGTTCCAGGTGAAAAAGAAATCGTTGATCCAGAACCAAAAATGAAACAAGAGTCTATACAAGATGCAATCGCTAATGTATGGAAAATGTCAGCTGAAGAATTAGAGAAAATCAAAACAGAAGCAAAGTATATGAAATCTCAAAGAATGAGTCAATACAAAGCGGAAGATGAGAAGAACAAAAAGGGAACAGCTGATACAGGTTCAAAAGAAACAAAAGTTGATGTAGAGCCTAAGGTTGACTACAAAAACTAATCAAATAATCACTCTATTACTGGCCTTTTTCCACTTGACAAGAGGTCAGTAATATGTTATATTTAAGTACACTATGAAAAATTTACCACGAATCTATTGTGATATGGACGGTGTCCTTTGTGACTTTGGTGCAGCCATTAGAAAAACTACTGGTATGTCAAAAGACAGATGGATGCAACAAGATAGAAAAGATATGTGGCAACCTGTTTTAAACAATACTAAATTCTGGCACACGATGCCTTGGAATCCACAAGGTAGAGTTATGTGGAATTACATTAAAAAATTTGACACACATATATTATCAGCATACCTAGAAAAAACTTATGATCCAAATTGTATACCTGGAAAGACACATTGGGTTAAGAAAAATTTAGGTATATCTCAAACAAAAATTAATCTAGTTAGAAGAAAAGATAAACAAAACTATGCGATGGTTGCTGGTCAACCTGCAATATTAATAGACGATTACGAGAAAAACACATCACAATTTAGAAGAAAAGGCGGTATTGGTATCACATTTAGATCCGCTGGTCAAGTCATTTCTGATTTGAAAAAACTAGGTTTTTAATCTTATAAATATACAAGTTAATTAACAAATCAAACAGTCGTAGATTTAAAGCGACTAGATTTAAAAGGAGAGATATATGTCTTTATGGGGAAACGATATTAAACCCAAAAACTTAACGGATGCAGAGAAAAAAGAAGTCTTTGCTACTCCTCAAGGTTGGGTGAGAGAAGCCGGTTCAGTATTATCTGGAAACGGAAACACAAGTGCAGATCCTGAAGTATTAGTGGCAATCGGTGGATTGAACGTTAATATGGGTGCTGCGAATATAACAGAAATTGAATTTGTGACAACATCATTTGATAAATCAGATGGTGGAAACATTGATGTAAGAGTAAGATTTAATGAAGCAGTAGATGTAAACACATCTGGTGGTACTCCAATTGTAGCGATTACAAATGGAAACCAAGGTTCTGGTTCAGGTAGAGGTCCACACAATGCGGCTTACATATCTGGTACAGGAACTAACGAGTTGTTATTCAGAATTACAATTGGCGCAGCTAACTCTGCGACAAACGCTTCTGACGTACTTGTAATTGGTGCAAACGCTTTGTCATTACAAAGTGGTACTATCAAAGATAAAGGTACAACAACAAACTCTACTATAACTAACTCATCTGCTATCGGTACAGCGGCTGGTTCAATTACAGTAGCGGCGTAATAATTAAACTAATTTATAAGGGCGGGTTAAACTGCCCTTATATATAATACTATGAATAACTTGATCTAGGCAAATACCTAGAGTAGCATTCCCGAAAGGGTTAACAGGAGATAAAAATGGCAGACAAAAAAATAACGGCGTTGACCGATTTAGGTGACGCATTAGCAAGTGCTGACTTATTCCACGTAGTGGACGATCCGTCAGGCACACCAATCAATAAAAAAGTTTCAGCAGAGAATGTGTTTAACAATATACCATCTTGGTTAGGGTTATCACAAGCTTCACAAGCAATTACAGCAGATGGCTCTACAGCAACTGCAGTAAACGTGACAACTGCGATTACTGAAATCAATGCAACTTCAGCAACACACGCTGGTGCTTTAGCTGATGGTTCAGATGGACAAATTAAAATTATATTAAACGTTTCAACAGGTGGTACAAACAATGTAGTAATTACACCAGCTAATTTAAGAGGGTACTCTACTATTACTTTGAACGCACCAGGCGAAAGTGTAATTTGTTTATTTAAAAATAGTAATTGGAATGTAATCGGTGGTAATGGTTACGCTTTAGCATAATAGATTGGATATTTTATGGTTATTGAATTGAAAACTTTAAATGATGAAAGAGATACCTTAAAAAAAGATTTTGATGGTCTCTCACAAAAGATTGCGCAAACAGAGAAAGATTTAGGACTTATGAGAAATAACTTAAATGCTGTTTATGGTGCAATACAACAAGTGGATAAATTAATTAAATTATCATCTGATGGTAAAAAATTACCACCAGAAAAAGAAAAGGCGCTAAATTTAGCGACAAGTTAATGAAAAGATTTAAAACTTTTAGTATTGAAGAAGATGTGAAAGATTTTGAAGAAGATGTTATTGGTGAAACAGCACCTAATACTGCTGACGCTATGAAGCGTTATAAGTCAGGTAAAGCTGGTTTTACTGATAAATCACATTTAAAAGCAAAAGGTCTTATACCTAGAGCTGATGGAACTAAAAGTAAATCTGACAAATACAAATAGAGGAAAAGTAATGAAAACTTTTAAACAACACGTAAAAGAAAATAAGGGAATGTCACCTTTAGGCGTTGGTGTTGAAACTTCCAATTCACCAGAAGATAGTTCAATTGGAGTACACAACATACACGTACCAGAAGTGATGCAAAGAGTAAATGCTTTTGTGTCATCAGTTGCAGATTGTGAGTACATTAAACCACAACACGCTATTGATACTTTAAGAGAAAAACTACAAAGAATTGGCTTAACAGTTGATCCTGTAGCTCTTGAAGGTGAAAACGGAAAAGTAACAGCTGAAGTGAAGCAATTCGGTGGAAGATTTGGTAAAGACACTGATGGATCTGATATTAATGATGATGGTATATCTCATAAAAAAGAGGGTGGATTAAAGATGGAAGTATCTTATGAAACTCTTAAAAACGGAGCATCAAGGGTCTACGCTAAATTAGTGTAGTTAATGTTCAAAGAGATAACGAAAGATAATTGGTTACTTTTTGCTCAACATAGTTATGATAACCCTACGTTATCTAAAGAGCAAGAATTTTATGATGACCTTAAAAGATTTAAATATCTAAAAAGGCTCTTTCGTAAGTACCGAATAACTGGTAAGATAAAAGTAAGATTAGCAGTTAATCACGTAATTGTCTTATCAAATGTTTTTGGTGTAGAAGCGGCCTGTACTTTACTATTATATAAAGTAGATAAAAATTATTGGTCACAACTAAAAACAATATTAATATATCTCGGTTATCTTTATCCACACGAACTAAATGATATTAAAGTGGATATGAATATTAAAAGACTTTTAGAGGAACTATAATGGCAAATAGAGCAGTTGATTTAGTTATAACTTATCGTGTTATCAAACTTCTTGTGACACCTTTTGAAAGACAAGAGGCATACAAACAAGGTATCATTGATAAAAATGGAAAAGTTTTAAGAAAATTTAATACACTTAAAACTACTGCCGAAAAGAAATCTTATACTATGCTTCATAGATTTGTTTTTAATTTAAAACGAATACTACAAAGAGTTGGTCTAGGAGGACGATTAGGGTCTTTTGCTGTTGCTCTTGCTTTATTGTTAAGAGAAAACAAAGAGTATGAACAACATAAGATACTAATTGAAAGTGCGATTATATCATATCTAAAAGAAACAAATCAATACGACAATCTTTTAAATGAACAAGGTGAAGTCAAACCCATATATGAACAAGAGCCAATAATGACTTGTTTTGGTATTGACGTTTATGAAAAAGATGGAGAACTTTATTCAGAGGACAAATATGAAAACCTTTAAAGAAGTAGCAGAAGACATTGTAAATAAAATGGAAGAAGACGCACCAGCAAATGCTGTTGGTACTGGCGCAAATGTAGCATTACCACCAGCGGTAGAACCAGGTGTAAAGAAAAAAGATGATGACAAAAGAAGTCCATTAATGTTTGGTAAATACAAAACTTTTAAAAGAAAGTTAAAAGAGAATAACGATAACAATAATATAATGTTAAAACAAGTGTTAGACTCTATTGATAGATTAGAAGATAAGATAGATGAAAAGAATGGCTTTAAAGACGCTGAAGTGACCGTAGAGGCGGAAAAAGAATATGTTAGTTTCAAAGATAAGTATAATGCGTAATGAAAACATTTAAAGAATATACAGGTGGTTTTAGAATAGGGTATGTGGATAACATAACTCCTATGGTTAGTTTGGGTGATACACCACCAAAAGGTCAAGGTGGTAAAGATAGTAGAGGTGTAGGTTTACACGCTAACTATTCAACACAAGCACCTGGTACAATTAGACCTATGTTGACAGCAGACGCAAAAGCAAAACAACAAAAGAACTGGAAAGAAAAAGGTTTCGGTCCTTATAAGTTTAAAAAAGAAGACGCAGAAAGAGTACCTAGAAAACCAGGACAAAAGGCAGACTCTAAAAAACATAGTGACTTATATACAGATGAAAATCCAAAAGGAACTATTCACGGTTTAGGTTTTACTGACGGCGCAAAGGCTAGACAATCTGTTAATAAGATTAAGAACTCTGGTAAAACACACGCACACAAAATTCAAGCGGCTATCGCAATGTCACAAAGAGCGAAAGTTGCTAGTGAAAGAGCAAAAGATCCTCAAAAGAAAAAAGATTTGGGTCAAGCTCATAGAGTATATCAAAGATACATAGATACAAACAAAAAGAGTAAGGATTAATATGGAATTATTAATAGCAATGGCAATGAAATTTTGGCAGTGGTCATTATTGATATTAGTTGTCATTATAGGATTTTTAGTAAACTTATTAGATAAGAATAGAAAACCAAAACAAAAATTTAGTTATAAAGGTATGCCTCATATAAAACCATTACCAATCAAAACAAAAGGTAAAGGTTTTTGGAAAGCAATTGTAATGTGGTTATTGTCAACTAGAAACTGGGAATTAGTACAAGATTGGAAATACAATTTAGATGGTACAGAATATATAATACCAAAAGGTTTCACATTTGACGGTGCAAGTATACCTAAATTTTTAAGAACTTTTTTCTCACCAGTAGGTGTATTACTTATTGGTGGACTTGTACACGATTATATGTACAAGTACACACACTGTAAACCAGTGAGT
>Ga0160423_10004992_pt1 | contig 10865 bp, 2 predicted proteins | sample CRUFie14St8metaG_FD_108191 | JGI IMG/M metagenome (GOLD analysis project Ga0160423, IMG submission 108191) | Marine microbial communities from the Costa Rica Dome - CRUD Field 142mm St8 metaG | ecosystem: Environmental > Aquatic > Marine > Oceanic > Photic zone | place: Costa Rica: the Eastern... | reverse complement strand
TAATACAGATCTTTCTTTTGGTGAACCTGGAGCATGTTTTGAGTATATCATTCCAGGATGTACTGATCCTTTTGCATTTAATTATAATGAAGTATCTGACTCAACATGGTTAGCGAACAATGTTGGTTCTGGTAATAATTTTATTGTTAATCTTGATGATGGTTCTTGTATTCCTGTTGTTTTAGGTTGTACTAATTCACATTATTTAGAATATTTTAATCTGGAAACCCCTGCTAATACCGGTGAAGATTCTGTTTATTGTTTAACTCCTGTAAATTCAGGTTGTACAGATCCTTTATATTTAGAATATTATTCCTATAGTGAGTTGACTTCAGGTGTATTCTATATTCATTTTCCAGTTGACACAACGATTAATTTAGACGATGGTTCATGTAATACTTTAATCGTCGAAGGTTGTATGTATGAAATGTATCAAGAATATAATCCTCTGGCTAATATAAGCAGACCTGAGCAATGTATTTTACAACATATATATGGTTGTACTGATCCAGCAGCTTCTAATTACAATGCTGATGCAACTTCTGATAATGGATCGTGTTATGTTGAAGTAATTGGATGTATGGATGATGATTATTTAGAATATAATCCATTAGCAAATACCACAACTTTTCTTTCCGATGGCCAAGATACTAATTGTTTAACAATTAGGATAGATGGATGTAATAACCCTAATTACTTACAGTTTTATAATTACACTAATTTTAGTATTCAAAATCAAGAACTTGAACTTTATCAAATTGATGATCCATTAAATGATGGTGCGAATGTATTTGACGGATGTATAGATTCACTGATTTTTGGTTGTCCGTACTCTGATTTTGTTGAATACAACCCTTTGGTTAATGTTTTTGAAAACCAAACACCTGATTGTCAGACAGTAGCCTTTGCTGGGTGTACAGATTTACTAGCTTTTAATTATGATTCTCTTGCAAACGTAGATGATGGATCATGTATTCCATCAGTATATGGTTGTACTGATCTTAATTATTTAGAATTCAATCCTTTTGCAAATGTAGATGACTCTTCATGTAATATTTTAATTGTACCAGGATGTAATCAACCTAATGCACTTAATTATGATTCTCTTGCAAATTTTAATGATAATACATGTATTGAGATTGTAAACGGATGTACTGATAGCACTGCGTTTAACTACAACTCTTTTGCAAATGTAGAGGATGGGTCATGTGTTGCCATAATCAAAGGATGCACCGATAATGGTTATGATTTTAATGCATTAGGCGTTATCAATGATGCTAATAATGATTCGATAGCTGCATTTAATTTTAATCCTGAAGCTAACACCGAATTTGATCCATCAAATTGCATACCTACGATTAATGGTTGTACAGATTCATCTGCATTTAATTATAATTTAAATGCTAATATAGAAGATGGATCATGTATATCTATTATAGAGGGTTGTACAGACCCAACAGCATTTAATTATTCATCTAATTCAAATACTGATGACGGTTCTTGTTATCCTATTAAATATGGTTGTTTAGATGAAACAGCATATAATTTCAATGATTATGATGGTGACTTAGAAGCTAATCCAATAAGTGAAATTGACAGTATTAATATTAATACTAACAACAATACTTGTATTCCAATAGCATTTGGTTGTACAGATTGTACTGAAGATGACGGTACTCCAATAGCCAATAATTGTCAACCAAACTTCTTGTTTGCAAATACTAACGATGGATCCTGTCAATATTTTGGTTGTATGGATCCAGTTGCTAATAATTATGATACGATTTTTAATGTTCCAGTAGAAGGGGCTTGTGATTACTTCGGATGTACTGATCCTGTAGCTTTAAATTACGTTCCTATTGCTAATTTTGATGATGAAAGCTGTGAATATCTAATATTGGGTTGTAGAGATACGCTATACATTGAATTTAATCCTCTTGCAAATCAGTCTGACGGTTCATGTGATATCTTGGCTAGATATGGATGTATGGAAGTTTCTGCAAAGAATTTTGATCCTAGTGCAAATATAAATCAGATTAGTTTCTCGGACTCTCTTACAGACCCTTGTATTCCATATATATGGGGGTGTATGGATGATGGCTCCCCCGAATTTGATATTGATGGAGATAGTCTTGCCGCCCTTAATTATAATTCTTTTGCGAATACTGATGATGGAGGATGTATTTCAGTAATCTATGGATGTATGAATCCAAGTGCAATGAATTACAATTCTCAAGCAAATGTTAATGATAGCTCCTGTGAAAATTATATCTATGGATGTACAGATGAAGATGCTTTCAATTTTAATGGAAACGCAAATACAGATGATGGTTCTTGCATTGAAAAAGTTTTTGGTTGTTTAAATATCCAGGCATTTAACTATAACTCTAACGCAAATACTAATGACCAATCTTGTGTACCATATATTTATGGTTGTTCAGACGAAGATGCATTTAATTATAATCCTAATGTCAACACTGACGATGGTTCTTGTATTGAAAAAGTTTTTGGTTGTTTGAATCCATTAGCAGATAATTATAATTCTTTTGCAAATACCAATGATGGTAGTTGTATTGCTGTTATTTTTGGTTGTACTGATATTAACGCGTTCAATTATAATCCAAATGCTACTCAAGATAATAATAGTTGTGTTAATTTAATCACAGGCTGTATAAACCCATTTGCATCTAATTTTAATGATCAAGCTAACCAAGATGATGGTTCTTGTATTTTTGAAGTTGAAGGATGTACAGATCCTACTGCTTTTAATTATGAAGAAAATGCTACAATTGATGATGGTTCTTGTGAAGAAGTTATTCTCGGTTGTCTCATTGATGAAGCAAATAATTTTGACCCATTAGCTAATACAGAAGATGGATCTTGTTCTTTTGTTATAATAACATTTAGAGCTTTTAATCCAAAATGTGTGGATCCTTTAGCAGATAATTACTTGTCTTATGCAGATCCAAATTCTGCAGTTTACATAGGAGAAGAAACCATTACTTCGTTAGGTTGGATAATTGATAATTCGTCCTGCATTTACTCTTACGGTTGTACTGACTCTAATGCTTTTAATTTTGATGTAGATGCTGTAGTTGATGATGGTTCATGTATTGATGAATCCAATCAACTAATAGGTTGTATGGATGAAAACTATCTCGAGTATAATGTAAATGCAAATATTAATAATACAAACTTATGTATTACACCTGTTGTGTTTGGATGTACTGATATCAATGCAATAAATTATAATCCGTTTGCGAATGTAGATGATGATTCCTGTTTTACTTCTCAAGTAGATGGATGTACTGACCCTACTGCTAATAATTTCAATCCGAATGCGAACAATAATGATGGTAGTTGTGATTACGAAAACATAAATGGTTGTACAGATCCTAATTATTTAGAGCATAATACAGATTCAGAATGTGAAACACTTATTATTTATGGTTGTACTGATATCAATGCAGATAATTTTGATTCAGGAGCTAATACAGATGATGGTTCATGTTATATTGTTGGCTGTACTGAATTATTAGCCGATAATTATAATGTAAATGCAACCCAAAATGATGGTTCTTGTATTTATAACGGTTGTACTGATCAAGAGGCTTGTAATTGGGATGTTGAGGCAAATACTGATGATAGTTCTTGTACCTACTCTGAATTATATTATGACTGTAATGGTGACTGTATTATTGATTCAGATGGAGATGATATATGTGATGAGCTTGAGATATATGGTTGTACTGATAACACAGCTTGTAACTTCAATTCTACTGCAACTGAATCTGATGACTCATGTACTTTTACTGAAGCATATTATGATTGTAACGGTAATTGTTTATTTGATATTGATGGTGATAATATATGTGATGAATTAGAGATTATTGGGTGTTTAGACGAGTTTGCAGACAATTACAATGCAGCAGCAACTGATTCCGGCTCTTGTGAATTTTTAGGTTGTACAGATTCAAATTATTTAGAGTATGATATTGATGCAAATATTGATGACGGATCATGCGAAACTATCAAAATACCAGGTTGCACTTATGAATCTTCAAGTAATTTTAATCCATTAGCTAATCATGACGATGACAGTTGTAACATATTAGGTTGTACTAATCCAAATGCAGATAATTACGATATATCAGCAGACCAAGATGATGATTCGTGTATCATATCAGGGTGTGCAGATTCAGTTATGTTTAATTACAATCCTTCGGCTAATTTAAATGATGATTCATGTTATCCTTTTATTCCAGGTTGTTTGAATCCTAATGCATTTAATTATAATGATTACGATTATGATGGACAATCAAATGAATTAACCTATATAGATGGTATTGATATTAACACTGATAATGGTTCATGTATTCCTATTTTATATGGTTGTACAGATTCGAATGCAATCAATTTTGATTCAACTGCAAACGCAGATGATGGTAATTGTATAGTAAAAATTGAAGGTTGTACAGATGTTAGTGCTCTTAACTTCGATGATCAAGCAAACTTTGATAACGGTTCTTGTATAGAAATTATCTCAGGTTGCAGTAACGTCAATGCATCTAATTATGATTCACTTGTGAACACCGATGATGGTTCTTGTATCATAGCTGGATGTACTAACCCTACTGCTGAGAATTATAATGATACTGCTAATCAAGATGATGCTTCATGTTTAATTAGTGGATGTACAACATCCTTATTTGATAATTATAATCCAGTCGCAAATATAGATGATGGATCGTGTTCATTTAGTTCAGAAGATGTCTTTGGATGTACAGATCCTATTTACTTTGAGTATGCGAGTGATGCTACAATTGATAATGGAACATGTAATACTCTTATTGTTGAAGGTTGTACTGATGTAAATCAATTCAATTACAATTCAGCTGCAAATTTAGATGATGATTCATGTTACCCTGTAATCGAAGGATGTTTGCAGGAAAATGCAGATAACTATTCAATATCTACTGGAAATGTTTTTGTCGATGTTAATACTAATATCGATAGCTTATGTATTTATTATGGCTGCTTAGATAATAATTTCCCTAATTATAATCCAGTTGCAAACTTAGATGACGGTTCTTGTTCATTCAGTTCGGAAGATATATTTGGTTGCACAGATACTGATTATATTGAATATAATAATATTGCAACTATTGATAATGGAACTTGTGTAACTCTTGTAATATTAGGATGTACAGATAATGGTAATGAGAATAATGGTTTAGGAGAAATTAACGATTTTGATTTAGATGGCTTACCATCGCTTAATTATGATTCTTTAGCTAATATAGATGACGGGTCATGTATAACTAAAGTTGAAGGATGTACTAATTCTTCTTTCATAGAATACAATTCTGATGCAAATTTAGATGATGGTTCATGTATTAACTTAATAGTCATTGGTTGTACAGATAATGGAAATGAACAAAATGCATTAGGAGAATTAAACGATTTTGATTCAGATGGATTACCATCGCTTAATTATGATTCTTTAGCTAATATAGATGACGGGTCATGTATAACTAAAGTTGAAGGTTGTACTGATCCTTTATATCTTGAATATGATCCGGATGCCAATTTTGATAATAATACATGCTTGTCAGTCAAGATTTATGGCTGTACCGATTCAACCTATTTAGAGTTTTGGAATTATATATTGCTTCCAACAGGTTTTTATGTAATTGGATTTGAGGCTAATCCAGGTGTTAATTTTGATGATGGAAGTTGTTCAACTTCATTAATTAGTGGTTGTGTCTACGATAATTATTTAGAATACAATTCTGAGGCTAATGTTGTAGATATAAACGATTGTCTAACAGAGATAGTAGAAGGTTGTGCTTTTGAATGGGCAGATAATTATAATTCATCTGCTAATACAGATGATAATTCGTGTTATAAAGAAGGTTGTATTTTAGAATGGGCAGATAATTATGACTCATTGGCAACTCAAAACACACTAATTGAAAATGAATGTTATAAAATTGGTTGTACTTCTAATTGGGCAGATAACTATGATGTCAATGCTACTAATGATTCTTTAGAAGGATCTTGTTACAAAGAAGGTTGTATTTTAGAGTGGGCAGATAACTATGACTCACTAGCAACTCAAAACACATTAATTGAAAATGAATGTTATAGACAAGGTTGTACTTCTGACTGGGCAGATAATTATGATTCATTAGCTACTATTAATGATAATTCGTGTTATAAAGAGGGATGTACGTCAGAATGGGCAGATAACTATGATGAATATGCGACTATTGATGATGATTTATGTGAATTAAATGCATGTATGTCAGAATGGGCAGATAACTTTGATGCTAACGCAACTTCTGATACAATTATTGGATCTTGTTTTAAAGAAGGATGTATATCAGACTGGGCAGATAATTATGATTCATTAGTAACTATTGATGATGGCTCATGTTATAAAGAAGGATGTATATCAGATTGGGCAGATAACTATGATTCATTAGCAACCATTGATGATGGCTCATGTTATAGAGAAGGTTGTATGTTAGAATGGGCAAATGCTCCAGGAGGTAATTATGATTCATTAGCAACTATTAATGATGGTTCATGTTTTTTAAGTGGTTGTACTTTTGATTGGGCAGATAACTATAATTCTAATGCATCTGAAGACGATGGCTCATGTTATAAAGAAGGCTGTATATCAGATTGGGCAGATAACTATGATTTAATAGCAACCATTGATGATGGCTCATGTTATAAAGAAGGCTGTATGTCAGATTGGGCAGATAATTATGATTCAATAGCAACCATTGATGATGGCTCATGTTATAAAGAAGGCTGTATGTCAGATTGGGCAGATAACTACGATTCAATAGCAACCATTGATGATGGCTCATGCTATAAAGAAGGCTGCATATCAGACTGGGCAGACAACTATGATGTATATGCAACTATTGACAATGGATCTTGTCTATTGTTAGGTTGTACTGATTCAGTTATGTTTAATTATAATCCACTTGCAACAGAAAATAATGGTTTGTGTTATCCAATTATTCCTGGATGTTTAGATCCGGATGCAAACAATTATATTGATATAACTGGTAATAATTTTATCGATCCTAACACACAGTGTGATGATTGTTGTTTATACTTTGGCTGTATGGATTCCCTCGCTTTTAATTATGATTCTATTTATAATATTAATGATAATAATTGTATATATTACGGTTGTACTGATTCTACAGCATGTAACTATGATTCTACAGCATCAGATGATGATGGATCTTGTTTCACTTCAGAGCTTTATTATAATTGTTTAGGATTATGTATTAATGATATTGATGCTGATGGTGTTTGTGATGAATTGGAGCAATATGGTTGTACAGATGAGTTAGCAGTTAACTATGATACAGTAGCTACTGAAGATAATTCATCATGTTATTATCCATTGCAAGTTGATTTAGTTATAAATAATGCTGTTTGTAAGGGTGGACTTGGCTCTGTAGAATTGAATATATCTGGAGGCTTGGAGCCAATTGAAGTAAATACATTTGGACTAGATTTAACTGCAATACCACCTGGTGACGGTTATGTTATTCATGTATCGGATGCAAGTGGTAACAATTATATGTTAGGTGGTTCAGATTATAACTTTACACCGTCATTTAGCATTACAGAGCCTCAAGAACAATTGCAATTAATTGTCACACATGATCAGTCAGATGATCAAATTTATTTTGTTACAAATGCAGATGCACCAGAATTTACTTGGTATTTCAATAATGTTGCAGATGAGTCGATTAATACAGATTCATTCACTCCACAAGAAAATGGAGTCTACGGTGTTGATATTACTGATGAATTTGGTTGTTCTTTATTTGAAGATATATTATTCGAAAGTTTAAGTATTTCAGAGTTAAGTCTTGAATCTCTTGAGATCTATCCTAATCCATCAGATGGCTGGGTAAATATTAAGTATGATTTACCGAAAAATACATCTTCTACCATTCGAATAATTAGTTTGACTGGAAACCTACTTTATGAAATTGAACTTGAAGCAAATGATCACGTGGAGCAATTAATTCCATTATTTGATATAAGTACTGGTGTTTATTTGGTGGAAATTGAGATAGATGATCAGAAATTATACCGTAGATTGTCAATTAAATAAATGATAAGAAAATTCATAAAAAAGCGAGGTAAACACCTCGCTTTTTTCTTTCCTTACGTTAATTAAGTTAAAGACTTCATCTTAAATTGATTAAATGCGAAACAGTCCTTTAGAATAAGTAATGGCCTTACCTGCTAAAAGTACACGCTTTCCTTTGTATTCACAATATAATGTCCCACCTCTTTGTGAGTATTGCAAAGCAATCAACTTATTTTTTGATAAAATATTTGCCCAATATGGAATTAATGAACAATGAGCAGACCCTGTAACAGGGTCCTCTAATATGGTGGCTTGAGGGGTGAAAAATCTTGAAACAAAGTCAACATCATTTCCTTTTGCAGTAGCAATAACTCCTCCATGTCCCAGATTAATTTTATCAAAACTACTGCGGTTTATTTTTAGTGCTTTAATGTCTTTCTCATTATTATAGACTAAAAGATAATCTCTTGATTTTAAAATAAAATTTGGTTGAATGTTTAATGCCAATTTTATTTCGTTTGGAAGTTCAGCGTTTAAAGGTTTCCTTGATGGGAGATTTAAATAATACAAGTCTTCTTTAAAGCGAACCGATAAATCACCACTTAGTGTTTTAAATTTTATTTCATCAGAAGAGTTAAGCTCAGATTTTATAATGTGGGCTGCTGCTAGAGTGGCATGACCACATAAATCCATTTCGATGTCGGGTGTGAACCAGCGCAGATGAAAATGATCTTCATACTCAATAAAATATGCTGTTTCTGCTACGGCATTCTCTTTTGCTATTTTTAATAAAAGTTCATCCGATAGCCATTCTTTTAATGGAACTACACAAGCTGGGTTGCCTTTAAATAATGTGTCTGTAAATGCATCTACCTGGTAAATTTTATAGTCTGTTTTATTTGGCCTCATATCCAGTCCAGTACTTAAAAATTTATGGGTTGCATAAATTAAATTCGTTAATAGCTTCGGATATTTTTATTTGATATCCAAAACCACGTTCTAAAGTTCCAATGCCATTAAAATTCCATTCAGGGAGGTAAGCTGCACCCAAATAATCTTTTGCGATAATTAGTCTGTTTATATAAGGATTAAAAGCAATCTCAGCATCTATATTTTCACCACAAGAGAATCCTACTAAATTCCATCCGCCATTAATGTTAATTGAAATATCTCCGCAATTGTTAGATGTGTATAAGCAATAGCCGTCATCTTGAGTCGCTGCTGGATCGAAATTTACTGCCTCATCATCCGTGCAGCCAAGAGTAACAGGATTCAAATTATAGCTTACTACCTGATTAAACTGACACGATTCATATTCTTGTCCATTATTCGATAGGTTTGTTAGGTATATCTGTACCTGTAGCTCATAATCTTCTGGTATAGGAGTACTGAAGTTAAGGGATACATTAGAGCTTAATGTGTCTTCTGAGCCCCATGGATTACCAAAGACATTAAAATCACAATTTTCACAGCTCATTCCATCTAGTGGGTTTAGAATAACAGTTTCCGACATAGGGTAAGCCAACCAATTTGAATTGTGGTTAACCATCGGTATGTTCAAAGTATATCCATCACCAAAATTACCTTCAGTAAATGAAATATCAGAGGTCAATAATTCAAAACCTAAGTAATTACAAGCAGCGTATATACATGATCCATCATCCAGATTTGCATTTAGCATATAATTAATGGCCAGATCATCTGTGCATCCATTTATTTCTATAGCATCCAGGCTAATGTCAAAAGAACATACCAAACCATCATTCATGCCTTCGTATAGTTCAATGGTCAAATTGGAATCCCATGAAGAAGGATCTGTGAGTAACTGCAAATTGTGGCTAGACTCACCACTTAAGCCATAATAATAAAGCTGTTCTTGTGCTAATAGGTCTCCATTTGAGTTTGATAAGGTAAATGTTGGGTAAGGAATTAAATAAGGTGAGTCCGTAAATACATTGAGTACTAGAGCTCCATTTTGACTGTTTACCTCCATGGATAATAGGTCTACAAGATCACAATTCTCTATAGGAGAAATAAAATTTGATAAACTCTCTGTTAAGTTTGCAATTTCAGAATAACTAAATGTAGCTTCTAATCCACCTTCTGGGCTAATAAGACGTCCTGAAGGGTAGCCAGATTGTTCAAAAAGATTAAAAATATCAATACCTTCTTGTTGTCCTGATATGATTGGGAAGTCGGTGTTGTGTTGGTTTGCAAAATTTAGGCAAGCAGATGAAGATGAATTGTAATCTACGCCCAGAAAGAAAACATTTTCATTGTTTGATCCGTAATATTCGTATGCATTTGCTACTTCAGAAGCTACACTATTGCATGCGCCACATGAGGTTGAAAAGAAATCTAAATAGATGTGCTTTCCTTCATTTAATATAGACGTAGGATTGATGGTGTTTCCATAGATATCGGTGAAATTCATGTCGCTTGTAAACTGAGCAAAAGAAGAAGCGTATGTTAAAATAGCAATAAGAAGAGGGCATAGCGTTTTCATAAAAAATAATTTTATACAATTTACAAAATAATGTGTTTAGCATGGAGAGCAAAGTGTCTCAATTTGTTTTTTAGTGAGTTTTCCGTTAAGCCATGCGCTGCTAATTTCAGCACCATATTTATGGTAAAAATTAATCGCTGGAGTATTCCAATCTAAAACCTGCCAACACATGCCATTTAACTTTAATTCTTTACAAGTTTTAAGAGTGGCTTCAAATAATGCTGC
>Ga0160423_10004991_pt1 | contig 10866 bp, 14 predicted proteins | sample CRUFie14St8metaG_FD_108191 | JGI IMG/M metagenome (GOLD analysis project Ga0160423, IMG submission 108191) | Marine microbial communities from the Costa Rica Dome - CRUD Field 142mm St8 metaG | ecosystem: Environmental > Aquatic > Marine > Oceanic > Photic zone | place: Costa Rica: the Eastern... | reverse complement strand
CTTTCATAGTAAAAGTCGTCAAATCGTCTTTCGGGATCCAGATTTACTAGTTTATAGAATATCTCTGCACATCCCATGGTTAGTTGTTTCTCTTGACCCCACGGATAAAAGTCATGTCCCACTTTCAAAAAGTTTTTAATGTTGTTGGTTTCAACAAACTCTTTGATTGTTGCATACTCATCTTCGTTGGGAACCTCTATGACATGAATATTTTCATCGTCTCGGTACATATGTTCAACCATATTAAAATATCTTTTCTTGCAAAAGACATGAACAGACTCAAAGTCATACTCATCTAAAAAGATCCTGACCATTGCATTACAGTCGATGCAATCGCCCAAACCTAAATGGTGGTGAACGTATAAATTATTATCACTCATGAAAAATTTCCTGTTAAATATTTTTTTAACACCTCTTTGTGTTCCTCAACCGGATTATCATTTTCGTCAAAGACCTCTCCTATAAACTCATAGTTTTCTCTTGCTTTTGGGATGTCGTTTGCTTCTGCTACAAAAAACTCATCATGAACCATGCAGTTTGAGTAAACAAGAGGATAAATGTGATCACGAAGAAAGTTCTGATCAACTTGCCAGAAGTCACCTTGTTCATAGGACTCCATCATCTCTACCATGTTGTTAAGGACTCCTCTTTTACACCCCCACATTCCTCCTAGTATAGCAGCAGAATGCCATGGATGATCTCTAATAATATGAAATCCTCTGTCGCTGTTCATCCACTCGTCAACAGCACTTTTTTCTCTCCAAGACAATCGAGAATCAGTGTCTCTTGAGAGGACTGCTTCAACGTCAGACTCAGAACATGGACTGAACCTCCAGAACATACCCGACCAATCACCGTCCTCATCCATCATCACGATTTCGGTATTGTCTTTTTTCTTTAGTGTTTCAACAATATCCGCAGGTGTAGATTGTCCGATATAGAACCTACAAGTCCAATCTGGATAGATTTCTTTTGCGAGATCAGCATTTTTAATTGCACCTACAGTATACTTTGGTTGATCTCCCCAAAGACTAAATGCGATTATCTTTTTCATGCGAGTTCCAACTTTCTCACAATAGATTCAATATCAAATTTATCTTTTTGTCTTTGCTCGAATATAGCACCATCGATTTTATACATCTCTTGGTTTTCGTTTCTAGCGTGAAGTTCATCAAATGGTTCTGGTGTCCATTGGTGTTGGAAGATGCAATAATCAACCCTTACAAATTTTCCAAGCATCGAACATACCTGCGTCATTTCGTTATCACTATACAGTGAGGTGTATGATGGGTGATATAAATGACCAATCGCCTCATATAGTTTCCATCCCATTACCGGAAGTGTCATGAGCGGATCTTGCTTTGGTCTTAATCCATCCCAAAACTTTACTCCAATGTCGTATCCATGATGATCCATAACCTCAACGATGATATCATCCCAGTCTTGAGAAACGGGAACCATGTCGTCAGAAACTAATATTACAGCGTCACCGCTTTCGTTTTCTAAATTAGCATTACATGCTTCAATCTTAGACTTTGAATCACCATAGTGATAAACTATATCAACACTGAAATTGTCTTTCAGATTTTTGAAATAGTCTCGCATCTCTTGATTGTTCATCGTAGCATCATCCGTGTCCATCGTTATGACGTATCTAACGTGATGTTTCTTAGACTGAAATGCTATGCTCTTATCAAGAACATTTTTAAATTTGTCTGGTCTGCCTCTACTTGGAAACTTGTAGATTATTTTTTTCATAATATAAACACCTCAAATCACTTTTTCCCTATGTGATATTTAGGACACAACTCCCATTTGTCTTTGTCCCGATAGGGTATAATCTTTATCTGTGCGAGAGACGCAGCAGGTTCTTGTGTCTTGCTCTCATCTACCACTTTAAGAAGTCCCCACTCTTGCAGCAGGTTTGCTATCGTGTTTCTTCTGCCCAAGTCATTTTCATCAATGCTGGTGGGTAGTCCATCAAGAGCAAATAGTTCTTTGAAGTGAACAATGTAATACTTTCCACGTTTGTGGAGAATATGACAGGACTGATATAGTTTGTTTTCTTTTCTTGAAGAAACGCCTATTCTGGTAAGGGTTTCTCTAATCTTTAGGAAGTCATCATCCTGATTGAATGTGACCTCTACTAAATCTTCTAAATCTATGTTTACTTTTTGCATAACGAATGTCTTTCCTGTATTAGTGACACCCTATTTATACTTTTACAGTGTTTAACCACTCGTATAAGTTCATAAATGGTTGCCACTTTAATACTTTATCTGCTTTTGTTATGTCTGCTAGAGATATTTTTACCTCTGCTGGTCGCTCAGGAATGAAGCGATAGTGTTTGTTTTCAACAAGGGTTGTTTCTCTGCTGATCATTTTTACCAGATCCCACATAGAGTGATTTTGACCTGTTCCAATATTAAAAACTTCACCTAAAATATCTTTCGATTTAGACATGGAAGCAATCATATTCGCCTCAACCACATCACCAACGTATGTAAAATCTCGTCTCTGTTTCCCGTCCCCCACAATCGTCATAGGGTTTCCAGTCTCATGCTGTCTCTGAAACAATCCTATTACAGGCGCATATTGTCCCTTCACTGGTTGACGTTCCCCATAGACGTTAAAGTATCTGAAACAAACTGTCTCAAGACCATGAAGATCATAGAACATTTTGCACAGATTTTCTCCTGCAACTTTTGTTATAGAATATGCATTGAGACAATCGGGAACCATGTCCTCACGAACTGGTGCTTTGTTTTTAAGTCCGTATGAGGCAGAAGTAGATGAGAACATGACCCTACCCACATTGTTTTGTCTGGATGCTTGCAACACATTACAAGTTCCGTATACATTGGTTTTCGTGGTCAGTGTGGGATTTTGTATCGCTGGTTGAATTCTTGCTTCTGCTGCTAAATGGAAAACTCTATCGACATTTTTAAACAGTGGTTCGATTTTATCGTAGTCACAAATATCATATTTGTAGTTTTCTGCGTTGTCGTTCCAGTTGAATGATTCATGACAGTCTGTTGATTCATTATCAATTACAACAACATCATGTCCATCAAATAACAATCGATCAACGATATGTGAACCGATAAATCCTGCTCCCCCTGTCACTAACGCCTTCATTATTTTCCTCCCTTGCTTAGATACTCTCTCATGGATTTCAAGTCAGAGTCGGACAAGATTTTAAGTGCTTCTCTTGCCTTTCTCTCTGAATAGTTATAATACTCTTTCACCACTTCAATATTAGAGGAGTCACCTTCTGCTTTCAACCACTTACTAAACCTTTTTCTTTTACGAATAATGTTTAGCAGATAATCAAAGTGCATCTTCTTATCCATAGACGGGATACAATTCATTTGGTTCGCATGAAATATCGTATCTGGGAAATATGAAAGACATCTGTTAACGACGTAAGGAGCATACTGCTTTTCGACAAACTCATCGTCTGTATCAAGCAGTCGCTTCTTACTGTGATTAATAGCGTTTAGATAGTCTCCTAGTTTCATTTGTTGATTTCTACATCATCCTCAAGAACTGCAATAATATGTTGTCTGCGAGTCATCATCGCTCCGTTTACATTATGCCATCCAGCGTGTTTGTCTACAAGAACACGATCACCTACTTTGAAGTTAACAGGGAACATTTTACCCGACTCATCGGGAACACCCTCACCAATGACCGCAACGATTCCATCATGATAACGTTCGTGTTCTCTTTCTTGATAAAAGACACCTGCTTCGGTTCTGTCTTTCATTTTTCTAGGAGCAACCAAAACCATATCTCCCAAAGGTTTAAATTTCATAATATCATCCACGGTGGTGGACGAAAGACAATGGTTGTGCATCATTTACCTCACTTAAATTCACACTCTAACATCAACTCGGTAAGACAAGCAGTCATATTAATTTCATGATCAGCAACAAACGCTGCTTTGTATTGATACTCAGAAAGAATCAAAACTGCTTGAGGAATGGACTGTGGAGCAAAGAACTCATAGAGTCCATCATAAATCTTTCTAATAATATGTATCTGGTCGTTGTCCATGTTATCGACAACCCACTTACGAACATTCGTGAACTCTTTCTTTTTCATGTGAGTCACAAGATCCTTAACACGAATCTCTCCGATTTGAGACAAGATACCTACATCAATTGTCCCAGATACGGAGTATCGTTGCAACTCGTTAAGAATCCTGCGGAAGTCGGGAAAGTGCTTCATGATAACTTCCGCGAGAACTTTTTCATCAAACGTAACTCCCTCGTTAGAGAGAATGGTTTTGCTGCGATCCATGAATTGAGATGCAAGATGTGGTTTCTCGCTTTTAGGAATCTTAAACTCAATGCATGTGCATCTAGAATGAAGTGGTTGAATGATTCTGTTCTTGTAGTTACAAGTCAATATAAAACGACAATTATCAGAAAATTCCTCAATGAACCCACGCAGAGCAGGTTGCATGCTTTGTGCATTTGCATAGTCAAACTCATCTAGAATCACTACTTTCTTTCCACCTGCGATGGAAACTGTGCTTGCAAAATTACGAATCTTTGTTCTTAGGGTGTCGATGTTACCATCTTCGGAACAGTTAATAACAATGAAGTCAGAGTCCAACTCTGAACACATCGCCTTTGCTACTGTGGTTTTACCACAACCCGGACCACCGGACAAAAGAAGATTTTGCATCTCACCACTATCGACTATGGTTTGAAAGTTCTCTTTCAAGTCTACTGGTAAAATACAATCTTTGATTGATTGTGGTCGAAACTTCTCGACCCATAAGTGTTGTTCATTAGTTTGCATTTTTTATCTCACTGGATCATAGGGGACATCAACATACGAACCAGTATACTCATGCTCGATCATCTCGTCAAGCAAATTTTCAAATGTGTAATCAGGAGTCCAACCAAGTTGCGTTCTGAGTTTAGTCGAATCGCCTTTTAGATCAGTCAGTTCTTCTGGTCTGAAATATTTGGGATCGACCCGAACATGTTCGTCAACTTCCAAATCTAATTGATCAAAAACATACTGAACACAATCACGAACAGAGTGTGATGTTCCTGTCGAACATACAAAATCATCAGGCGTTTCTTGTTGCAACATCATCCACATTGCTTTTACATAATCCTTTGCGTGTCCCCAATCTCTGGTTGCATTTAGGTTTCCAAGATTAAGATACTTTTGTTTTCCCTTTTTGATGGCGACCGCACCCTTGACAATTTTACTCGTCACAAAATTGGAACCCCGTCTTGGTGATTCGTGGTTGAACAAAATACCATTTGAGATAAACATGTTGTATGAATTGCGATAGTTTCTTGCGATGTTATATGCAAAAACCTTCGCACAACCATACGGACTCACAGGTATCATCGGTGTGGTTTCTCTTTGGAAACCATCATCGTCAATAGAGTTTCCAAACATTTCGGATGAGGATGCTTGGTAAACTTTTGCCTCTGGACAGATCAAACGACATGCCTCAAAAACATTGAGAACACCAAGACCCGTAGTAGCAGCAGTATAGATCGGCATATCGAAACTAATTCGCACATGCGATTGTGCCGCTAGGTTGTAGATTTCATCTGGGTTTACATTCTGCAACACTGAGATGAGAGAGGACAGATCATTCAGATCACCATAGTGCAAGTGCAGTTTATCAAAGACAGTATCGAGTCTTGCAGTTTGGTTTTCTGCAACAGAGTTTCTTTTCAGGATGCCGTGAACTTCATATCCTTTTTGCAGGAGAAACTCCGCAAGGTAAGAACCATCTTGTCCGTTGATACCTGTGATGAGAGCAGTCTTTTGTAACCCTCTTTCTTTTCTCCAGAGTTCTCCTCCGACCTTTCCATCAATAATCTTACTCATTTTCTTGCCCTTTCATAATTTTCAATGAACCATTTAATACTTTTCTCTAATCCATCATCAATCGTTGTAAATTCAAAATTAGGCAACAAACTCTTTAGTTTATTACTATCTGATGGTTTTCTGATTATACCATCTCTTTCACCATTGTAAACTATAGATCCTTTATATTCCATGATTGATGCAATTTTTTGTGCAACTGTTGCAATAGAAACTTCTTCATCGGGAGAAATGATAAAGGGTTCTGGTGAATCGTAATTTTCAAGAACCCATTGAACTATCTTTCCGACATCTGCTGAATATGCGAACTCTCGGTATGCATTACCCGTCCCCCATATTTCAAAATCTGTATCAAACAGTTTTGCATTATAGCATTTATTAATAAGAGCAGGGATCACATGACTTGAATCTAAATTATAATTGTCATTCGGACCATAAATGTTACATGGTATCACTGTAACAAAATTACATCCATATTGCTCCCTGTATGCTCTGCTCTGAACCTCTAGCATTCTCTTCGCATAGGCGTATGCATAATTTGTGGGGTGAGGTTCACCTAGATGAATCTGGTCTGGTGTCAGTGGATATGTTGCATCAGCAGGAAAAACACAGGTAGACATAAAGGAAACTACTTTTTTAATGCCTGTTATTCTTGCTGCTTCAAGAACATTTGAATTCATTATGATGTTGTCATAATAAAACTCACCAAGATGCTCGGAATTTGCTTTGATACCACCTACCTTTGCGGCACAGTGAATGATAGAATCAATATCATTTGCAACAATGTAATCAAGGATAGAATATAAATTACATAAGTCCAAATCATTCCGTGTGGGTTTATAATCGGATTCTATCGCAGACCCAACAAGTCCACTTCCACCAGTTACCAGAGTTTTCATCTCACCCACCGTATCTTGAATCGGACTCCAAAGCAATCCAGTAAGTCAAATCAAGTTCAGTGTGAACAAACTTACTTACAACTTTATCAGTCACGGAAACTCTATAGTCACCCGGAAGCAACTTCAAGTTTTCTGTCTTGAAAAAGAATTCAAAGTCACCATTTGCATAGTCATTACCAACCAGAACAGAATAGTTGTTGGAAGATGAGTCTTTCTTATCAACAGCAACCAGTTCGATTCCTTCAGAACAATTCCTAAGACAAAGATCGGGGAGTTGCAAAACACCAGATGCTTTTTGCAGTTCAGAAAAATCATCCTGCTCAAGTGTAAAGTTAACCACTGCATCAGGCATTCTGATTTCTTTCGTGACAGTTGTCAGCAGTTTTGGTTCAGAGTAGTGATATACGACTCTGGTTCCGTTGTTACCAACGATCTCCACATACTTTTCATTGAAGTAAAACTCTGGATCATTGAACAATGAAACCACTCCGAGAAACTTGTTCAAGTCCCAAATACCAAACTCCGTGTCGAAGTTTTCTTTCACTACCGCCTGTGACATAACATTCTTCACTGGGGAAATCGTCTTGATGACGTTACCCGGCGATACTAGGATGTTAGAGTTGATTGAAGCAAAGTTCTTTAGAATGTCAAGAGTTTGCTTCGACAACTTGGTTGCGGTTCTCATTTCAGTTTGCATAACGAATAAATCTCCTTTTTGTTAATCGTCAAGTCTATCCATATATTCATCAATGGAATCATAGTCTACATCAGGACCAGTGTAAAGGTCTTTTAAGTCATTTTTATTATGATGTCTTTGTGCTTTTTTTCTCTCTCGCTTGACACCTTTTTTGTTTAAGTCTCTAACATCATCTTCGTTATAAAACTCTTTCCTAATTTTCTTTTTCTTAGGCATAACTTAGAACTCCTCTATATTTTCCATTAAGTTTTTCAGTCTTTTCTCTGCGAAGTATGGGAACAGTTCTCGTCGAGAACCCCTAACGGGAGACTCCCACTCTTCTATAATTTTATCTTGAACCCAATCTGGGATCTTTTCAAAGTCAACTAGAGTCTGGTTTCTTTCCCAGTTACTAGTTTCCAACCATGTGTCTAACGACTCCATGATTGCTTTTACCTTTTTCTCCCCACAAGGTTTTTGTCTTTTGCTTTCATTGACAAAGGCATCATCATCCGACAGAAGATTTGGTATACCATCAGATGAGTCACCTTTAATAATATGACGAAGCAAAAACTCCTCTGGATCATTGCATACCAACAGACCTTTTGTTTTCAAACTATACTGAGAAACGTTATCATATCTCTGTAGTTGCTGAAAATCTTTGTCGGACGAAACGATCATGATCTTTTCTTGATGATGATACGCCTTAGTCAAGACTGCAATGATATCATCTGCCTCAATGTGTGTGAGGTAAATAGTTTTGTATGGGAATGTTTCGATGAGTTCCTCTCTGATTTTACCAATCAAACCAAAGATGTTACTCCAATCGATGCCGTCACCGTCCTGTTTGATTTTTCTTGACTCTTTGTAGTGCTTGAAGAAATCTTTTCTCCAGTAGCGACCACCATCAAATGTCAGAACGACCTCACCGTATTCTTTTTTGAACTTATTCCGATATATTCGGATGCTGTTCAGTATCATATGTCGTACAAGATCCTCTTCGATCTCGTTTACGTTTTTCATTCTAGCGAACAAGTTATGCAAGATAACTTGATTCATATCCATGAGAATCATTTTTCTTTTCCACTTTTGCTTGGTTTCATCGCGTTCTTACATGCCTCTAGTTTCATATCTGCAAACTGCCTCATGTAAGCACGTTCTTCTTTGTTTGAGTTTGACTTGTCCCAAAATTGAATCTCTACGAGAAATTCATAGAACGACTCACCCTTCCATCGGAGTTGAACTCTGTAGTCCTTTCCGCGAATAAAGGTAGACCACTCATTAGCATCTGCGAGTTTGTAGGTCTTTATGCTAAAATTTGAACTAAGATTCTTTAGACCCTCCTCCATATATGCTTTATAGCACATCGGGGATGTCTTGCTTATTCCAGAGTTGAATCCTAACTCTTTCTTTTTCTTCTTTCGCTTGCTCATGGTCTTTCTTTTCGGAAAACGTAAACAGGTTCGTACTTTAAGTATTTATCACCGATTTTACAAAAATTCTTACAATTCGGTTTACCATCTTCACCAAGTCTGTTTTGTCCCGGCATACCTTCCATCGCCATCTTTAACTTGCACTCATATATCATACCTAATGATTCAAGAATGTCAACACTGTCTTTTTCTAAAGGCAGGTATTTGTTCGATCCGACAAGAATATCTGCGATGTTCCACAGAAGATACCCTCCCGGTTTCAACCAGTCAAAGCAAGTTTCGAGTGTAGGGTTGAGAAATCCATCTCTCCATGACTCGTATGACGAACCATATTTTTTAAATGACTGATTTTCATCCTCACAATATGCCTCTCTATTGAAGTAAGGCGGTGATGTAAACACAAGATCAACGTTGCCTTTATGTTTTTGAAACTTTGGTTCGTGTTGTATTACTTCGGAACCCAGTCTAAAAACCTCATAGGTGTTTGTTCCTCCTGAGAAGAATGAGTTACCCCTATAAGTCTTTTCATTGTAGAAATCAGCAATATCAGCATACTTCGACCGAGCATCATCATCGTAAAAGTTATCAGGATTGGGATCAGTACCAATATAGTGAATATTGCGATCATCTTTGCAAGACATAGCACCAAGAATTCTACCACCCCATCCTGCTGATGGATCGTATATTGTGATCTTGTCTTGGTCTTTGATGTGTTCAGTGTATCGCTCATAAAGATATTTAGCAGTCATCGGTGGGAAGTTCACTGCTGGTTGAATGTACCCAATACGAAATGCAGCGAACCCTTTTGGAAAGACTCGCTCGCCCTTTTTGTATATGCGAATGCTGTATACTTTATCATCAGGCATATTATCAACATCAAAAGTTGAGTAGTGATGAGACTGCAAAAGACCTTGTGATATGAGACTCAGCACTTGAACCTTAGTAAGTTGCAAACTGTCAGATTGATTAACTTGTGAGTAACCACTGTTGAGTCCCTCTGAAAGTTTTACTTGTTCCAAGAAGAAGTCATGTGCTTTGAAGATTGTTTCTTTGTTCTCGTAGAATGCTTGAACATATTCCTCCGCATTATCGCACTTAATTATCGCAGGTTTAGCATTATTCTTAAAGCAGGTCATCGCATGAAGATACATTGAGTCTTTTCTAAAGTGACGATAGCAACCTCTGATCATTCTGTCTTTGTATTTGTCATCAGCAAACAGATCGTATATGGAATAACCTGTATCCTTTTCGGAGTAGTTGATTCGTACCTTATACATTGCGGGAAACCACTGATCCGCCTCAGCACCTAATCTACTTTTGTTTATAATTACGTCGTCGTCCGTATCTGAAAGTTCATCTGTGTGTGTAAACTCATGCACAGGATAGGTGGACATTTTATTCCACTCATGAATTATACCTTCGTTTGGTTTTCCCCTGCGTGGTGGTTGACCATGATTATCCCATAACTCCACAACCGTTTCACGCATATCGACAACCCATTTTTCAAACTCTTCGTTTGTCATTCTAAGCATGTCATCAAACACCACATTAATTGGTGAGTTTAAGAGCATTTCATTTTTTTCGTAGTGAGTCATTATTTAATCTTACTGAAGTTGTTCTTCTTTTCAAACACAATATGGTTTTGAAACTTGTCCGTCATTGAATCGGACTTGTGACTGATTACAAATATATTAGCACGATCACCAAATGATGTCAAGAGTTTTAAAAACTCCTCAGTGCCTACAGCATCAAGACTGGAGTCGAACACTTCATCCAGAATCAAGAGATTGCAATTAACACTATTTTTAAGGCGTGCGATCTCTCTCCATGCAAGGAGCAAAGATAGATCGATGCGAAGTCTTTCTCCTTCACTGAAACTGTGGTATGAAAACTCGTCACGATGTCTGCTCTTGATCGTTTCATTAAAGTTTTCATCAAGTTCAAAGTGACAAAAGAAGTCCATGTCTGCAAGGAACTTATTGATAAGTTT
>Ga0160423_10004989_pt1 | contig 10870 bp, 9 predicted proteins | sample CRUFie14St8metaG_FD_108191 | JGI IMG/M metagenome (GOLD analysis project Ga0160423, IMG submission 108191) | Marine microbial communities from the Costa Rica Dome - CRUD Field 142mm St8 metaG | ecosystem: Environmental > Aquatic > Marine > Oceanic > Photic zone | place: Costa Rica: the Eastern... | reverse complement strand
TCAGATGAGTTTCCAGAGTGGGCAAGTATCAAAGCATCTTACGTAGATAATCCTCGTATGTCAGAAACTGATATAGCAGAAGCACGTAAGTCTATGTCAGAAGCAGAATTTAAACAAGAGTACGAAGCAGACTTCAATACCTATGAAGGTCAGATATGGAAGTTCAACTTCGAAGAAAACGTCAAAGATCTGTCTCAGTTTGACGCAACAAAAACAGATGTCTTCGCAGGTCTAGATGTCGGTTATAAAGACCCGACCGCAATGTGTGTAATCGCATACGACTGGGATGAGGACAAATACTATTTACTTGACGAATATTTTAATGCGGAGCGGACGACGGAACAGCATGCTACCGAGATCCAGAAGCTCATTACTCGCTGGGATATTGATTTCATTTATATTGATTCAGCTGCTCAACAAACACGGTTCGATCTCGCGCAAAATTACGATATTACAACCATTAACGCAAAGAAGTCTGTACTTGACGGAATTGGACATGTCTCAAGTTTGGTTGACAACGACAAACTTTACGTTGACCAACAAGCCACAGAGTCCCTCAGCTGTTTGGACGCGTATCAATGGGATCCTAACCCCAATCTCATGAAGGAACGACCAAAGCACAACATGGCATCTCACATGGCAGATGCACTTCGATATGCATTGTACTCGTTTGAAACTTCACAAATCTCCTTCTGATGATACCTGAGAAAAATAGTTATTGACAAGTTATCTCAAAACAGATATACTTCTTTAATGAAAATGTAGGAAATAAAAATGCCAAAGCTAAAAAGGGACATAGTAAAGTATGTACGAGACAAGGCAAAATCACGATATAAAAAGGACTCCAAATGTTATATCTGTGGATCAGAAACACAGTTAGATTATCATCATTTCTATAGTTTAACAGGACTACTGAATAAATGGTTGAAAGATAACAAGCTGAACCCACAGTATATACAGGCACTTAGAGAAGATTTTATTGAAGAGCATGAAGATGAGTTATATGTACACGCAGTAACTTTATGTAACATGCACCACAAACAGCTTCACTCCATCTATGGTAAAGAGCCCGGGCTTGGAACTGTAAAGAAACAAATGAGATGGGTGCAAATCCAGAGAGAAAAACATGGCTTGGTATGACAGAATATTTAGGCGAAGAGAGAAACTAAATCCAGCACAGCAGTATCAGGGCATGGCTGTAGAATCTTCTCGAGAGCCTACACAAAGTTATGAATATTATTACGAAAATATAGAGATAGTAAATCGTGGTGTAAACATGATTGTAGATGATGTTGCTGAAATACCTGCAACTGTTGTCGGAACACTAAAAACACCAGGAATTGTAAAAGGGGTAAAAAGAGCAAGAGTAGAGCTACTTCTAAATGTTGAGCCAAACCCTTTTCAAGATGTAAGCTCGTTTAAAAGAGCATTGATTACAGACTACTTACTTGATGGAAATATATTTATTTACTATGATGGTGCACACTTATATCATCTTCCAGCAGATAAAGTAAGAATACATGGAGACAGAGACACCTTTATTGAAAAATTTAGTTACAATAAAACAGACTTTTCTCCAAATGAAATTATACATATAAAAGATAACTCTTTCTATTCAATTTATAGAGGAGTATCACGACTAAAGCCCGCACTACGAACAATGCAGCTTATGTCAAATATGAGACAATTTCAAGATAATTTCTTTAAAAATGGAGCTGTACCAGGTTTAGTACTTAAGAGTCCAAATACTTTATCTGAGAAAATAAAAGAAAGAATGATACAATCTTGGACAGTACGATACAGACCAGATTCAGGAGGAAGAAGACCTCTTATTTTAGATGGTGGTATAGAGATAGATAGTTATACAAATACTAACTTTAAAGATTTAGATTTTCAAGATGCGATTACAAAAAATGAAGCAATTATTTTAAAAGCTCTTGGAATACCACCAATAATGATGGACTCAGGTAACAATGCAAATATACGTCCAAATATGAGACTATATTACTTAGAAACAGTATTACCTATAGTTAAGAAAATGAACCATGCTCTTTGTAGATATTTTGGATTCATGATAAAAGAGGATGTTTCAGAAGTACCAGCATTACAACCAGAATTAAGAGATGCAGCAGGATATTATACTGCACTCGTTAATGGCGGCATTATAACAATAAATGAAGCAAGAGATAGATTAGGATATGATTTGATGGACGGGCAAGATGATATACGAGTTCCACAAAACATAGCAGGCAGTGCAGCAAATCCTAGTCAAGGTGGACGACCCACAGAAGAAGGTAATGATGATGAATAAATTATTCAATTTGACATCTACGTTCAAATCAGAAGCGCAAGAAGATGGATCAGTAATGGTTCGTGGCATGGCTAGTACAAATGCTTTTGATCGCGCAGGAGATAGTATATCTGCTGATGCATGGACAAAAGGTGGTTTAGGTAATTTTGAAAAAAATCCTATTATTCTATTTAATCACGATTATAATAAGCCAATCGGTCGAGCAACAAAAGTTACTCCTACGAGAGATGGCTTGCACATGGAAGCAAAAATTAGTAAACATGCTGAATGTGCAGAATTAATCAAAGACGGTGTCCTTGGAGCGTTTTCTGTCGGTTTCAAGGTCAAGGACGCTGACTACATGAAAGAAACCGACGGATTAATGATAAAGGACGCTGAGTTGTTTGAAGTATCAGTTGTATCGGTACCTTGCAATCAAGCAGCTACTTTTTCTCTAGCGAAGTCATTCGATTCTGAAACGGAATACGAGAACTTCAAGAAAACTTTTAAAAGCGAGGAGCAATCCTCTTCAAAGGAGATAGATATGTCGGAAGAAACAAAAACTCCCGAAGTCGACTTGGAAGCTTTTGCTAAAAAAGTAGCAGAGGAAACTGCTGCTAAAATTGCAATGAAAGCGGCCGAGCAAAAAGCGGCAGAAGAAGCTGAAGCTAAAGCAGCTGAAGAAGCTGAAGCTGCAAAGGCTCTCGAAGCCGAATCAATTAAATCCAGCATAAAGTCTGGTATCGAAACTGGTGCCGAAAAACTTATGGCTGATATTCAGAAAGATATGGATGCACAAAAAGAGCTTGATATTAAAGAGCTTGCATCAAAGTATGAAAAAGATCTGAAAGAAAAAACTGATGAAATCGAAGCTATGCGTAACAGCAAGAAGTCCTTCTCAGGACGTGGCAAAGGTGATTTCAAAGGATATGAGAATGAACTTGTACAAGCTCACATTCTTGGAAAAATTACCAAGAAAGGTTTTGACACAGATTTCGCAAAAGATCTTATGGAAAAGTCAGGCGTAGCAGTACCAGGTGCAGTATCACTTACAGCTCTTGAGACTACTATTAGTACTACTTTTGAAGAAGAAGTACGTCAAGAGATGAGAGTTGCTCCTCTCTTCCGTGAAGTACCAGTAACATCAGGTGCAACTGTATTACCAATCGTACCAGATGTTGAGCCAGCAAACTTTGCAACAACTGGTGCAGTAAGCGGTAACTTATTAGAGAATGCAGGCGCAAGCAATGATAAGTTCACTATTTCTCAGAAAGTATTAAATGCACATAGATTAATTTCTTCACAGTTCATTGATAATAATACTGATGAGCAAGTAATTGTAAACTTCTTGCCACTCATTCAAAGTGGATTAGCAAGAGCTCACGCGATTGCAATCGATAAAGCACTCTTAGTTGGTGGAAGCGGATTCGCAACTGGTCTTGTAGGAGCAAGTGGAACTGATGATACAAACGGTTTTGCACAGGCTTCAGCAGCAGTAGATAATGGTGCAGGCGGAACAGGCACTAACATTGATGCAAGCACAGGTCAAGAAGTAACTCCAATTACATTGATGAATATGCGTGCTCAAATGGGTAAGTATGGCTTACGTCCACTTGATGTAGCATACATAATCCCAACTGATGGATACTATCAGTTGATTGATGCAACAGGCTTTACAGATGTGTCAGAAGTAGGCGACGCACTTGCTAGCAAGCTTACTGGTTTAGTAGGTACTGTATTCGGTTCTCCAGTAATCGCAACAGATCAACTTGCACAAAACCTAGCAGCATCTGGAGCAGCAACATCAACTGCAGCGATAGCAGTATACACAGGAAACTATGTGATTCCACGTCTACGAGGCGTAAACATAGAAACAGATTATGAAGTAGCAAATCAGCGTAATGTGATTGTTGCGACACAATCTCTAGGATTTGAGGAACTTGTAGCAGGCTCTGGTACTAACCAACCTTCAATAAGATTACCTTACTCCTAATAATTAGAGTAATATGGCTAAGGGGAGGTTCGCCTCCCCAAAGGCTTTATTAATGGACTTATAATATGGCAGACTTAGTAACTTTAGAAGAATATAAAGATGCAGAAGGTATTACTACAACTAAAGATGATACACGTCTTTCTGCTCTTATCGTATCTGTGAGTCAATTAGTAAAGACTTATTGTGGAAACTCTATTATAGATTTTTACTCTACAAACAAAACTGAAACATTTAACATTGATTGGGATACACCAATTGTACAACTTACAGAAAGTCCAATAGTTGAAGTATCTCTTGTACAAGAAAGAGATGGATACTCTTCTTCATATGTTACTCTTACAACAGGAGCATATGAATATTTTTTAGATACTGCAACAGACAGCGTTATTAGAACAAGAGAACAAGGAAGTCATAAAAATTGGAAGCGTGGAGTTGGAGCAGTAAAAGTTACATATAAAGCAGGATACTCAAGCACTCCTGCTGACTTAAAATTAGCAGTATTTGATTTAATTACATATTATCATAAAGATGAACATAAACAGCGACAAACAATCGCAGGAGCTAGTATACAAAATCAGGCTTCAACAAGTCAAAGAAATAATGTTGCATTTCCTGATCACATAAAACGAGTGCTAGACTTATATAAGAATTTTTAATGAGTACAATTGATGTAAAGAAAAGTTTTATTGAACCTTTACTATTTCAATTAAATAAAGATACAAGAGCAGATGTTCAAGAGCAAGATGGTCAAATACTCTTATTCGATAATGTAGATACTTTTAAAAAAGTTATTGAAAATGTTTTATCAGTAAAAATTCCTAAAACAGTTTTAGATGGAGCATTAAAATTAGGCAAACAAAATGCAAATAAAGCACATGATAGATTTACAAAAAGTAAGAGAGGAAAAAGAAGACTAAATAATTTTGTAAGACGAAGAAACTCTGGAGATATTTTAATTAGTAGTAAATATCAACTAAAACAAAATATGTTTCTTGTTCAAAGTTTTGATAGCACATTAAAGAAGTTAAAAAATGATATTGTAGATTATATTTTTAAAGAATTAAAAGTAGATGATAAAGATAAAAAAGCAGAAGCTAATTATCAAATACAAAAAGGACATGGTGAAGCAGGTTTTGCAGTTTCACAAGTACAAGTAGCAAGAACAATGGGAAGAGCCTCTCAACTTGCTGGAGGAACAGAAGAATTAAAAAAAGGATTTGATGCTTTCTTAATGGAGGCAAAAATTGATGAAGATACTAGAAATAAATATTTAAATCAAGTAGAAGAGTTATCAGTTCAATATAAGAATATGGTAACAAGAACAGGTAAATTAAAAGCACAATACTTTTCAATTATTACCTATCAAGCTCAAGATGATAATGCTGCTGATGGCATTATGGAAAAGAAACTAGTAACATTATTTAGAAAATATATAAATAGTGAATATGGTGAGCGAATTATAGATATGAAAGGGTCGAGTAGTATTCGACAAAAAGCATCAGCACATATTACAAAAAGATTAGTAAATAAATTATTAACAGATAAAAATACGAGAGTAAAAATTGATCCAACACTTAAAGATGCAGATCGCGAAAGTAAAGGAAAAGTTTCAACACAAGCAAAAAAGAAAAATACAGTAGTAAAAGCAGCTATTAGTAAAGGACGAATACCTGCTAGAAAATCTCAAAGAAAAGCAAAAAAAGGTGTATCAAGTGATCCTTTACGTTTGATAGGAGTTATTAATCAAAAACTTCCAGAAACTGTAAGAAGAAATATGAATCCTCCAGCATTGCAAAATCAAACTGGACGATTTGCAGAAAGTGTAAAACTTACAGATGTTATTAGAACTCCAAAAGGTATGCCAAGTTTTGGATATACATATCAAAAAAGTCCTTATCAAAGATTTGAAGTAGGTAGAGGAGATCCGCCTTGGGCAACCCCCGAAAGAGATCCTAGAAAATTAATAGAGCAATCTATTAGAGAAATAGCCGCACAGTTTGCGATTGGAAGATTCTATACAAGGAGAGTTTAGTGAGCAGAACATATACAACACGACGACAAGGTATTGTAGCTGCTCTAGTTAATAAACTTAAAGATATTGATGGAACTGGATTTTTTCGTGCAAACGTAAATGAAAATGTTGTTCCAAGATTAAAGTTTTGGGATGAAGTGGAGGAGTTTCCTGCAATACACTTAAACTCAGGATCAGAAACTAGAGAATATCAAGCAGGCGGATATAAAGATAGATTTTTATCAATAACAATAAGATGTTATGTTAAAGACGAAAATTCAGTAGATGTATTAGATGAACTACTAGAAGATGTTGAGACAGTTATTGAAGAAAATTCACAATTAACGTATAAAGATCGCAATAATGCAGATCAACATACACACCAAATCACAGTCGTTAGTATAGATACTGATGAAGGTGTACTGGAACCTTTGGGAGTGGGAGAGATGCTCATTGAGGTTCGATACTAGAAAATGCAGGCACGAACAGACGTTCACGTCCTAGCCTTTTCAAGATAACATAGGAGAAAACTATGGCAGCTCAATTTTATTTTAGTAGAGATACTAAAGTTTATTTAACTCCAGCAGGCAGCACCGCTGTTGCTTGGGAGATACCAGTGTTAGATGGCTTTAGCTTTTCACAGGCCACTAATACTTCAGAGATAACTTTAGCAGAAGCGTCTTCGGGTACTAACAAATCTCGAAGAGGTCGTCAAATGTTTACAGACTCTTACGCTCCTGCAGAGTGGAGTTTTTCAACTTACATGAGACCTTTTGCAGCTGTACCTGCAGGAAGTGATACAAGTTTATGGGAGCCTTCTGCTAGTATAGCAAATAATCCACAGCACGCAGTGGAAGAAGCACTTTGGGCATTTATGGTTGGAGCATCAACTTTTACACTAGGTAGTGGTTCAACTGCATCTGCTTGGGATGATGGTATTACAAATAGTGATACTAATATGATTGTAGATTGGTCAGCTTCTGAACTATCAACTCTTACAGAATTTGATTTATACTTTGAATTAGGTGGAGCAACTTCTGGAGATGATGTATGCTACAAAATTGCAAACTGTGCAGTAAATGAAGCGTCTATCGATTTTGATATTGATGGAATTGCAACTATTAACTGGTCAGGCTTTGGAAAAATTATTACAGAGTCTGGAGCAGCAACACCATCTTTTACAGCAGAAATTACAGAAGGAACAACCTCAACAGCTAACTTTATTAGAAATCGTTTAACAAATTTGACAGTAACTGCGGCAGATACAAGCACCTTCCCAGGAGCTTCAGGTGGTACATATAATTTAGTTTTAACAGGTGGTAATATTACAATTAGTAATAATTTAACTTACTTAACTCCAGAAACTTTGGGAATTGTAAATCAACCTCTCGGAAATGTAACAGGTACTAGATCAATTACTGGTAATATTACTTGTTATTTAGATCATACTGCAGGATCAAGTGCTGACTTGTTTGAAGATTTGATAGAAGCAACAAGTGTAATAACTAATTCTTTTGCACTAACATTTGGAATTGGTGGAGCTTCATCTGCAGCACACAATGTTCAAATAGCACTTCCAAAGTGTCATCTTGAAATTCCTTCTCATTCAATGGATGATATAATTTCATTAGAGACAAACTTCCATGCGTTGCCTGCTAATTTAGATCCAGGTTCAACAGCAGATAGTTATGAAATCAAGATGACTTATAAAGGTGCTGATTTATCATAATTTGATGAAGTATACAAAAAATATTTCTTGACATTTTTGGTCATTTCGACTATACTATGAAATAGAAAATCGAAGAAGGGGTGCGTTTTTCACCCCTTCTTTATTCACAAAATTTTATAATTAAGGACAAAAAAACATGAGTGACACCCCCATTTCATTAGCGAGTCTCATGACTCCAAGTAAAACAGTAGCATTAGACTTTCCAGGATATACAGGTATGTCCATAGATCTTTGTTACTTAGCAAGAGAAGAGTTAGTAAAATTACGTAAAAAGTGTGTTACTACAAAATTTAATAAAAAGACTCGTCAACCAGAAGAAGAGTTAGATGAGGATAAGTTTTTAGTTGAGTATTGTAAAGCAGTAATTAAAGGATGGAAAGGTTTTAAATATCGATACTTAGAAGAGCTTCTATTGGTGGATGTTTCAGCTCTAGATCCAGAAGATGAACTGCCCTTTACTCAAGAAAATGCAGAACTTCTCATGAAGAACTCAAGTAATTTTGATACTTGGGTTACAGAAACAGTGAGTGATCTCGAAAATTTTACTGGAAACAAGTAGACGAAATTAAAAGTCTGCTTGAAAAATACGTAAAACAATCAGATCAAATTAGTGTAGATAAATATTTATCTATTTGTGAGCAGTTAGGACAAGAGCCCGACCCCGATAAGATGCCGCTAGAGATTTCAGATTTACCGTCTGAAGTTCAAGTGGCATTTTTTATATATGACTTTCTAGAAGATGTTTGGGATGGAATGTCTGGAACATACTTAGGAAAAAGGTGGTCAAACATAGAATATTTATTTAAAGTTCATGAAATAGAAGATCCCAAAACAATGTTGTTAATAATGAAACTTTGGGAGTCAACTGTAGTTCAATATAGAGCAGATAAAGCAGAACAAAAACGAAAAGCAGAAGAAAGAAAAAGAAAATCTGCAGGAGGTGGTAAAAATTACACCCATAATGTGAAAGGCTAATGGCAAAGAATACCGTAAAAACGGACTTTATTGTTGATGATAAGGGCAGTATAAAAAAGTTAGGAAGAGAGGCTGATAAAACATCAAAAAGCACAAAAAATCTTGCTAATAATGCACGAACTGCTGATCGTAACATAAAAGGAGCCGCTCAAGCATCTTCAAATGGCACGAAAAACTTTTCAAAGATGGCACAGGGAGTTGGTGGACTCGTAGGTGCATATGCAACATTAGCTGCAAATATTTTTGCAATTACAGCCGCATTTAACTTTTTAAAATCAGCCGCAGACTTTCGAGTTCTCACAGAAGGACAAGAAGCTTTTGCAAATAAAACAGGTCAATCTTTAAGTCTTTTAACTTCAAGAGTTCAAGCAGCAACAGGAGGATTGTTAAAGTTTGATGAAGCTGCTCAAGCAGTATCAATAGGCACAGCAGCAGGTTTAGATCCAAGTCAAATAGAAGGATTAGCCACAGTAGCCAAAAAAGCCTCAATGGCATTAGGAAGAGATTTAACTGACTCATTTAATCGACTAACTCGTGGTGCAATTAAAGCAGAACCAGAATTACTTGATGAATTAGGTATTATTTTAAGATTAGAAACTGCAAGTCAAAAATATGCAGATGCACTAGGTCTTAATGCTAATGAGCTTACAACATTTCAAAAACAACAAGCAGTTGTAAATGAAGTTTTAGAACAAGGTAATACTAAATTCGAAGACTTAGGAGGCAACGTAAATCAGATAGCAAAACTTGGAAAAGCTTTTGATGATTTAATAAAAAGAATTCAAAGAATAATAGGACCTGTTGCAGAGTTTATTGGAGGAGCTTTATCTAACAATATTACGGCATTAGCAGGAGCATTTGCATTATTAGGAACAGGAATTACAAAATCATTAGCAGGTGCACCTCCCGCATTAGCAGATATATCAGAAGGTGCCAAAGAAGCCAGACTACAGCTAACACAAGGTGCAAATATTGCGAGTAAAACAGGACAAAGAGTTGCAGATCCCGATGCACTTCTTTCATCAAGAGATCTTGATCTTGTAGAAAAAAGTGCAGGTCGTAAGCACACTACAATAATGAAATTTGATAATCTTACAAAAGATCAAACAATTAGAAATGTAAGACTCATAAGAGCACAACAACAAATGGCTTTGGCACAACAAACAACAGGTATGAAAAGATATCATGCTCAATTTAAGGCAGAGCTTGAAATATTAAGAATACAACACGGCAAAGTCATGGGAACAATGACTGCGGCAACTCAAGCCTTCGCTAGAGTAGCAAACAGAATTTTGGGTGCAGTTGGTATGCTTGGATTATTGTTTAGTTTGATTGGACTGCTTCAACAATTTATGAACAGTTTAAAGTCTCCTGAATTTAAAAAATTTATGGATAATTCAAAAACATTAGCAAGTATTTTAGAGGAACAAAATAGCAAAGTAGCTGAACTTCAACAAAACTTAAAAGAAACAAAAACAGAAGCAGCAGCTATTGAGCAAAAATTTCAACTTATATCAAATATAAAATTTGATAATGTAGAGGGTTTAACAGTACCAAAGTTAGTAACTAATAGGTTTGGCGGTGTTTCTCGAATAGGAAAAGGTGAAGAAAGCCTAGAAATGGCAGAAAGAGGTTTAGAAAATGTAGGAAAAACTATAACCTCTTTAAGATTGCAGATTAACTCATTAGGTAAAGACAGTCCAGAAGCCGCAGGATTAGTACAAATATTAAATAAATTAGAGCCTGCATTTAACAGAGCAACAGAAGTTGCGGGTAATTTTGGTGGTCAATTTTCACAAAATGCAGATAAAGTTGCTGAATTCAATACTTTAACAGGTATAATAAATACAGAAACAGGCAAACTGAATGATA
>Ga0160423_10004987_pt1 | contig 10872 bp, 4 predicted proteins | sample CRUFie14St8metaG_FD_108191 | JGI IMG/M metagenome (GOLD analysis project Ga0160423, IMG submission 108191) | Marine microbial communities from the Costa Rica Dome - CRUD Field 142mm St8 metaG | ecosystem: Environmental > Aquatic > Marine > Oceanic > Photic zone | place: Costa Rica: the Eastern... | reverse complement strand
ATGGTTGCTAAACGGGCGAGTGTGCCTTTCAGCCCCTCGGTCTCGACGCGGAACAACCGCCATGAATCGCCCCGAACGCCTTTCTTTCTGTGGGCATAAAGAGGCATCAAGCCCGAACGCTCTCCCTCCCTAATCATTGCCATCAATTGATCTTTGGTTCGGCCCGAGAAATACAACTTTTCCGCGCGCGTTGACTTCACTTCAATGGGAAAACTGCAGTCCCCTCTTAGGGCCACCAAATCACCGCTGCCTTCCATACCGGACCCTGCGGCCCGCACCACCAAGAAAGGACGTTCGAGAACCATACGCATTCGCTTTGCTTGCTCTTTTGTGCAACTGCGAATCACCGCATCCACGCCCTTGTTCGTGCCTGAGAGAACGTTCCTCAGTTCACGTTCGTAAGCGCCTGTCATGGCGAGACATCATCGTCCATCGTTCTTGATAACTTCGGCTCCCGCAGCGAGGATGTTGCCGGTTCCTCCTGAACAGAAAGCCGCCGACCGATAGGTTAGAACGGGACGCGCCTCACCAAGGGTTGTGAAACGGTTGTATGTGAGAACGGAGGATTTTCGACTTGCGCATCGCTTGCTGAGCGAATTGCACGAGCGAAACCTCACCGCAAAGCAACTTTCGCTCGCCGATCCCATTGAACCCGATGCCTACTGGTTTGGCACCGCTGAAGAGGTGGAGAGGCTCGGCGGGCGAGGCATACCCGTGGAGCCTGAATCCGTGAAGGAAGCGATTTCCGCATGGCTTCTCTCATTACAAATCGACGGACCGCCCTCCAAGCTCGTCATCGGCATCGACCCTGGACCGCGTCCAGGTTACGCCTTTCTTTCTGATGGTGCGCTGTTGGGCAAGCGCGAAATGGATTCCATCGGCGGTGCCGTCCAAGACATCAGCGCCGTTGTCGAACAAACCACGCCACGAGAGGTTCTGGTGCGAATTGGCCACGGTTCACCGGTCCACCGAGACCGCTTAATCAACGAAATTTTGGCCTTGGGCTACCATGTTGAAATTGTGAACGAACACCGCACGAGTGCGGGCCAATCCCGCCACGCACACGGCTCATCCGCCGTGAAAATCGCCATGGTCGCTGGAAAACCGGTTCATGAGCAACGGCGCGTTGACGCCAGCCACGGCGAACTGCGCAATTTGCAACGCATAAGCCGACAACAATCCAAAGGCCATATCACCATATCGCTGCAAACGGCCCGGCGCATCGCTCAAGGCGTCCTGACGATGGAAGAAGCCCTCAAAGAGGCGGGCTATGATTCCTCTTGAATCGGTGGCGAATAGCTCTCCATGCTGAGTTCAGGTGAACGCCGCAACCACCATCTGAAGACTGATTCCGTGGCTTGTGGAGCCATAATGACCCCACCGATGACCGCAAACAAGGCGAAGAACGAGGAGGATGGCACATCCCTCGTGCCGTATGAATTGGGACCTCCAACCATCAACTTCACCGTTCCTAACCAAGGGACCTCGCCACCGGCGACGCCCACGACCCAATCGTCCCTCACCGGGCCGACGATCCCGGAAACACCGTGCACACCGGCTGACCCGTTGGTCGCTTGAGCACCTTGGTCCACAGAACATTTGTTGTTATCACCCAGCGTCAACATCCCTTCATGCGCTGGTTTCCACTGCCAAACCACGAGGTAAGCCTCAACGTTGTTGTGCGCCGGGCGTTTGCAATCGTAGAATCCCGCTTGCTCGCCATCAAAGTGCACCGTGATGTTTGACACGTTGCGAACCATTGTGCCGGGGACCGACCACGTCAAGATGCAGGACCCCGGCAAGCCGTCCTCCGCCACCCGTTCCCTGTCATAAGTCGCCGTCGAAGGGCACGGCGTGTCGGCGTTTCTGTCGGGCAGCATGGTCTCTTCTGCGATGACCCTCATGATGGCGCGGTGGATGATTGGCGTCCCGTCTTCACCGTTTTTTGCGTAGATGATGACGTCGCCCTCCAGACCGTGCTGTTCGTAGCCGTGAGCCGAATTGTTGGGGTCGGTTGCTTCTGCGAACGTCACGATGGTGTCTGCGGGTTGGTTGTGCACCAAAATCAAGTCACCTGCGTCAATGCTGCCGATCTCACCGTTTTCATCGTGAATCATCGACTTGGACTCGACAACCACCAACGGTGGCATGGAACCGGTATGGATGAACATCGCACCGACCAGACAAGCGATCATGCCGACGGCGAGGGCCAACTCGAGCAGGAGCGTGCGCATTGGGTTGTGAGAAGGCATGCTTCAACCTCGGTATCAGCGCTTTATGCCTCGGCTTTCCAGAAAAGCGTTCCACTGCTCCAAATGACCGGCACCCAAAGCCTCCGCAGCCTCGTTTCCGTCGGCTTTTCTTCTGCGGATTTCAGCCGTCGATTGAATCTTCTTAATCTCCTCAAGAACGGCCACGTAGCCTTTGAAACGGAGGAATTCCGGAAACGACACCAGGACAATGATGAGCGACACGATCGCCCCGATGATGGCACCTCCGGTGAAATCGTTCCATTCCGCGTGGTCTTGCAGAAAGAGAATTTGGTACATGCACGCCACCAGAACGACAGCGCTTGAGCCTGAAGCAATCGCCGTAATCGCAAATTGCTTGCCGTACTGTTTGGCCCAAATGCGGCCGAGGAAGGAGCCTTGGTCAGTCATGCGTTCACCAATTATCACCAGCGGGCTGGAGAACTTCAAACCTCCCATTCGTTGGGAATGTTGGTCGTTTTGTGTTTTGCCCGGTAGGGGCATCATTCAAATGCGATGCGGATGAACACCAACCTACCCCGGTGGCTGCCATGCGTTGCGCAATCTTCCTCACGCTCGTGTTCGTCCTCTCCGTGATGTCCCCTCTTGCGGGCGCTGCGACCACGGAAACCCAATTCAAAGACGGCAGCACTTCGTACGAACACACCTTCTCGCAGAAAGGCACCGGTCCTGCAGGTGTCGTTACTTTGCCCATTGGTGCCAACGTGCAATCGGCCACCTTCCGCCTGCTCGGTGAAGCCAGCACCACATCCTACACCAACTTCACGACCGACAACCATTACGGTGGGGCAGGTGACACCGACCACACCAGTTCAAACGCCGGCTCCCCGTCACCGTTCACAACCGCTCGCCGAGACAATTTCGAAGTCGACAGCCAAACGGTGTCCTTAAAGGGCAACCCGACGGAGTTCAACCCGCGTTTTTCTTCTACCACATCGGTGGCTTCGCTTGGAAGCGCCCACCTCAACACCACGGGTGAATTCGTTGCGTTGAGCGACCAAGGCTACACGAGCCCAACCAAACAATTCCCCGACCTCAGACCGGCCAGCAACACGCCTTGGGGCTACACGGGGGTCGTCGTTCCCATCAACAGTTCAGAAATACACGTGCTGCGGTACTCCAATCAGTACTTGACCAGCACGCCCACGGCCATCATGCGCATCAATCCAAGCAACGGACAATACCTTGGCACGGCTTCCTACAACACGGGGTCATGCGGCTCGACTGCACTGTACGCCATCCACGATGCTGATGTTTACAACGGCAATGTCTACACCGCACACTATACCTACTACAAGGTCAACAAGTGGAGCGTCGGCTGGAACACCGCTGGCACACAGGTTCAATGGAACTGCCAGGCCTCCTACAGCTACGGTTACCCAAATTACGTGACAGGGGTTGATTTTGACGACAACACGGGTAAGATGTACATCAGCGTTTACGACACGTCGGCGCAAAACCACTACCTCAAAGAGGTCAACCCGAGTTCGCCGACCGTCATCACAGGCACGTGGTTGATGACATCCACCTCGTATTACTACGACCACGGCGCGGGTTTGTCGGTCAACATGCCGAACGTGATCTACAACATCTACTACATGAACACCGACTACAAAAGCGTCCATTATCACTTCACGATGAACAACGGTCTGCTCGCGAGCCAAGGCGAGCGAACGATGCCAGGTGGTGGCCACTACGGCATGGTTGACACGGACGACCACACCGTCGTTTTCTCATGCCATCGTGGCATCAGCTCGGGGACGACTTATTGTTCACAGGGCGTGCGTAAGGTCCACGCTTATGGTGACGGGGCTCACCATGACGTCCGCTCCTCATCGCTCACGACCCAACTCGTCGTGGGTCAAACCACCACCACCTCTCGTCCAATTAGCAGCGTCAACGTCGACGGGATATTTGGCTCAACACCGTCAGGAACCAGCATCAATCTCGACGTTTCCAACGACGGAGGAAGCACGTGGAAAACGGGACGTGTCGGCCAGAAGGTCACGTTCGCCAATGCGGGGTCATCACTCAAATGGCGAGCGACATTGAACGGGACGACGGCCAAGAGCCCTGTGCTCGGGGACGTGGTGCTTACCTACACCACCAATTACCAAACAAGCGGCTACTACTACGCTTACCAATACATCGGCTCGGGAAGCAGCAGCGTCATCGCCGCTACGGTGGACTGGAATGAAACTCGACCCGCCGGGACATCCATCAGCGTCAATGTAGGCCACAAAGCCGGTTCTTCTACCTGCGGCAACGGCGGCACCGGCGTCCAGAGCTACACGGCGCCAAACACCACCAAATCGATGACGGGAACATCGTATTACTTCTGCGTCCGCATCATGCTCTCAACATCTTCAACCTCGGTGACACCAACAATTAGCGACCTCTCTATCGCTCTGCATTCCAACGCTCCCGTCCAGCCGGGATTGAACATTGATGGTGTCTCCGCCTGGAAGCGCTCGGCTTCGGCGGGCGCTTTGATTGGCCCAACCACTGTTTCGGAGAGCGGTCAACACACCCCGCAAACGCCCAAGCCGTTGCTGAAGGCGCTCAACGATGCGATACCCAACACCGGTTCTGGTACGGTTGAAATTCCTATCGAACTCACTTCTGAATCGGCTGGAAAACTCTCGATAACCTCGTTTGAAATCACCTACACCATGCAAACGGTGAACCTCGACCTTGTCATTCCTGAAGGCGAGATACTGCACGAGCGAATCACTCCCTACGAGGTGGTGTCTCGACACGTCATTGGGGAATCAGCCACCTCCATGGCCTCCGCCGAGTTGACTTTGATGACGGCCGGAAGCGCTGCCAACTGGCCCATTCTCTCTTGGCAGTACGGCGACGTGTTTCCTGCACCAAACGACCCTGCGCAATACATCGAGGTGGATCCATCGTCCTATTCAATTGAGAACAACGGTATCCTCGAGATTCATTGGAAATTCTTCGTCACAAGCGAGATGCCTGACCAGGACGAGGTTCGTTTCCGGGTGGGTTGTTTGGACGACAGCGGTACGGCAGGATTTGCACCAGCCCCTCTGATGTCCGACACCGGTCTGCGGGTCAACCGATCGTTTGGATTGGGGTGGCTGAACGTTCGTGACAACGACGGTGAACTGACCTCAATGGACGTCGAATCCGGTTCTTGGGTGGCCGCTGGTGACCAGTTGCATTTTGTCGGTGCCATGTGGTTCCAAGACACCGATGACGCCCCCAAAGACAGCGCCTTTGATGTCCGAATTTCTCGAAACGGGTACGTCGAGAGCACGGCTCGCGACACGACCAACAACAACGGCTCGTTCTTCATCTCTATCGACCTCCCCGCAATCGACATTCCTGACGGCTTGACCTATGAGGTGCAAACGTACAACGAACGAAACCCTGACCACGTTCAGCAACCCAACACGGAGTGGCAGCGCACGTACCTCGTTGACGCTACGCATCCTGAACGGAAGCAAGTTTGGCCGACGGACGATGCGTACGAAGCCGCCACCAACGAGCAGACGGTTCAAATCTTGGTTGAAGACAAAGTTGGCCACCCCATGGAGCTGGAACTCAACTACTGGGTTGAGGCCGACCATGACGCCAATCGCAACGGTGAAGCCGACCCAGAAGAGTACGTTGCAAAAGCGGTTACAAACACGACTGAGGCCCGTTCAAAGTGGTTCATCACCAACATTGACACCTCACGAAACCCCAACATGGGGCGTGTATCGTACTTCTGGGACGGTGGGGACCAGGCCGGTAATCCGTTGCATTTCACCGTGATGAACGACGATGATGAACTCATGAAATTTGAATCCGGTGAAGGTTTCCTATACGACGATGCCACCTTCCGAACGCGAAAAGATTCTGCCGCCATCTTCACTGGTTTGGACTGGGTGGGCCATGAGGACAACGACCCGGTCTTTGCCGGTTTGGAACAAACCATTTCCCTTGGCTTTATTGACGCCAACACGGCGATTGATTTCGAATTCATCTCGCTAGTTTTCGACTTTGAAGGACCCAATCCAGCCCGCGACGCTCAAGCCATTTCCTACTCGGGCACAAACAACACCTTCTGGTCCGATTCACCCTACATCCACCTCCTGCCGACAAGCAAGATGACCCAGACAACCAACGAGTCCGGCCTGCCTTGGATCATGCTTGATTTCAATTTCAAATTCAGTTGGGATTGGCCAGACGAAGAGATGGGCGACGTGGCCTTGCTGTACAAAGAACTCGGCAACTCAGACCCGAACCGTATTTTGTTGCTCGAACACACGTTCCGTGTTGAAAACGACCTCATGCTCTCGCCAACCGACTTCCGCGTTGAGGACATCAGCGAGCCGCGCACCGGTCCCGTAGCCGATGGCAGCCGCGTCCGGAAAGACGACCGCCTCGCGTTTTCGGGCAGGGTCGTCTACGAAGGAAGTCAAACCCCTGCCCCGCGAGACGTCGGCATTTTGGTGGAGGTGTTTGACGGTGAGAAACTCTGGTCCGACGGTTCCTTGACGACCGAAGGTGGCTACGCCGTTGAGGTCCCGCTTTCCTCGGCCTTGACGCTCCAATCGTCGCCTTCTCGCACCTGCCTTATCCAAATTACCAACATACCTGGACGGGGCGAGGACATGACAGGGACCCTTGTTTCAACGACGCTTCAAGTCGTGGTGGACGATGCAGCGCCCCGTGTCACTCGCAGGGTGGCGCCCCTCAACGTCATCGATATTTCAGCCCAAAACGACCTCACGCAAATTGAAGTCGAATTCCAGGGAACAGAAGACGCCGACCTCACCGGTTCGAAACAAACCGTTCACTGGGTGATGAGGGACGCCACCCGAACGATGACCATCGGCGCCGGGTCCACCCTCCTGGGCATGCAGCAAGATGGACAGAACGTCAAGTGGACCGGTGTTGTTGACATCACCGCAGGAGGAACGGTCCTGCCGAAGGCTGGGGATTTCGTTGGCTTCTACGTCACAGGATACGATGCGGCCGGCAATCAATTCCCGGTCGTTTCAAATTCCGAAGCGAGCCCCATTCCCGAGTTGGCTGCGGACGACACGGATTTCGAACGGCAGTGGATCCGCTTAGGGGCTGTGGGTCCAGAACTGCGTGTCAAGAACATCGTCATGAGCGATGACCACATCGCTCCAGGTGCCTCGATTGACATCACGGCCACTGTATACAACGCGGGTGGAAACACGACCTCGCAATTCAAGGTGGCCTTTTTCGCAGGGACGGCTGAAGAGCCGTTTGAGGTGGTCAGAATCAACGGTATTGACAGCGGAGAGTACTACCCTGTTAGCGTCGTTTGGAAGTCTGAAGAAGTTGACAGGATTCGCGTCGTCGTTGACTACGAAGAAGAAATACCTGAAGCAAACGACAACGACAACTCTGCAGAACACGCCGTGACCATCGCTTACGGCCAATACCTCGGTTGGTTTGATTCGGTGCGTGAGCAACCGTTGGCTTGGATGTTTGCTATCCTCAGCATCATGACCCTTGCCATCGTTCTCACCGTTGCCACAAAGACCTCCATCGATTACGGTGATGGTGCGTTTGAAGAGGACGAAGCCGATTGGGAACACGATGACGAGGACGACGTCGAGGACCACGACGAGGACGACGGATGATGTCCTGAACGGAACAAGCCGAAAGCCAAACGCTCAAATGCAGTGGGCATGGAGAACTTGCCCGAGGGTGGGGAGAGTATGTCACGCGTGTTCTCCCGGCTTCACCCGCTAATGGTGTCGGCGCTTGAAGAAAAAGGTTGGAACCCCACGCCGGTACAGGAGCAAGCTTTGCCCGATGTCATGAAGGGTCACGACCGCCTTATCATCGCCCCGACCGGGTCGGGCAAGACCATGGCCGGCATTCTTCCGTTGTTTCACCGGTGCCTTACCGAGGCGTGGCCCTCCTTGTCCATCCTTTACATCACGCCCCTAAGAGCTCTCAATCGCGACGTTGACAGGCGCTTGCGCGAACTTGCCGAGGCCGTGGGACTGCGCGTTGATGTCAGGCACGGCGACACGAGTCAGTCCCAACGAGCGAAACAAACTCGAAACCCGCCAAACCTCCTCGTGACCACACCAGAGACGTTTCAGTTGATGTTCAGCGGCAAAAACCTCCGTGCCATGCTGAGTTCGGTTCAGGCGGTGGTTGTTGACGAGGTTCACGACCTCGCTGCTTCTGAGCGTGGGTGGCAACTCGGGGTCGGTCTGTCGAGGCTTGAAGCCTTAGCGGGTCGAACCGTGCAACGGCTCGGTCTCTCGGCCACGGTCGGCAATCCCGAAGCCGTCGCTGCTTGGCTTTCGGATGGCAAAGCCGTGCCGTTGATAACAACCGGGCAGCGCATCACAAAACTCACTGTAGAATCCCCTACACCCCTTGCGGAGGACGAGATTGGAGCGGTGGACACTTCGCTGAGTCCGAAACAGCACGCATCTTACCGCCACCTTTGCCATATCCTGCGTACGGATGCGCCATGTCTTGTCTTCGTGAACAGCCGAAGTGATGCAGAGACCCTCTCCACCCGACTTCAAGCCATGGCTCCGGATTTGAACATCGGCGTTCACCACGGTTCTCTTGCCGCAGAAACCCGGCAACAAATGGAAGACGACTTGCGAGGCGGAACGCTCTCGGGTTTGGTCTGCACCTCTAGCCTTGAACTCGGCATCGACGTCGGTAGCGTCAACAGGATCGTCCAGGTTCATTCGCCAAAATCGGTGGACCGTATGCTTCAGCGCGTTGGTCGTGCTGACCATCGGCTCGGTGGTGTCGGTCGCGGGCACGTTCTTTCGTGGGATGTGGACCATTTGCTAGAGTCGGCGGTCGTCGCTCAAAAAGCCATGGAGGGCGACATCGAGCCCGTTTCCTGGAGGAAACGCCCGGGGATCATCGCCGCCAATCAACTGGTGCTGATGGCCCACTGCTTCAAGGCCGTCAGCATTGACGAAGCCACGCGGTTGTTGGCCGCTACCCCGCAGTTTGAAGGGTGGGAACGTCCCGATACGGAGGCATTGCTTCAGGTGCTGGCTGAAAATTGGGTTGTAAGGTTCACACCGGTTCCCTCGAAATTGCAGTGGTACCGATGGCCAAAAGCCGTGTACGAAATCGCCAAGCAGGAGGCCTCTGCAAAAGGCGAGACGCTCCCTGAAGACTTGCCCATGTACAACACACCGGACGAAGCGGTCCCTCGAGCGTACACAGAAAGAAGCGTTGACGTCCCAAAGCGGTTTGCTGGTGGGTGGTTCTCAACCGCCGGGAAGACCCGCGATTGGGTGTCAAAACACCTGTCAATGATTCCGGACAAGAAAACCTACAGGGTTCGCGATGCCGTCACCCGCCGTAGCCTTGGAAACGTTGATGAGGCCTTCGTTCTCAGCCTAAACGACGCAGGTGAGGACGACGACGGTACACCGAGGCGCTTCGTCATCGCTGGACGAACATGGCTCATCGTCGACGCCGATCCGGAGCAGTCGGAATTGCTCGTCTCGCCGGTCAGCGATCACGGAAAGGCGCCCCACTGGCTTGGTGAACTTCCACCAGTGCCTGAATCCGTGGCCAGGGAAGTCGGCTACCTTCGTCATTTGATTGCCGAAGACATTGGCCTCCTTCCGCCACCTGAGCCACCCGGGTTGGACCCGTTGGGGCTGGTTCCGGCCAGGACGACGCAACTCTCGGATTACCCCTTGGACGACGAAGCGAGGAGCATGCTGGCAGAAACGATTGCAGCACATGTCGAGGCGACAGGGACCCTTCCAACGGATCGCGTCCTCACGATAGAAGAACGCAACGATGCTCTGGTCATCAATTCCTGTCAAGGATCAAAGATTAACGAGGCCATCGGCAATTTTCTTCTGGCAATGGCCTCAACCAAATCAGGCAGTTGGGGGCGCCTCATCGTTGAACCCACCCGTGTGGCGCTGCAGGTCGGCGGAGTCAGAGCAGAAGACATCGTTGAGTGGCTCATGCAAACGCCGCCCGAGGCCATTGAGCAGTTGTTGAGCATCACGGTGCCCAATTCCCGTCAGGTTCGTTGGCGTTTTGCTCAAGTGGCCAAAGTGTTTGGGATATTGCGTCATGGCGTGGACCCTCGTCGCATTAATCTTCAGGCCCTGTTGCGGAAATACCGCGGGACGGTCGTCATGGAGGAGGTGTTGTCCAAACTTTTCCACGAACGCATGGATGTGAATGGGGCGACGGATGTCTTGCGCGGGCTGCAATCTGGCCTGCTGTCAATCAATATCACCGCCCAAGGACCGATGGGCCTTTCGAACCGTACACAAGATGACATGCTTCTCCCCAATTGGGACAACGCCGCTTTGAGGGAACGTCTTCGAGGAAGACTCACCAACGAACGAGCCGTGATGTGTTGTTTGCGATGTCATGCCGTCCGACGTTTTCGGGTTGCTCGTTACGAGGCGATGGAAAAGCCAGGAACGTGCTTGAAGTGCGGTGGTAGGCGACTGGCTGTGGCCCGCGAAGGTCTGCAGGAGATGCTTGAAAAATGGGTCACCTCGGAGGATCAGAAAGACCAAGATCGCATGATGAAGAATGCAGATTTGGTCGCCAATCGAGGCTCGGAGGCCATCATGTGCCTGAT
>Ga0160423_10004986_pt1 | contig 10875 bp, 5 predicted proteins | sample CRUFie14St8metaG_FD_108191 | JGI IMG/M metagenome (GOLD analysis project Ga0160423, IMG submission 108191) | Marine microbial communities from the Costa Rica Dome - CRUD Field 142mm St8 metaG | ecosystem: Environmental > Aquatic > Marine > Oceanic > Photic zone | place: Costa Rica: the Eastern... | reverse complement strand
GAATAGCTTTGATTCTTTTTTTAGGTTAGCACCATCAACTGTTGATAAAGATTTGGTATCTATTAAGAGTGGAGCTCAAGAAGCTCTTAATATCAATCAGAGTGGTGTGGTTAAGTTTGGTTCATTTAGTTCAGCACCAACCGTAGTGGAAGGTGGATTATATTACAATTCTACAGAAAAGGAATTTTACTTAGGGAAATAAATTATGGCAAGTTGGAAGAAGATTATAACGAGTGGAAGTTCCGCTCATTTACAAGCTATAGAAACAGATGGTAATGTATCTGGTTCGCTAACATCAACTGGTTCTTTTGGACACATAAAAGTTGGTGGAAATAATTTTACAACAGCTGTATCTGCTTCAGCTGCTAGCTTTGGTGATTTCTTAGGTTCTGGTGGTGGAGGTGGTGGAAGTCAAAATGTTTTTTCTACTGTAGCTGTTGCTGGACAGAATGATGTTGTAGCTGATTCTACTACAGACACATTAACTTTGGCTGGTGGTAGTGGTGTAACCATAACAACCAATAGTACAACCGATAAAATTACTTTCAGTAGTTACACTGGAGCACAGATAAGTGGTTCATTGGGTGCAAATCAAGACTTTATAAGAAGCTTAACGGCTGTACAGATAAGTGGTTCATTCAATGTTGCAAGTTCAAGTTTAGCTAGTAGGGTTACTACAAACAAATCTAACTTTGATACCTTAAATAGTAAAACATTAATAAGCGCTTCTCAACAAATAAAAGATGAGATAAGTGGTTCATTCGGAAATCAGAGAGTTTCCACTTCTGATAATGTAACATTTGCTAGTGTAAGTTCAACTGGAAATTTAGTCGTAGCTGGAAATCTGATAGTTACTGGTTCTACTGTAAGTGCTAACTCATCTACAATTACAGACCAATACATCTTTTTAGCTAAAGATTCGGAAGATAATAATGTTGATTCTGGTATATTGGTACAGAGTGGTTCTGTAGCAAATAAAGGTAGTTTGTTATTTCACAATAACATCGGTGGGAAAGACAGAAGATGGTCTGTCCAATCAGATGTTGCTACAACAGATACCGCTGTTGATCCGGAACAATATGTGGCTACAGTTAATGCGCCGGATTTACACAATTCAGCTAGTAATTATATTCCATCCGATAGTGACAAAAAGTATGGAAAGGGTGAGATATTCATCAATGGTGATGGAGATATATTTATTTATTCATAATTTAAACAAAGGGTTATAAATGGGTGCAACAACATTAGGTGATACAGTAGAAAAAATAAAAGAAAAGGCATCAGTGAAAGAAAATCCAAAACCATTGAAAGAGCTAAAAGTTGGTTTGGATTTGAATTTAGATGAGACTAAATTTATTTTAGCTAAACTTGCACAAATGGAATATAAAGGGGTAGAGATAGAATTTATCTACTTTTTATTACAAAAACTTCAAAATCATCTCCAATACCTAATCACTAAAGAATCTCAATAATATATTTATATATAGTTAATTAACTATATGGATTTGTAAATGCCAAGTTGGAATAAATTAGTAACATCTGGTTCAGAAGCTGATTTAAAATCAGTGCAAACAGAAAAGATAAGCGGAAACTTTGTCTCAATGGAAGCTCAAAAGTTTCTTTCGACAGGTAGTTTTTCTGTGGGTAGTAATCAATTTGATATATCAAATCCACTATATAGTAACGCTGGTGGTGTTGGTGATAGGAGATCTTCTATAACCATAAGTGGTGAGATAAACGATGATAGGATAATAGATGGAAATAACTTTGTCGGCGCTGTTTATTTTTTACCACCATCTGTAAACGATTTAGATGTTATCTTAGACTTCGGTAGTAATAAATACATAAGTGAGATTAGGGTTTATCCAAATGATGTCAATGTGGCTAAGGTTCATTTTAGTCTAAATGGTTCGGATTTCACTAAGGTTTATGACACTGATGATGTTACTGTCGTTGATAATGCTAGACAAATAGTTTCCGGCTCAACAAATACATTCATATTTGAACCATTGAGACAATTTGTGGGTAGGTTTTGGAAGTTGGAATTTGATAGACAAACATCTGGTTATTTAAATGAGATTGAATTTAAGATAAAAGATCCAACCTTTGTTGTTAGAGAAGATTTCCTATTTGAGTCTGGCTCCTTATTTGTAAATAATGGGGATATACTACCATCCACCGATAAGGGTAGTAATTTGGGTTCGGAAGAGAGAAGATTTGCTAACATATACGCTGGTGACTTGGAGTTGAGTAATGAGGATCATCCAAAGGGTGGAAATGAGATAGATGGTACAAAGGGTAAGTGGACAATTCAAGAAGGTGAGGATGATTTGTTCTTAATTAATAGAAAAAGCGGCAAGAGGTACAAATTTTTGTTACAAAACATAGATGATTGATGATATTTAGTTTTTGGTTTTATATTTATTATTGACAAAAATTTTAATCTTTATGTAAAAGTCATAATGGAGAACGATAGTGGCATTCATAGAATCAAATACTGGATTTAGAGCTAATCATATATCAGCCAGTAGTATGACAGTCAACAGCCTTAGTGGTTCGTTGGTATCATCTGCATCATTTGGCTCGGTTGAGATAGCTGGGTTTTCAGGTAAAACAAATTTATTAGATTTTTCTGCTTCCATCAGTACTGTAAGTGGTTCAGTCTCAAGTAGATTGAGTTCTTTGGAATCAGGAACAACAACAAAAACATTAATAAGTGGTTCAGAACAAATTGCGGCTGAGATTAGTGGTGCATTTGGTGCTGCTAGTGCTAGTTTTGCATCGACAACCACAACTAATACAGCAAATATAGCTACAAATACTGGTAACATCAGTACAAACTCTGGAAATATTACCACTTTGCAGGGTAGAAATATAGCTACCGGTACTGGTTTGAGTGGTGGTGGTACTTTAGGTGCTGATAGAACTATTGCTGTAGATTTCACAGACTCTACTTTAAAATCAAATATTAGTGGTGCTTTTTCAGAGGCAAGTGGTGGTTTAGCTGCTAGAATCCAAACCATTGAGGGTTCTGATATAACCAACGCTCAGGCTTTGGGTACTACAGATTCACCTACTTTTGCTGGAATGACTGTGCAAGGTGATTTAACCGCTGAAAATTTAATCGTATCATCCTCAATTGTCCACTTTACCCAATCGTTCTCAAGTGGTTCAACTGGATTCGGTGATACATTAGATGATAATCACAACTTTACTGGTTCATTAAATATATCTGGTTCAGGAGTTCAATTAAGTATAGCAAACAATGGTAGTGCTCCATTCACTGTCAATGGTAACACAACAAAGGTAGCTAATCTTAATGCTGATTTGTTAGATGATACTACTTTGGATGCAATACCTGCTTATGTTGCTTCAAATCTTGCGGCTAATGCTCTTAGTGGTGATAAGATAAGTGGTGGAACAATCGATTCAACCACAATCACAAAGTTAGCGATAGGTGATTTAAGTTTACCATCCAATGATAATGAATTACATGTAAGAAAACTTGATAAGGTAGAAACCATTTCAGGTTCTGTCGGTGCTAGTGCTTCACTTTCTTATATAGAGAGTTCGGCTGATAGCACTTTGGCTGGTAATTTGGTACACAGCATTAATGTTACCTTTAGTGGTAATGCTTTTTCATTCAATGGTGACGCAAAACCAAACTTTCAAATTCAGCCAGGCTATCGTTATAGATTCGTTCAGGACGATAGTTCAAATGCTAGTCATGTATTAGGATTTAAAAATGCTGGAGTTGATTACACAACTGGTGTTAGGACTGTAGGAACTGCTGGTACTGCTGTATCAGGTAAAACACAGACTGCTTATGTGGAGTTAACTGTAACTGCGGCTACACCTGGTGTCTTAACATATTATGATAAGACAGAGGGTGATGATGCTTCAGGTGCTAAGTTAGTAAAAGAAGGTATGGCTGGTGGAGCTACTTTGATTAGTGGTTCTGTTGCATCTACTGGTTCATTTGGTGTAATAGAAACCGCACAGGGAGCTTCTTCAAATCACACATTGAGGGTATCAGGAAGTCACATAAAGGGTGGTTCGGCTACAACCGCTTCATTTGGTGTTGTCGAACTTGATGGTTTCGCTTCTTCACAGAAGAACATTGTAGATTTCTCTGCTAGTATGGCTTCCGCAGTGACTGGTATTGGTAGTACCAATATTACAAGTATCACTTCTGATGATGCAACTATATCGGTTACGACTAATGGTGCTGAAAGAAAACTTGATGTAAATTTTGGAGATGCTACATTTTCAGAAACCATAAGTGGTTCTTTCAGAGGAGAATTAAGTTCAAGCAATCCAACTGTGGTTGGTGGTGGTGTAAGTGGTTCTGCCGCTTCAACATTCACTGTTGGTGTTGGTGGTGTTCAGATTGCAAATCATTTGAAGGACAATCAGAAGACTCATGTTGGGGTTGTGAACAGTGGTAAGTATTACGCTATTAGTGGTAGTGCTGTTTCAACTGGTTCATTCGGTAAGTTAGAGACTGTTGCTGGTGCTGTCTTAGAGGATGGTATCAGTGGTTCACTTTCCTCTACCGGTTCATTTGGTCATGTTGCGATTGCAACATCCCTAAGTGCTTCCGCAGGAACATCCGCTTCGCTTGATCATTTGACAATTAAAGGATTTTCTGCAAACGAAACTCATACAGAGGATGGGGTGACATCAAATTATGGTGGTGGTTTACTAGCATTCTCCGCTTCTGTCGCTCAGAGATTGGCTGATGAGGCTGATGATATCGAAGGACAATTCACTGTAATAGGTAACGATATACAGGCCGTTAAGAGCACGAGAATAAGTGGTTCATTGGTGGTGAGTGCTTCGCATGCTACGAGTGCTTCACTAACTGTTCAGGGGCAGGGTGAGAATGTATTCAATGTAGATGGTACTGCTGGAAGATTGTTCACAATATCAGATACAATGAGTGGTTCACTATTTAGTGTCGCTGACTTCTCCGGACTTGCATCATTAGAGGTTTTCGATAACGATAGGATTACATTAGGATTAAATACGAATCCAATTGTTGTTGAGACAAACATAACCAATAACTCTGCTCAGATAAGTGGTTCATTACAATCCACCGCTTCCTTTGGACACATAGTTGCCGCTGATAAGGCTGTGTTGAAGGATGTGGACTTGTCGGGTAACTTAGTTCCAACCACTGATGTGGCTACGGACTTAGGTTCGGCGACTAAGAGATTTGCTAACTTGTTCGTTGGTGACTTGTTACTAAGTAACAAAACGCGTATCAACCCTGATACCGAGAAGATAGGTAACTCTATCGATGGAACATGGGGTGACTACCAGCTGCAAGAGGGTAAAGACGACTTATTCATAGAAAATAAAAGAACAGGAAAAACATTTAAGTTCGTTTTACAGGAAGTTAAAACAGAGGAGTTGTAAACTATGGCTGTTAAATTTCAGCAACTTTCCGCTTGGTCTACAGGACCAGGTGTATCAACCCCAAGATCAGGCGATAGAAACGGAAGTGATTCTGGTAGGTTTGAGGGTATCAGACTTATGATTGAGTCAGTATGTTTCAACAGATATGGGATGACTGGGGATAAAAACTCAGGGTTATTATTCGGTGGAACAGCTCATAACATCAGTACTTGTGCTTTGGATGCTACTGAGGAATACGATGGAAACACTTGGGCTACCTCAAATGCGATGACATTGTGTGGTTTGTTCACAGATGGTGTTGGTTCTCAGAATGCAACATTGGCTACATCGTTTGGAAGTAAAAGATTTTCAGGAGTATCAATTGATACCAGTTGTGATAATACTTCGGAATCTGATTTCGTTAACATGGTTAACAATCACTGCACTCCTGCTGAAACCACAAGTAGGTTTCAGGGTGATGCAAGTCTTGAGTATAATGGTACAACTTGGGATGCAAACGCAACCGACATAGCCGCTGCAGATGGTACAAGATGCCAGAACATAAATGGTGGTATCGTTGGTGAGATGACAAATGCTCTGGTGTTTGGTGGTGGTAACTACTGTCTAGTATCTCCAGGAGCCGTATCCAACGATATGGAAGCTTTTACAATAACAACCCAAGATAGAATTTATAATGGAACCAGTTGGTCCGTAACTGGAAATACATTGAATACGAATCGGGCGACGGGACAATCATTTGGAAGTGCTGAGGCTGGGGTGTACGCAGGTGGTCATCGTTTATGTTCCCCCCCGTCAAGTACTGAAACAAATGGATTGTTCGAAGCTGGTAATGGTATGAGTTGTGTTGAGGAGTATAATGGAACCAGTTGGTCTGAGGTTAGTAATTTACCAACACCAAGACAGGATGGTGGTGGAGCTGGAACACAAAATGATGGTGTGATTTTCGGTGGACACAATATAAGATATGCAAGTGCTTGTGGTGGTAATGGTGATGCTGATCCGGATGTTAGTACAAATCCTGCAGAACATGGTGGTGGTATTGGTGTGTCTACATACTTTGGACTTTACACACAACACTATGATGGAATTTCTTGGAAGAATGCATCAGGACTGATGTCGAACCACAGATGGGGAATCAAAGGAGCTGGTGGCACTAAGGGTGCTGCTTTGGGTGGAGTTGGAATGGGAAGAACCCATACTGATAAAGTACAAACTAACGAAAATTTTGGTGGAACTCTTACCAGTAATGCAGGTAGTCACATTTACGACTCTTCAGGTAGGGGACACACCCAACGAACAACAAATGCTTGGTACAATGAGATTTCGGATTATCAGGTTGCTGAAGCTGGTAATTCTTATCTGGCTAAGGCAACATCTTACATAAATAACATTGAGGAATACAATGTAACCACAGGTGGTGCTCAGTTCGGTCCAAGAATAAGTGGATTTCAATTGTCCACATTATGGGATGCGGGTAACTATAAGAATTTTTCCAGCATAGATGAGGGTAGTAATAATACCGATGGTATAGTTGGTAAGTTTGGTACAAATGCTGTTTACGCTAATGTCAATATAACTGCTTCTGCATTTTCCGGCTCATCAGCGGGTACGGACTATGGACAGTTTGTGACTGGTTCAGGAAACCAAGAGGATGTCTCCATAGGTGGTGGTTTGTTCGGAACTGGATATGACAGCGGATCTGTACAATTTAAGGGGTGGACTGTTGGTCCTGATTTACCTCATATTGGTCGTATATATAGTTGTGGTCTTAATTCTAGTCACAGCAAAACCAGAGGGGTTATGGCTGCTGGAAAGCAGGATTCTATGATTGTTATGGGTGGTTCTATGAATATCGATAATAATATTTTTGGAAGTGGATTTGTTTGTTCTAAATCAAGCATCTATGATGGAACATCTTATTCCGAAGGTCCTAATATGCACAGAGCAATAAGTCATGGAGCTGCTGCAGGAAAGGATTCCCAAAACGCAATAATTGTTGGTGCACATCAAGCATCACTAAAGGGTGCTGTAGCTCCAGGTGGTTGTGGTTTCGCAAGTGGAGGTGTTAAAGCGGCTGGATTCCTAAACGATTTTCAGAATGAAGGACATTTTCTTGGTCGTGGTGAAGGAGCTGTTAGTCTTGGGAATTGTGTTACTGCTGGATGTCATGCTGGTGCCACACCTGGTGATGTAAATGTTCAAGCACCAACATTGAATGATTGGAGTGGTGATAAGGGTGGATATAACACACCATTTAGGAATGATGAATTCTCCATACCCGATGCCTGTATAGAGATGACACATCAGGTATCACATTTGGATGGAACTACTTGGTCCGATGGTGGTGCCCTACCTGTTGGTGTTTATGGAATTATGAGAAACCCATTAATTCGAAATGCTGTGCCAGGAGATACTGGTGGTGAAGGCAATGAAAAAGCGTTTAATAGGGGACTTCACTGTAATACAGATACTGAGGGTAATCATGGATTCATAGGTCCAAGAATGACGGTTGGTGGTCCTTCCAACGCACTATTCATATGTGACCAAAATGGACAAAATTTAACAAATGGTGTAACGACTGGTAATTCTTATATTTCATCCCCTTACCTAAGGCAAGATAAGGCTGTGAAATATAATGGAACGACTTGGTCTTCTGTAAACTCACCTCTTCATAGCGGATTGTTTCGTGGGAATGCTATGGCTGGTAATCCAGAATCCGCTATTAGGGTTATGGGTAAGGCAGTTAGGTTCGGTTCTGATGGAACTGTGAATGATTGTAAGGTTGAGGAGTATGATGGTGTGGTTTGGTCACAGCTACCGAATCAATTGCTTCCAAGAAACTATGCTGGATGGACTGGAAATAGTTCATTGGCTGGACACATATGGGGTGGTTCTGGAGTAGTAGTGGATGGTGCTGATAATTATGCAAGATCCGATAGTTGGGATGGAAATGCTTGGGCCGCTTCTTGTGCTATGATACAGAATGTTCCGAGATGCATAAGTCAGACGAATCTACCAGCATCACCATCTTTCGAAGCAAAATGTGAAATACAAGAGGGGTTACAGGCTCCTGCTGAGGGCGTACAAAGGGCTCAGATTACAAGGGCTGGTGTGGGAACTAAAACTGGAACTGATGACTTTGAACACGATGCAGATGCTTTAAATTTAGGATATGGAGAAGCTTGGGCAGCTAGTGGTGCTGGTACAACCACTTCCGCTTATGCGGCTGCTGGTTTTGTAATACCACAATACAGAGTGGGTGGTGCTCCCTTTTCTGAAGAAGGAACAGCAGTAAAGGTGACTTTAGGAACGATGCAGACTACATTTTGGAATGATACTAATTTGAAGGATTTAAAGAACAACCTACATTTTAACGCTACTGGTTCATCCTTTCAACCCAAAGACGCGATATTGAATTGCTCCATTGTTGCAACATCTGCTGCAGGTTCTGATTTCACACCCGGCGCAGGAAGAGGAGTCTCAGATATTGTCTTTGGAACTGGATATGCTGCAGATTTTAACGATGCAAGAATTAACACCTCATTCCAAGATAAAAATCACTATGTTGAATTGAATGGAAGTGGAAGTTTGGAAACCGATTACTATATGTCGATTGACAGCAGTGGGGTTGGTTCAGGTGATACTGGTTTTGAAAACTGTCTGTTCCCCCGTGTTTGGTCTGTTGAGAATGGATTGAGTCAAGAAAGAATTCTTATGAATGGAGCTGGAACTCCAGAGGGTGCTATAGTTGCTGGTGGACAGAGTTGTAGTCCAGGTAATGCTTCAATAACCACATTCAACGATACAGAGCTATGGGATGGACAGCAGTTCTCAGCAGGTCCTAATTTACCTGCTTCAACCAGAAGGCATGTCACATTGGGTTCTAAGAATCATGCACATGTTTTCGGTGGATATTGTCCAGGTAGTTCTCCTGCATCTGCGAATCTGCAGGATAGCATTCAAGAATATTTAAATGGTACATGGAGTGCTGAAATCGCTACCCTATCATTACCTCGCGCTCATGGTATGGGAGCTGGAGCTGCTGGTGGATGGATACTATGGGGTGGACATTCTGTGGGTTGTACTAACAATAATTACGGTCAGAATTTAACTGACTGTGTGGAACTTTATAATGGTCAAACCGTTAGTGCTGGGACAAACACACCAAGTGTTCTTGGTCAAGCAGCCGCCGTTGGAAGTCAAAATGCGGCACTAAATGTTGCTGGACTTAACGCTAACAATTCCAATTCGTCTACGATAAATGTATCAACGGATATAACCTGTGCTACTGTTAAGTGGGATGGGAGTTCATGGAGTGCTGGTCCTGATTCATTAAAGTGTACCTTTATGAACACCGGCGCTGGAACACAGAACGCATCCGTATTTTGGGGTGGAAATGCTTCACCTGCATTGCATTTCTCACCTTCTGTTTGTAATGGAATATTTGATGGAGCTGTTAGTGCAGGTAATGCTAAGAACGCTTCAAACAGCGGATATGAACCTACGGTTCAAGAATTTGATGGAACGGCATTCTCAAACGCTGCAAGGTTGCCTGTTCAGAATTCCATAGGTGGGGTGACATCAACCTCTAACTCTGCGGCAACCGATGGATTTGGTAATGCACAGAACTCTGCTATGGCTTTGGGTAAAGGGTCTACTGCTTTTAGTAAACAATCCATGAGTTTCATATATTCGGATTATAAACATAAAGACATTAGTAGAAGGATTGCCGCTGATAAGGCAAGTGGTGGACTAACCATATCTATGTGGGTTAGGATGCCAAGAACCGCTGATTCATACAGCGATGCTGATCCTGCTTGGAACAATAAGCTCTACCTTGCGGCTAACGCGGATGTTGATGTGGCTTCACCATTCATTGCGGCTACAACAGATGTACCGAGGTCTGGTGTTAGGTTGTTGAGATACTATAATGGTAGTGGTGACCAGATAAGATTGGAGTGGCAAAATAGAGCAACGACTGGTTTGGGTAGCGGTAACTATTCTTGGGATTCCAATGGAAACCAAGATATCATAAGTTATTTTCAGACAACTGATAACCAAACCTTTGTCACAACGGATTGGTATAATATTGTTGCTGTCGTTTCATTTGAAAGAAGTGATGTAACGAATAAGATATTCATAAATGGTGTTAAGAAGACATTGACATTATCTGGACAATCAGCATCAACTTATGAGGATGTAAGGTATCCTGGAAACTATACCTCTAGGTTTAGGATTGGTAGGTTTGCTGGACATAAGTATCAATTGGATGTGGCTAATGTGATGTACTATACTCGTCAATTGGGTGATGATGAGGTATTACAGAATTATAAAACTTTATTACCGAGATTTATTTAATATTGGAGAATTTGAATGGGTAGTCATGTAGGAAGACATTATCAAGCACCTGGTGGGGTTGGAGGAGTTAAACCATCACACATTGTTAATGAAAAT
>Ga0160423_10004985_pt1 | contig 10876 bp, 17 predicted proteins | sample CRUFie14St8metaG_FD_108191 | JGI IMG/M metagenome (GOLD analysis project Ga0160423, IMG submission 108191) | Marine microbial communities from the Costa Rica Dome - CRUD Field 142mm St8 metaG | ecosystem: Environmental > Aquatic > Marine > Oceanic > Photic zone | place: Costa Rica: the Eastern... | reverse complement strand
CAGATACTGGATCTTTACCACCAAGAGTAGTAAGACTGTTCTCTATGTACCAACCACCAGGTCCTTGGAAAGCATGTGACCATACCTTTGCCCATGGTAGTTCTTCTCCGTCAGGTGCAGGTAAGAAACGGATGACAGCGTAACCGTTGCCTGCTTTATCGACCTCTAGTTTCCATAGTCTGTCGTCGGCACCGCTTGTGCCTTTGCTGTTCATTTTCTCTATCTCGGTGGTCAACTTAGATGTCAAGCTGCCTAGGCGAGATTGTTTTTTTAGATTTGCAAATGTCATAAATTTGACTCGTAGTATTCGTCGTATTGAATAGATTGGTGGATTAACACCTTGCATACGCAAGTTTAGTATAAACAACTATTTAGGTGTTGTCAACCCCCTAATTACAACGTCTGCAAGGAACTTGTGACCCTCTTTATCAGGGTGTCCACGAGGTGCTCTTGGGTACGGATCATTGGTTACATAATCAACAGGAACCTCAGTATCATGTTGAATTGAGAGAATGTAATGCTTCTTATCTTTCAATATATTTTTGATAGCATGATACATAATCATCTCATCTATGATACCGTATTTTTCACTATAACAATTCTTCAAGAAGTAATGTGGACTGGATGTTTGAACGTTGTTCCACTCGCCCCCGTTATAAAACTCAGTCCTCATTCTCTTTGTCATTTGTATCACAACAATATCATACTGTGACAAGTCATGACTAAGAAGATTTCTAAGCATTCTCCTGTTGCTCCCACCACCAGTGGCAATATTGTAATCCTCTGCACCAAAGTGATTGGCAACTAATCTACTGTACCTCTCAGTTTTTTTATCCTCTAGTTCTGCTCCGAAGGTAACAGAGCACCCATCAAAGTATATCTTCATCGTAATGTAAACCCTCGTTTCCATTTTGTGCTATGATATTCATTCTATTATCATCCTCATCCCATTGTTCAGTTTTAGATTTGTACTGCCACTCAGTCGTATGTCCTACACTCCACTTCTCAGAGTTCTCTACCTGATAGTTCTGTGAGCACACCTCAAAGTCTGGAGTCTTTCTATCCTCTGGTATCAGACTCATATCTCTCCATTGTATTCTATTGTTAGGTTGTGCTGCAAACTGTCCATTGTCAAGTGCTATGATGTTGAATGACTTATGCTCTGGGTCATCCTGACTATAGTTTGTATTCAATGTAGATGATTGAGCATGACAATTATCTATCGTAAAACAATACTGTCCGTCATGCATCTTTCTATCTTTACCAAAGAAAGAGCAGCGATTGAGTAATGGTTTCTCTATGACAGTCAGATCGTAGTCAAAACAATCCCATAATTGTAGTGTGTCAAGTGGTAGAAGTTCATCTGGATTAAAATCTTTCTTCCATACAAATGCACTGATCGGTAGTTTGTCAAATAATGCACCATACTCTGTCAATAATGTCTCAAAGTATAATGCCTTGTGCTGCACACTCTTGACTGTGATCCATGTGCCAGGTGTTATCTCACCATGACCTTTTTGATGGTCGTACAAGAATTCTTTTCTCACATACACCGAGTACGGTGGTAAATTATGAATTAAAAATGACATTAGTTTCTTAGGTTGGATTGTACTTGGTCTAAAGTTCTCTTCATGTTTGAGAATATTGTATTCATATCTGTGTCACCAAAACCCAATGTCTTGGAGTGTGATGTAATATAATCTTTCATCTTCTTTGCTTCGGGATCATCTGACAATGAAAGTCTAGTCCACATAATCTGCTGTCTCTCAAGTAATTCTTTCACTGTATCTATGTGTTCAACTTTTGCCTCTGGACTCATGCTTGGAAACTTGATAATCACATCATATAATTCTTTTTGTAAGCAAGTAATCTCCTCCATCTCTTGTCTTACTTTATCAGACTCAAAAAACTTACTCATGTTTCTCCTTGATTCTACTCATAAGATACTGTCTGTATTTTTCTTTGTCAATATTTAGAAATGGTAAGTACTTCCTTATCTTCATTCCAATCACTCTCCAGACTGGATCTTTCAACTGTTTATCATAATCCTTACAATACCCTATGAGTTTTTCCCAGACACACATCTCCTCCGCACTCACATTACCTGCAAGGTGCTCCTTGAGTATGGGAGGGTGACCTTGTGATGCGTAGAACAATTCATCAATCGTATACTCATCCATCAATTCATCTGTCTTTTGTTTGAAATCATAGTACATACTTTGCTGTCTCTTCTGCCATTTTTTATACACACTCTCACCAGACCTTATGATGTTGCCTATCCACAAACCCTCTGGGTTATCAGTGTCTACAAAGTTTGCAAGAAAGAAATCTCTTATCTCTCCATCTTTATACTTTCTTGACATTTTCTCAAAGAAATATCTATCTTTTCTTTTGTAAAAAGAATCTATCTTTGCTCTCGACTTACCACCATACCTGTGATAGTCATACCTCTCTTTTGTAAAATGATTTTTGTATCCAAGATACTCTTTGTAAGTATCAAAGGGTGTCATAGGTCTTTTGATCATGCATTGCTACACTTTTCTTCATTGTAGCATCTAATTGCTTTGCTGCGGTAAACCATTTAGGATTTGCCGAACACATGTTACAAATCCATGAAGGTTCTAGCACCTCCTTAAATGATTTTCTAATGTCATCACTCGATGAGTCAATACTGGTGGGTTTATATTTCAAATATTTTTGCCATGCTGGATCATCTAATTGATCTGATGCTTCAAGTGATTCTCTGAGATATGACATCATAGGACACTTCCAAAGATGCCCATTATATAACTGTGAATTAGGGCAACTACAATGTTTGAAACTCTCTGTTATATTATTATCTTCGTAAGGGTAATACTTTATTCCATTACTAAAATCATACTTGACAAGATCAAACCAAACTCTTGGTTCTCCATTGTCTAATCTAAATGCTTCACTCAACTCAAAAGTTTTACCATTCATATCCACACCCCTTGACTCTGCATACTTAGCAAATTCATATGCATTCTCCCAATTTCTCACACCCTTTTTCGTATACCATGGAAAATGAAATGTCAATCTGAAAACCACTCCCTTCAACATCTCGTCAACTATCCACTCTTTCTCTTGTAATAGTCTTGATCCGTTGCTGAATAGTTTAACGTTACATGGTTGTGTACCACGCTCACCATAACACAATTCTCTCAATACTCTTGTTATATCTTTAGTTCTTGGTTCAAGTAATGGTTCACCACCTATGACACTCACATGACTCCACACATATATTTTTGGTAATATATTTTCTATGTCTTCAATAAGTTGATCAATGTCTACTTTACTATTGGCACTCAACAAACTGCTGTTATGATTACATGCTCTGCATGCCAAGTTACATCCGTTGATCGTATGAATACTAAGAAGTCTGGTAGTAGGACGCTCCCTCTCCAGACTTGCTAGTTTTTCTTTTGTTATTGACTTGAAATTATCTGTCCAGAAACCTTTGAGTGATCTTATATATTTTACTTTAGATGCTAGGTCATTGATGTCATGATCTTTTAGACAAGCAGCAGCGAGTTTCTTTTCTTTGAAGTTAGATAGCAAGGAATTTTGCCCTCGAAGTTCTCTTCAAGTAATTTAGGTTCATGGCATTCCCTTTTAGTTTTTCCTTCATTGGTTTTGTAATCAACTTACCAACTGACTCAATCTCTATGCTATTTTCTTCACAGTAGTGACAAATTGCCTCAATGTAATTCATGTCTACATTATTTTGAACAAGGTTCTCAATGTCATTGGTAAATTTATCTTGACACAGGAACTTGTTCTTCAACACTGCTCTCATTTCATTTTTGGTTGCCATTTAATTTGTCCTCCACAAATTTTTCAATGTACTTGACTAATAGTTTCATATACTTAATCTTATCATACTCTTCGTAAACAGTCACCTCTCCATTCTCACAAGTCATGAGAATGACAAGTTTCTTTACAGGTATATCTGTCAGTTCGTAAAACATACAAGCATACGCTGCTGCCTGTACAAAATAATTCTCTATCCACTCTCTCGGTTTGGGTTTCGCTGCAGTTTTGAAATCAATAATGGATAACTCACCATTATACTCTGCTATACAATCAACAGTTCCAGCAACACCCAACTCATTGCTGTATAAACTTTTCTCTAGTGCGTAGATATTATTTATATTTTGTAACACTTTTTTCGACTGTGTGAACAGCATCTTAGTGCTAGGATTATCTAACTCTACCTCTTGATTGAGAAGGTGTTTCTCAATCAATTCGTGAGTTGCAGTGCCTCTTGATGTAGCACGTTTCGTAATTCTGTTTGCTTCCTTTTCACCAACTCTCTTCCTCCACTCTACAAATATGTGTTTGTTGAAGTGAGAGGTAACAGAGGTGATTGACACCATCGGTCTGTCATTGACATTGTAGTATCGAACTCCATCAATACTCTTCCTAGTAAGGGTAGGAAGATCACATTCTACATGATTGAACATTACATACCTAGTTCTATTTTTGAGGTGATGTAACTCTTGACAAGACCTGACCTGACAATATCATCGAGACCAAATTCAATTAGATCAAACTCTGGCATGCGTGTGATAATCTTTTGAAAATCAAGAATACCATTCTTCTCGTTTGTCTTGATCAAATCAGTTTGTGCAACGTCACCACAGAACATTATCTTGGTGTCTTCACCTACTCTTGTTATTATACTATCTAATTCATGAAAATTCAAGTTCTGTGACTCATCCACAATAACAATTGAATTGTCCAGTGTTGTACCTCTAATGAATGATGTAGACCAGAACGTTACACTTTCCTGTGCCTTAAGATTACCCCACAGCATCTCAAACTCATTGTCTGTAGGCAACTCAAACATATACTTTACCATATTTTTATATGGTATCTGATACAATGCTGATTTGTCCTCATGATCACCAGGCAAGAATCCTATCTCCCTTGTTGACACAAGTGACCTTACTAAAACAACCTTATTGTATGGTGTCATGGGATCAAGCACTTGTTTTAGTGCCTGATATAAGGTGATAAATGTTTTACCTGTGCCTGCTGCACCATAAAGAAAAAGATTTTTTCCCTCTTCATATGATGCGAAGGCATGTTTCTGGTTGGTTGTGATTGGTTGCACATCCACCATCATGTCAGAATTATATGGTTTCTTTCTTCTCATCTGTTTCGCAGTCAAACCAGCACCAACACTGGTGGACATCTTTTTTTTACGTGGCATGTTAGGTGTGTGTAATCTTTTGTGGTTTTACTTTTGAACCTGGCATCTCTGATACCCTTGATAGAACCTCGTTCCATCCTCCATCTGTTCTACTGTAAACGTCACCTGTAGCACTGACTACACCTCCTGACCCTTGAGACCAATCTTTGTCCCAGTCTGGATTATCTTTTCTCCACTGATCATACTCTTTCATTGACATCATGAGTTCTTTTGTCTCACCTGTCTTCATATTTTTGATTGGATATGTTGGCATGTGTTGTTGCGAGTGTTTTATTTAGAGATGATGACATTACGTCTACCACGCTCTTGGATAGCAGCACTGAAGTGTAAAGGTTTAGATGTACACATGTTGCATACTTTATCAGGTAGTCTACTTTGCTCACAAAATTTTGTCAACTCTTCATCACTACAGTCCACTGGAAGACCATCAACAAGATACTCTTGCCACTCTTCAGCATCACTCTGCTCTGTCACAGACAGTAGTTCTCGCAAGAAGGCGGTGTTAGGACACTTCCATAGTTTACCTTTGAATAGTTGTGTATTTGGACAAGAACATACCTTATAACTCTTTGCAATTCTACCCTGATTGTATGGATATACCTTACCATCTCTCTTCTTGATTGAATTAAACCACCTATCCTGACCTGTATGGTGTTCGGTCACCAGTACCTTAGGATGATTGAATTTCTTTATTATATCTTCCACTTCCTTGAGGTGTATACTTATTCTAAGATACACCTTTGGATCTTCTAATACTCTTCTGATCCAACCTTCATTCTGTAGGAGCAATAAGCCATTGGTATAGAGATAAACAAAAGAATTAGTATGTGATCTACATGCATCTACAATCTCCTCACATCTTGGATTTAGTAGGGGTTCACCGCCTATGACAGATACCCTTTCAATATCTAGTCTTGGTAAGATAGTTTCTATATCTTTTATCAGTGCATCAGTATCTAATCTACTTGTGGGTGCGAAGTAATTGCTGAAATGATTACATCCTTTACATGATAGATTACAACCAATGGTTGTGCTTACATCAAGTATTTTTAGAGTAGGCAAGGTATGCTGCTCCTATTGCTGTGCCACCATCATGTGCGACGGGCATGACACGCATGCGAACATCGAGTTCTTTTTGTAATTTGTAATTGACTACACAATTTAAGAAACATCCACCTGCAAGCACCAAATTCCTGTTAGGAAACATTTTTGCTAATTCAAGTGCCCTTTGCTCCCACTTTTGTTGTACATAATAGGCATCCTTTTTACCATATGCTGCCAGTCCCATAACTTTACCTGCGTCCTCAGGATGATATCCATAATTGACACATGCCTGTTGATATAATTTACCTATACCTACATCGTCTTCTGAAAAATATTTTCTATGTAATAATTTCCATGATGGAGCATCAAAGATAGACTCAATCTCTATACCATTCCTATGCTTTGATCCATTTGCATCTACCACTATTGCAACAGCGTCATCAAACCCTGAGTTATAAAAAGCAGAAGCAGCATGACACTTATGATGATCCTGTCTGAAATCATACACACCTGCATCTGGAAATATATTCTTGGCTAGTTTTATATCAAGAGAAGATAAAAGTTTTTTCGAGTGTTTTGTCCAATGCGAATCACATATTGCAATGGCATCTATATCATAGAATTGTTTTACATGTCTTAAGAGTGACCTTATGCAGGTATCTCTTTTCTTTCTGGTAATTCTCTCTGATTCTAGATAAAAATCTAGCTTCCCATTTCTTAGGACACATGCAGATCCATTGTTCGATACGTTCAACCCTAATACGGAAAAATTTGCGGAGATTTTTTTTCCAGTTTCATGTAAATCAAAAGTCATTTTCGCTCAGTATTTTATCGATAGCAAAGGTAAAAACTTTCTCTTCCCTCTTATCAATTGCACCTCTGGAAAATATAGGTAATCTATTTCACTTGATTCAAAACATTCTATTGCATCCTCTGGTGTCTCCACTAGAGGTTCACCTGCTAGGTTGAATGATGTATTGAACAAGATAGGTACATTAGTGAGTTGATAAAATGAATCGATCAGTTGATAATAGTTAGTGTTGTCTTTGAGTCCCACCGTCTGAACTCTACATGTATTATCTACATGTAGAACTGCAGGTATCTTATCATAAGTATGTGGTAGTGCATCAACAGCGTACATCATGAATGGAGACTCATCAAGTCCTGCCATGTCAAACCAATCATGTACGTGAGGTAAGAGAACACTACCTGCAAAAGGTCTGAATGATTCTCTTCGTTTTACTCTGTTGATTCTATCTTTACCGTTTGGATCTGTCGGATCATACAAGATAGATCGATTGCCCAGTGCTCTAGGTCCTGCCTCTGATCTTCCTTGAAATATTGCAACAACATTACGTTCCTGTATCAACTTAGCAACGTGCATGGTGTTTACTTTCTCACCCTTTATGTGTGATAAATCATACGAAGGACCTAAGTATAATGAATCAATCATCGTGGTCATCCCATGGATCTGCTAGTTCTTTATTGTCAAAGAACCCTTTGTAAATACCATACACTGCAAGAAGTACAGTGATAACTGCAATTGAAATACCAAAAGTATAGTTTGGATTCAATGTAAGGTGTGGAATAAGAGGTGTCTCACAAGTCCATGTATCTGGTAAAAAGTATACTGGTGGACAGGAAAGAAAAATCATAAGTTATACCCAATTAGGTTTGCGTGATGGGTCACGTAAGTAATTAGTAGAGACCCATGGTTTACTAGCGATATAATACTTATATGCAGTAAAAATATCGATAGTTGTATCGAACTTGAATTCATCAGGACCTGCAAAAACAAAAGGTGTATGCTTGGTATGGTCTGCTGATGGTAAGAGATGAGTTGTTTCTAGTAGTGGTCTATAACAAGAATGAATCTTACCGTATCTATGTGTGTACTCAGCACACAAAGCAAGACCATGTGTGAGTAACCACCATGCATTTGTTAGAGAATCATTTGCCCACTTAGTGCATGGATGATTACGAAATGCACCTCTCTCTGTCTGATATGGTTGTCCATCATTACGATATATTTTCCCATAATTATGACCCCACTTCTCAGAACAAACAATAGAAAGCATTTGACATGTCTCTAGTGGCATCTTGACAACGTGTTTGTCAGGCAAGCACTGTGCCGATGCGGTGGGGTCTGGGTCTGTCACAAAAATGTTCATAATATTCAAGTAATGCTGAACCAATTGCAATCCCACCGTCGTATGCGATGGGATCGACGTAAAGATTTACGTCTGTATTCTTCACTATACCATAATTTGACACACAATTCAAGAAAAAACCACCAGAAACACACACATTCTTTTTATTTGTAAGTTCCACTGCCTTTCTTATCATGAATAGAGCATGTCTTTCAGCAGATTTCTGTAAATTATATGCCAAGTCCTCAGGTGAAAGTTTAGGACCGACATATGCTGTGCTGTGTCCCTCTGGTATGAGTTGTGTGCTGCATAAACTGTGACCATACTCTTCATTAAAAAGATTGACATCACCGCTACCATATGCAGACAAACCCATGGTTTTACCTGCCTCTATCTCATCAAACCCACAGTAACGTGAGACCCTTCTATATGCTTGTCCAACGCTTGTCCTATTACTATAGAGATTTCCATCTATCCAATGCGGTTCTCCTTCTTCAGCACTCTTCTGCTCACTGTAAAAGGTGGAGTAATGTTTGAATACTGGTGTCATATTATCATAGATGCTTTCAGTCTCACAATATCCATCGTAATATGATCCTTTACCATCCATTACAACCACTGCAGAGTCATGAAAAGGTGAGGTGTACCACACACTCGCAGCGTGGCAATCATGATGTCTATTTCTATAGTCTACAACAGGTACACCTTTTGATCTGACAATTTTGAGTAGGTAATTTTTTTGTTTTGTTCTTTCAAATGTGGTTTGTTTATTATATCGTGTAAAACAATCACATATGGTGACAACATCAACACTAGAATCAATATACTTATCGGCAAGAGTTTTCGCACTGATGTCTCGTTTGACTCTGGTGACACGTTCCTCCTCTAGATAAAAATCTACAACACCATCTTGTATGACTGCCAGCGAACCATTCTTTGCCAGATTGATGCCGACAATTCTAGTCACGTTCCCTCAAATTCTTCGTCATAATCCAATTCAACTGGTTGTATCTCATCGTATCTATAAGACTCAACATCTGAGTAAACTTCTGCCTTGAGTGCTGAGAGAAGCATCTCAAGGTCAGAAACTATAACTTTTAGTTTATCCTTGTCCATTATATCCCCTGTTCCAATGTTTTGGTGGTACAATTAGTCCACTTCTCAACTCATTGTGATTATCTTGTGGTAAAAACCTGTGCTGACAATCAGGGTGATTCCATGCAAATGAATATCGATGACAATTATTGATTTGTAATTTCATAACAGTCATGAACATGTTTTCTAGATCTGTAAGGTAATCTTCAAAAACTTTTTTTCTTTTTGTTGTGAGAGTTTCTTTAGATGATCCTGTTGGTGGACTGACAGATATCAATAAGTGAAGAGGTTTGTTTTGAAGTGTTGCTTTCACCAATGCCTTCAGTAAAGCACTTTGATCTGATTGAATATTAGACATAGAGATATTAAATACTTCTTCATCTTCATTGTGATAGTAATCCTCAAACCATTCAATACCATCAGACCATTTATCTGCATAACTTTTCATTGCCTCTGCACCATAGACTGTATATCTTACAGCAGGTGATACTTTATTATTCATGGTAAGATCAAGCATAAGAGTTTGTAAAATCTCACCTCTTTGTCTTGCATTCAAATGCTCTCCCAAATCATTTATGATGTCCCGTATCGTATCTCTGTCTGGATTATTCAAACGACTTGCAATATCTTGCACTGCTGCCTCTACATCTACTTTTTTTGGATTGTTATGTGCTATTACTTTTTGTACATTAGATTTGTTTGCATGCAAAATTCTAGAGATTTCATCGTCATATCTCATAAGTTGTATCATCCATCCACGTATGTCAATTTTTTTATCATTACATAGATAGAATCTATTGAATCCATTCATACATTTCATACCATCCACATCAACATATATCACTCTTCCTTCTTCTAGGTTGATACCATTTTCGATGATATCTTCTTTGATTAGGTTTGATCTAAAGTGACTAAATTTTTCTTTTCTGCCAGGATTGTGCCAACTTGTATCGATATCTTTTGCTAACATCATATGAGGTTCACCAACTAAGTGAGCACCTTTTATACCATATGTGCTTGGTTTATACTTCCAATTTTTTGGATCGCAATGCTCAGGTCTCCAAATGCTTGTGATAAATGCAGATAAGTTTGTTTGTGTTTCCATAATGAAGATGTTCAATAAAAATATTATAGCATAAAAATAGGAGAGGGCAACACCCTCTCCTTTCAGCAGCAGCATTACTTGGTTGCTGTTACCTTTAGACCACGATACATTAGTTCGTGTCTATTACGCTTTGCTGCTTCTGCAAGCACCTTTGCGTTGTACTCTTCAGCGTTGTACTCAACGCCACGGTAAGTGACTTTAGTCATTTGTTTTCTCCAAAGTAGTAGGGATTTTTGCCCCGTTCCT
>Ga0160423_10004982_pt1 | contig 10878 bp, 13 predicted proteins | sample CRUFie14St8metaG_FD_108191 | JGI IMG/M metagenome (GOLD analysis project Ga0160423, IMG submission 108191) | Marine microbial communities from the Costa Rica Dome - CRUD Field 142mm St8 metaG | ecosystem: Environmental > Aquatic > Marine > Oceanic > Photic zone | place: Costa Rica: the Eastern... | reverse complement strand
ATGTATCAATGACTTTTCTTTATGCTTTTGCAGAATCTGGAAACGCTAAAAAATATAACAGTATATTTGACGCAGGTAACAAAATTTTAGTTAACAATGTAAATCCAAAAGAAATATTATTAACATTCGGCCTTGATCAAGTCGTTGATCCATATATGCTTGACTATATCGACTTAGAAGGAGGTTATTCAGATAGTCTATATGAATTTAATACGAAAAACAAAAATAGTGTTATTAACAGTATGGTAGAAAATGCAAAATCAGTATTGATTAATGAATTTATTGATAATATTATTGGATGTTCAGAAATGGGAACCGATGAATTTATTAGTTCTTTTGAAGGAGGATCGAAATTAAGTGATATGAAAATTTAAGAGAAGAAAATATTTTTCAAAGAGTATTTTTTGTTTTCTAATTGAGAATAACTAGCTGAAGGTATTTCTGCAACTTGAACTTCAAAATCATCAAGAAAAACACCTGCATCTAATATGTTTTCTATTTTACCTGATCGATTCGGTAAATCTTTACGATACTTTGTTGGTCCTTCATATTGACCCATTTCATCGTAGTTGCCAAGTAATTCAGATTTTGCAGCAGCTAAAAATGTGTTTGCATTATCAATATTTTCAGGAGTTATCATTCCACCTTTAAGTTCTTGAGCAGCAAGTTCTAATTGTTTGTTAAAGTTAGGAAAATTTTTAAAAAAGTTAGTACCCATATTAAATGCTAAATCAAATATAGCTGTTTGAATATGTTCTGGAAAATATTGAATATAAGAAATTTTATCTAAGATTTTTTTATTTTTTTTATATTTTATATCAAAAATATGTTTAGCAGTGTCACGACTTATTCCATTTTTAGGATCTAATTTTTGTTTTTCTTCTGGGACGTCATATCTTTTATACAATTTTTGCTTCCAATTTTTTGGTATTTGGACAGTACCATCAGAAACACTAGTTCCATGACCGATGCTTACTTGTTTAACGTCTGAATGTGGTTTTGAAGTAAATCCTTCATTGCTTATAATAAAATCTGATACCATTTTGTCAAAGTCTTCAGGCCTTTTAGCTCTATAAATTACTTTCGGTCCAAATTCATTTCTTTGACTTCTTAGTTTATCATCATTAGAAAGTTCGTTTTCAATTTGATTAGCGAGTACATTATTATTTTTTGCAATTTGATGAATTGCACGATCAGTATTATGATCACTTGGGCTTGTAGTATCATGAAAATTTGCAATTGCTAGCATGCCAAGTGTAATAGCAGCTCCTCCTACATATTTTCCTATTTTTTTTAAAGCACTAACTAATCCACCTTTTCTAGGCTCTTTTACTTTGTTAAGTTCTGAAGGTGATAAGACTTTGTGCTCATTAGGTAAAGGTGCAATTTCATCAGTATCATCTATGTTAATTCCAATACCTTGTTCTCGAGGAGTTAAAACTGGATATTCACCTGCTTCCTTCAATAATTTTTTCTTAAATGTTGGATTTTCATTTAGAAGTTTTTCTATCATTAGATTCATCAATAAACTATTAGACATTTTTATACATTCTCTTTCAGATTTTATAATTAAATATGTAAATAAAGAGGTAGTTTTGCATGAAAAAAGATGATTTATATTTTATACAGTCAGATTTTACAGGAATGATAAAAATAGGTAGATCTAAAAATCCGCAAAAAAGATTAAAACAGCTTCAAACTGGTAATCCTAACAGACTAAAATTAATTGCTTCTTTTAAAGGAAAAGGAGAAGAAGAAAAATATTTGCATGAAGAATTAAATAGATATAAACTGAAAGGCGAATGGTTTTCTTACCAATGTGTAGGAAGCATACCAGATGATTATTATGATCAACTTCCTTTTGGTGTATTTGACGATTGGTGGAAAAATGAATAGAAAAGATTATAAAGAATTATGTTTAGAGTGGAACACTTTGTTAACAGAAGCTTTAAGGCACGAAAAAATCGATCCTTACGATGAAGAAATGTTTCCTCCTCAAACTTATGAAGAATATGAAAAACTGTCAAGCCCTAATACTACTTTCATTGATCAGATTACTGATGAAGAAAAAATAAAAAAAGTTAATTCAAAAAATGTTAATGGGGTTAACTCTAAAATTTTTGAAATAATACAAAGTCTTGAAAGTATTGTTCAACATAAAAGAGAATTATATGGTGAACCTGATCTTACTGGGAAAATATATCTTTATGAAGATGACGATCCAATGCGACCTTATGGATTTGTTAAATATCATTTTGTAGATATCGAAGAACCGGGAGAATCTGATGATACAAGAGTTTGGGGAATGGTTGAGTTTGAAAAAACTTATGAGGATGACGAAGATTTACCTGACCATGGGTATCATCAGCATAAAATGTCTAGAGATACAAAAAGAGGGTTTGGTCCTTTACTTTTTGAATTGTTTCTAGAATATGTTTCAAGAAGAGGAAGTGCTGCAGTTTGTGATAGAAATTCTATAACTGAAGAGGCTCAAAAAAGATTTATGGTATACGAGGTAAGAAGTGATGTTGAAAAAATTCAACTAGATATTACAAAAGAAGAATCAGATAAATTTGGTTACCCACAATTATATCCAGAAAGAGAAAAAGGTACTAAAGGGAGAACTAGTCAGGATATAGCAATAAGACACAAAAAAGAAGACTGGCCTACAAGTGCATATTCAAAAGCTTTAAAAAAGAAAGACTTAAAAACTTTTGAATATATTGCAATGCATTCAGACTATTTAGAGATAATAATGGACGTACCCCCAATTTAAAAAGGAAAAACATGAAAGATTTTTTTTTAAAAGAAATTAGAGAAAAAGGTGGATTTAAGTGTCATCATGCACATTTTGACAAGGCATATTTAATGAATCCAGAAAGATTCTTAATATCTCAAGCATCTTTACAAGAAAAATGGATTCTCTATAGAGAATTAAAAGAAAATTATACACAAGAAGATCTGGTTGCAAGAATGTCTAAATGTGTAGATAATCTTCTTAAACAAGGCACAACTTATATAAAAACATTTGTGGATGCTGATAGTGTTGTAGGGCAAAAATGTATTGATGCAGGTTTAATTCTTAAAAACAAATATATTGATAAAGTAAAAATAGATTTAGCAATACAACCTTTAGAGGGATTAGAAAGTGTAGAGTCTAGAAGAAACTTTGTTGAAGCATGCAAAAAAGCTGATGTTATTGGTGGTTTACCTGATAGAGATACTTCACATGAAAATCATATTGACTTGTTATTTGATATGGCTAAAAAATTAAATAAACCTGTAGATATTCATGTAGGACAAAATAATAGACCTGATGAAAAAGAAACTGAACTGGTTTTAGATAAAATTGAAGAACATAATCTCTCTCAAAAAGTAAACCTAGTCCATTGTATATCACTTTCGTCACATAAAAATAGTTATATTAGAAAACAAGCAAAAAGAATGGTAGAAAACAATGTTTCAGTAATTGTGTGCCCAAGTGCAGCAATATCAATGAAGCAAGATAGAAGATACATTGCCCCTATACATAATTCAATAGCACCTGTAGAATTATTACTAGAAGAAGGAGTAGATATAAAATTAGGTATTGACAATATTGAAGACTTATTTATGCCTTTAGTTGATGGTGATTTATGGTTTGAAACAAGGTTGTTAATGGAGTCAACAAGAATTTACGATCATAAAAAAATTATAGATATCGTAACAAATTAAAAATTATACTTTAAAGATCCATTTGATTTAAGTTCATTCTTAATAACACCTTCAGGCGTATCTGAGTCATATCTGTAAGAAAGTGTAAAGTTAAAAGAAAGAACTTTAGTTAATTTTATCTCATTTGTTATTTCCGATAAAATTCTAAAATCTGAAGGTTTTATTATGCGTGGCTGCAGGTATATTACTACAAATGTATTAAATTTATCAGTTTTATGTAACAAACTTAAATAGTTTGTAGATCTAATTACAACATTATGCTCTATGTTCTTTATTTTTTCGTGATCTGCCATCATCCCTAAACCAAAAGCTAACCTTAAAGATTTTTTTTTACTTGATTCAATTCTTCCGCCGCAGCCAAAAAGCTGTCTTATTTGTAAAAGCTCAAAATCATCTTTTTGTATTTGATAGAAAGCTTCTCCAGAAAGTGGAGAATTTTTATCAATTGGATATGCATTTAGTCTTAAATGTGTAAACATTTCATTTTTAAAATCTTTTTCGTCTTGCTGACCAAGTCCATAACTACCTAAAAACAATATTTTTTCTTTGTATTTTCTAATGTGATAATCTAATCTAATAGATGCATTTGCTTCTAATATGTCAATATTTGATTTTTGAAAATTTAAGCCACCTTGTAAAAAACCAGAGAAGACATCGTCTTTTTCGTTTCTCATAGATTCTATATTGACTTGTGCAAAACTTTCAAAAGAAAATAATATAATTAAACATAAAGTTAAAATTTTTAAAAACTGCATTAATTTTCCCCTATAGATTGTCATCTCTGTTTACTTTTGGAAGCCAGTCTTCGACTTCTTTGTGTAGTATAACTTGATCGGGCTTCTTTGTTTTAATTGGATTTTCTTTTTGAAACATTGATAGCTTGTCAATTACAGCGTTTTGCAATTCAAATATTTGTTCTCGCAATAGTTGCATTTGAATTTGAGCATCTCTTAATCTTGCAATAAGTGCAGATCTGTCTGCATTTGCTGAAGATAGTTTGTCTTTTAATTCTTCAACTTCAGATGGGTCACGACCACTTGCAATTGCTAGCATTGAAGAGACTGCGCCTGTGATCATTCCAATTAGTCCAACTAAGACGTCTCTATTTTCGTCAACAATTTTGACAAAAGACAGAAATATAATTAATGCAACAACAAGAAGCATAAAGAAAACAGAAAACCACCATCCTCTTTTTGCTTTTTCTCCTTGCGTAAACTGTTTGTTTGTTTTTTTATCTTTCATTTTTGTATACCTCTGTTATAATTATGTTATATATAATGCATATAAAAAGAAAGAACTAAAATGAAAAGATCGTCTGACTATAATGATTTATTACTAAAAACTTTTATAAGAGAAAGCTTTATTCAGTGTAAAAAAGAAGATTTATTTGAAAGAAAAAAATTAATAACAAATAAAAAACTTATTAAAGAAGAAAAAAAAAGAATAAGAAATTTAAAAAAGTCTATTGATGAAATGTGTGCAAATATCGACAAGATATTGTTTGAAAGTTATACTAAAAAAAGATATTACAATTTAAAAAGCGTAATGTTAAATGAAAACAGTGAAATTTTAGAGGAAAGTTTTTTAGAGAAAATTTTTCTAGGAAAGAAAAAAGGATTTAAAGGATTTTCTCATGATCCTACATCTTTCGATAATGTGCAGATAGTTAAAAAGCTTGGATCTGTATATGATATATTACTTAAAAAAATAAAAAAAGAATACAAAGAAAGAGTTGAGAGCTTAAGAAAAAACTGGAGTCTTATTGATTCTGTTAAAGTACCAAATAGTAAATATAAAAAAGACAGTGCGGGTAAGCCTTTACCTATGGATGAAGAAGAATATTTGTCTATGAAATTATCTAGTAATTTCAAAAAAGATAAAAATGGTAATCCTTTAATGATGAGCGAAGAAGAGTATATTGCGACTGTCGGTACATACGATCGCGAAGCAGGAGGAAATGTTACTTTAGGTAGTATAGATAAAAAAGATAAAGATGGAATTCCTGCTATAGCAAACAAAGAAGAGTTTGTCAAAAATAATAGAAGTGCTGCAATAGAAATAATATCAGGTGAAAAGGACGAAGAAGGAAAAGATATAACAAAAATTGCAAGATATGGAATTGGTAATACTTCACTTATTAGATTTTTAAACTCAAAAAGAGAAAAAGGTGAAAAAATATGGACTTGGCAAGATGGATTTAATCTAAAAGGTGAAGACGTTAAAAGAATAGTTTATTTTTGCTTGCTAGCATTAAAGTTTGCAGCAATAGCAGGTTCTTCAATGGCAGGACCTCCAACTATAGAAATTGAACACCTTGATGCAAGCGGAAATAAAATTCCTACAAGTCAAATGCAAGACATGGAGCTAGGTGCTAAAGATACACTTTCACAAGCAGGAATAGAAGATCCTTTTGACAATGAAGGAAAATTAAAAGCAAAAGCTTTGAAAGTTGAACCTAAAGAGGCTGAAAAAATTGATAATGAACTTAAAAAAGCACTTAAAAAAGTCAAAACGCCAGATGACTTAAAAAAAGTTGCAAAAGTCAAAATAGAAAAAGTTGATAAATCTCCAGAACCACAACCAGAACCACAGCAACAACAACAATCAGAACCAGAACAACAACAACAATCAGAACCACAGCAACAACAACAATCAGAACCAGAACAAAGCCCTGAAGAAGAATATGACGCGCCTCTTGGTGATGATGAAGCTTCTCGTGCAATAGAGAATGAAGCTCAAAAGTTAGCAGCAGAACATGAAGATGCTGAAGTAACTACGCAAGAGCAAGAAGCATCAGATTCAGACATGCAACAAATTGAAGACGCTACATCTTCAAATATAGAAAAAGTTAATAATGATATGAGAGCATCTTCGCAGTATGAACAAGATAGTGATTTAGCAGATGATTACTGGGACAGCTTAAGTGATCAAGAAAGAGAAGAATTTGCAGGTAAAGTAGATAACATGGTCAAGACTTTAATGCAAGATGAATTAAGAAGCGGAAAAATAGGTGATGCGCTAGACAGAGCATCAGAAGAAGCAGGAGAAAATAAAGGCAAGTTTAAACATAAAAATGTTACATCAGTTGAAGGTGAAATAGATAAAGATATGTACTCAGGTGATCCTAAAGTTATTGCTACAGACAAAGCTAGTAATTTTGAAACTCAAAATAACTCGCAAGTTGACTTAAAAGACTGGGGAGCAGGCCCAGTTGATGATTTAGGTGATGAATTAGCTGATGATATTGAGACTCAATATGAAAGTCCAGATGTTAAACCTCATATTATTGATGCATTTAAACAAGCAGGTATAAAAAATCCTGACGCAGCATTTAAAAAAATGTTAGATAGAGTTAAAAATAAAGCAAGACTCACTTTTCAAGGAATGGTGCAAAAAGCTGCGCAAGGTCAATCATCACAAAATCTTGGTAGTATAGAATCACCTATTGATGGATCGTCTGTAGGAATTACTACAGCTCAGGCAACAAATCAATCCGTAAAGTAAATATCGATAATATGTTTTGCAATTTTTGCAATAAAACCATTAGTATCAGATAGAAACTTTGTAATATAATCTGTCCACCAAAAATAGTCTTCAAAACCGCTGTGTAGTCTAACATTAGGATCAAACATTGCAGGCCAGATTATATAAAGAATCATTAAGAAACTTACAAATCCTCCTCGCCATATAAACCACCAAATCCACTCCCAAAACTTTCTGTCTCTAGCACGACTGCGTATTTTTTTTGCGCCACCAATTCTTTTAACTTTACCACCACTTGGAGGAGGCTGAAGTACTTCAATAGAATTACCAATAGCATATATTTCTTGAGGATTTTTAACACCTTTAAACTGGTACAAACCAACAAGTGCTGTCCTGGTCGATTTAGAAATATAACTTTGCGCATTTAACATAGATTTAAACTTAAGATAAGCAGCCTTTGTTAACAAGACTTGCTTTTCTTGACAAATTGACATGCAGCGAGCAGCTGTAGCTTTGCCAATACCTTCTAGCTCAACGCTTTTAGCACCAACTGAAGTGTACTTATCTTCTTGATGTATTTCAATTATATTAGTCCAATGTATACCAATTCGACTATTAAAAGGTACTTTATAAGGAATAGTTTCTTGATACTTTAAAGCAAATTGAATAGCATCACCTAGATTATAAAAAGAAAGCATAAATCCATCAGAGCGGTCAATTTCTCTTCCGTTATGTTTATAAACTAATGATCTTGCTAGTTTATCATGAACTTGAAACCAAGCTGCAGCTTTTTTTGCCCCGTGATTTTGCACAAATTTTGTTGAATTAATAATATCTAAAAATACAATCGCAAGAGTAACTTGAGACATATTTTCAGGTAGCTCTGATGCTTCTGTTTTATTCTTCTTGCTTGTCATCCTTTAAACACTCACAATTCTCTCGAAAGTTTAAACAGCAATCACAAATACACTCCGGCCAGGAACAATTCATAGCAGGTATTTTACAATTGCAGAAGTTATATTTGGTTACATCTTCATGAAAAGAGCCGTCATCTCTTTTCTTATATATTTCTGGTTTCGGTATATATCTTTTATTAGACATCGAAGCTCTCCTTTCAATTAGATTTGTTTAATATAATTATGTAATAATAAACAAAAGGATAAAGCATCATGACAGACTTAAATAAATTACCACTTAAATCAAAAAAGTTTTTAGCGTATCTAGTTGCTGATTTTGGATGGAAAATTTTAATTGGATACACAATATACAAAGAAGAAGCTAAGAACGAAATAGGATATACTACTTTTCTAATTTTACTTTCAATGATTATAACAGCAGGATTCATTCAGATAGGATATATTTTAGGTCAAGCAATGCTTGATAAATACGCTACATCAATTGTAGAAATATTTGATAAAGATGAAGATGATAAAAAGAAAAAAGAAATTATAAAGAGCTAACTAAATGAATCCAACCCGGAAGATAGTTGTAACCATCTGATGTAAATACTGCTGCTTCAAATGCAGACTTGCTATATGAAGTTACACCGCCTAAATCATTTGTACTACCATAGCCACACTTAAAACATTCTGCCCATCTTCCTGCAGGATCATTTACATAATATTTACCATCAGAATATCCTCTTACAACTAAAACGTGACCATATCCTGTAAAATAACCATGAACTATTGCAATATATCCATTAGATAATGCAGATCTTAGTTCTTCTGGCGAAGCATTAGTATATGTTGTAATACTAGAATTCGATGCGTAACTACTATATACAGCATTTAGTCCTGACGGTGATTGTGCGTAGTCTTTTCCCCAAGACTTGTAAATAGTATCAGGATGAATACTTTCTTCATAATAGCTTAGAACCATAGCAATTGAAGTATTTTGGCATGTTGCCCATCCTTTATTTTCATTATAATATTGATTATAGTAAGGAAGACTCTTTATTTCGTTAGATTCGTTAACTTGTGTAATGGAAGAAGAAACAGTCGAGTCTGACTCTATTACACATATATTATTTGCATTGCCTAATTGAACGCATGCACATGGACCTTCTTCGCATTGTTGCGAAGATTGCTGTATATTATTTGCTACAGCATATGTAGACCAGATGCAACCTGACTTGCAAGTAGATCCGGCATGTATTTTTGTTTGATATGACTTATCTCTATAGTCAGTTTGAGACTGCGTGTTATACATATCAGCATCTGCACAGCTGTACAAAATAAAAAAAACAGTAAATATATATTTCATATTATAATCCTTTAAAATAGTTATAGATATTAACGAGGTGTAAGTATGATTAACGTAAATAAACTAAATAAAATTCTTTATAACGATTATGGTATTATATTGAATGAATCTGAGACTGCTTATTTGAAGTATTTAAATAATACTAGTGATAAAGATACTACAGGTATATTAAAAGAATTTTTTACAAAATGTACAACTAGACATTTATGTATAGAAAATAATAAAAAAGACTTGGGTAAAATTCGAGTAAAGCTTATGACTGAAGAGCTTAGTCATAGAGACATGGAAAGTAGTCAAGGTGGCGCAGGAAATATTGACGCTGCATCGTACCTTGATCATGAAGGTATAATTGAAATAGAAGAAGAGACAAATACTATAACTGGTAATGAAGGTTTAAATTACAAGACAAAAAAAGGTGTGTCTATAAATAAAGAATTTGACACAAAAGAAGAGGCTGATCTTTATAGACAACGAACAGAAAATCAATTTATGACTAGGCGTATTGGAGGAACATACTAAATTTTAAATTGAATAAACTAATAAATTAGTATTACAAAATTGATCTGTTGCACTTGCCCCATCCCATTCAGTTAGCTGGTGTAATTCTACTGCTCTATTTACAGAAGAACTATGTGTGGCAGTTCTTAATCTTAAGTGTCTTTCTCCGATCCAAGCAGGTAAAACATATCTATAATGAATATAATATCTGTTTTCTTGTGCAGAAGGTCCGGAGTTGCCGTAATTTTTTTTAAATTTATTGTTAATTATAGACCACGAACTACCTCCGTCTGTAGATTCTTCTAAATCTAGTATTTGAAACAATACACCTCCATTTTGAGTTTTTTGTGAATAAAAAGATATTTCATATACAACTTTGTTTGAATTTAAAAATGGAACATAAGAAATTTCAGATCCTACAATTGTTTCATAAGAGTTTGCTGTAGAAGTTGTTATTTGAGCTGATGTATGTGTTGTAACTAAAAATTTTGGTGCTTTAAAAGCAGATTGATTAAAATATGACATTATATCTTTCCTTTATTTAATTATAACTCTGCTACTAAAAGTGTAGGATTGTAATAAACATCAGTATTACCACTACTATCCCAATGATTAGATCTATGAAGCTTTACTTCGTTTGAAGTAGAATATGCTCTTGAAATCAGTCTTAAATATTCAGAGTCTAAATTTTCAACAATAAAAAAAGGACTACATGATTTATAAAAATAGTCATTGTTTTGTACTGTATCAGCAGAAAAATTAAATTGACAACCTGACAAGTCTACAATATTAGAAGAAAAATTATCATTGCTTTTTTGAAGTTTAACATGAATAAATGTTTTATCGTAATTACTGTGACTAGAATAAATTTGATATGTATAAAAACTATATTTATATAATAAGTTTATTGTATTTTGT